>Ga0137350_1000033_pt1 | contig 18464 bp, 17 predicted proteins | sample EasRivERMLT660_2_FD_104765 | JGI IMG/M metagenome (GOLD analysis project Ga0137350, IMG submission 104765) | Soil microbial communities from meander-bound floodplain in the East River, Colorado, USA - East River MetaG ERMLT660_2 | ecosystem: Environmental > Terrestrial > Soil > Floodplain ... | reverse complement strand
TCGCGTTTCTTGTCGCGGTCCGCCTCCAGGGACGCGTTGGATTGCCTCAACCGATCGTTGTCCAACCGCAACCCGGTGACTTCCGCTTTCAGGTTGAGGATTTGCTGGTCGCGCTCCTGCACCATGCGGTCCTTTTCGCTCAGATACGAGGTGAACTTGATCGCGGCCGCCGCGAGAGCGGTCACGATGACGCCGACGACAGCCAAACGTATCCAGAGCATGCGCATTCCCCCCGTTGAAGGCCCGCGAGCTCATGCGCCGGTCTGCGAGACCGGGCCTCGCCGCGCGCACGCGCCATCATGTACCCGTGGGCACTCGCCCGCAATCCCTGCTTTCGGCTGATGCCGGTCGTCATACCGCCGAAGATGAGATGAGGCGAAGTGATTAGGCCTCACTTGGCCGGCGCGCCGAGCAGACCTGCCTTGTCGAGCGCGCCGATGATCACGTCGACGAACGCGCGCGTTTCCTGCTCGACACTGGTCGGTGCCGTGGTGCGGGTACGCGCGGTCCAGTCGATGCGGTCGGTCGTAACATCGGTCAGCGCCGTCTGGGCAATGTAGGTCCTGTAGACGCGAACGTCGGTGCGGACCGGATACGCCATGCCCCAGTAGGAGCCGTACCAGCCGCGGTAGCCGCCCCAGCCGCCGTAGATCCACGGGTCCTGGTAGACGACGGCCTCGCGCTCCTGCCCGATCACCGCGGTCGACAGCAGGTGGGTGGCACCCGCCTTGCGTGCTGCCTGCTGCAGGCGTTCGACGCTGTCGTCCTGCAGCGCGCCCGGCACCAGCTCGTAGCTGCGCAGCGCCTTGACCCCGCGCGCGCCCAGCCGCGCGACCATCTCGTCCTCGTAGAGGCGGCGCACGGTGTCGTCGCGCGCGACGCCAACCACCAGCACCGGCCCCTGCAGGCGTTTGCCGGCGAATTCGGGGCGGGTCCAGCTGCCGTCGAGCGTGGTCGTCGCGCAGGCGACCAGCAGCGATGCGATCAGGACCGTCCCGAGTCCGTACGACTTGAATCGAAGCAACGACATCATCGATCTCCGTCAATCGAAGGGGTTAGCGGTGAAGAAAGCCTGCTTCTTCAGCACTTCGGCATCTGTTCCCTCCCGAGTCGGCATTCTACCCACGGTCGCACCCCGTCGAGCAGGAGGCGTTTCGCCTGGAACAGGATTGAGCACTATCCAGCCGTGAGCCATTCCCAGCCGGGACCTTTCAGGCGCTCTGCGCCTTTCGTATCGCCCGCCACACTCTGTCGCCCGTCGCGGGCATATCGAACTCCCTCACGCCGAGCGGCGCCAGGGCGTCCATGACGGCGTTCATCACCGCCGGCAAGGCGCCGACGGTGCCGGCCTCCCCTGCTCCTTTCACTCCGAGCGGATTCAGTTTCGTCGGCACCGGATTGCTGCCGACTTCCATCGCGCACACGTCGTCCGCGCGCGGCATGCAGTAGTCCATGAAAGATCCGGTGAGGAGCTGTCCCGACTCCGGGTCGTATTCGATGCGCTCGAACAGCACCTGCGACAGGCCCTGCACCACGCCGCCGTGGATCTGGCCCTTGAGCGTGAGCGGGTTGATGACGGTGCCGACGTCGTCGACGACGGTATAACGAACGACGGCTACGACGCCCGTGTCCGGGTCGATCTCGACTTCGCACACGTGGCAGCCGTTCGGGAAGGTGTGGTTCTCGGGCGAGAAGGTCCCGCTCTCGTAGAGGCCGGGCTCGAGGCCCTTCGGCAGCTTGTCCGGGTCGTAGGCCGCCTTGGCGACTTCCTTGATCGTGACCGAGCGGTCGGTGCCCGCGACCTTGAACTCTCCCGCGTCGAACTCGACGTCGGGCTCGGCGGCCTCCATCAGGTGCGCTGCGATCTTCTTCCCCTTGGCGATGATCTTGTCCGACGCGATCACGAGCGCCGTCCCCGCGATCGCCATCGAGCGCGAGCCCATGGTGCCGACGCCGTAGGCGACTTTCTCGGTGTCGCCGTCGACGTAGGCGACGTCCCCGGGGTCGAGCCCCAGCCGCTCGTTCACGATCTGGCGGAAGCTCGTCTCGTGGCCCTGCCCCTGGTTCTTGCTCCCCATCGCGAGGGTCGCCGAGCCACCCGGGTGGAAGCGGATCTCGGCGTATTCCAGTCCGGGTGAAGAAGCCCGCTCGATCGCGTTGATCACGCCGATGCCGCGCAGCTTGCCGCGCTGCTCTGACTCCTCGCGCCGTTTCGCGTAGCCGGCCCAGTCCGCGAGCTCCAGCGCCTTGTCCATTCCGCTCGCGAAATCGCCGCAGTCGTAGGTGAAGGCGAGCGGCGTCTTCCATGGCATCGCGCTCGACGGGATGAGGTTCTTGCGACGAAGCTCTATGCGATCCAGGCCGAACTCGCGCGCCGCGTCGTCGATGATCCGCTCGATCAGGTAGATCGCCTCGGGCCTCCCGGCTCCGCGGTAAGGCGCCGTGGAGTTGGTGTTCGACATCACGCCGGTGATGCGCACGTGCGCGGCCGGGATCGCGTACACGCCCACCACCGCGCTCACGCTCTGGAAGGTCGAGAGCAGGTTGCGGTCCGAGGACACGTACGCGCCCAGGCCCGCGAGCGTGTTCACGCGCAAGGCCAGGAACCTGCCGTTCGCATCCAGCGCGAGCTCGATCTCGCTCACGTTGTCGCGCGCGTGCTCGTCGGCGAGGAGCGCTTCGCTGCGCTCGCACACCCACTTCACCGGCCGGCGCAGCTTCTTCGCCGCCCACAGGAGCAGCCGGTGCTCCGGGTACTGCGGCCCCTTCGCGCCGAACGCCCCGCCGATGTCGCCGGCGATGATGTGAAGTTTGTTCTCGGGGATGCGGAACACCGTCCCGGCGAGGAGCGTTCGCATGCGGTGCGGATACTGGACGTCCGTATGCAGCGTGTACTTGTCCTCGGCGGGCTCCCAGCTCGCCACCGCCCCGCGCGTCTTCATGTACTGGGCGTGCACGCGCGTGATCACGTAGCGGCGCTTCACCGTGCGCGCGGCGGCCGCGAACGCGGCGTCGGTCGCGGCGCGGTTGCCGAGCTCGAAGACGTTCGAGATGTTGTCCGGGCATTCGTCCCAGACGCGCGGGGCCTCCGGCCTCGCCGCCTCGGCGGTCGAGGTCACCGCCGGCAAGGCCTCGTACTCGACTTCGACCCGCTCGGCGGCGTCCTTCGCCTGCGCCAGCGTCCCGGCGATCACGATCGCCACCGGATCGCCGACGGTGCGCACCCGGTCGCGCGCGAGCACCGGGTGCGCGCGCCAGAACATCGGCGAGCCGTCGGGGCGCGAGCGCTTGAGCGTGGGCGAGGGCCCGCCGAAGCCCTCGCGCGCATAGTCCTCCCCGGTGAACACGGCGGCGACGCCGGGCGCGGCGGCCGCGGCCTTGGCGTCGATCGAGACGATGCGCGCGTGCGCGTGCGGCGAGCGCAGCAGCACCGCATGCAGCTGCCCCGGCAGGCTCACGTCGTGGACGAAGCGCCCTTCGCCGCGCAAGAAGCGCGGGTCCTCGAAGCGCGTGACCGCCTGGCCTATGCCGAATTCGCCCACTCTATGACGCGGCGCTCAATCCGCGCTGATGCCGGCCGCCCTGATGACCTTGCCCCAGCGCTCGATCTCCTCCGGCAGGAACTTCGCGAGGTATTCGGGGCTGCGGCGCTCCGGCGGGACGATTTCGAGGCCGAGGTCCTCCAGGCGCTTGCGCACCGAAGGGTTGTCGAGCGTGTCGCTCATCGCCTTGTTCAGCCGCCGCACGATAGTCTCCGGCGTTCCCTTCGGCAGGAAGAAGGCGTTCCAGACGCTCGCTTCGACGCCCGGCAGGCCTTGCTCGCCGCTCGTTGCCAGATCCGCAATGATGGCCACGCGCTTCATCGACATCACCGCGATGCCTTTCACGGTCTGGGCCTTGGCCTGCGTCGCCCCCGTCTGGATGGTGTCGCACATGTAATCGATGCGTCCGGCGATGAGGTCCTGCATCGCCGGCCCGGCGCCGCGGTAGGGGACGTGCGTGACGTCGACGCCGATCGCCCGGTTGAGCAGCGCGCAGGGCAGATGTGTTCCCGAGCCGACGCCGGCCGATCCGTACTGCATCTTCGCCTGGTTCGCCGTCGCATAGGCGATGAACTCCCGCAGGTTGCCCACCGGCAGGTCTTTGCGGGCGATCAGGATTCGCGGCGATTCCGAGACCAGCCCGACCGGCGTGAAGTCGGTCGCGGCGTTGTAGAGCGGCTTCTTGTAGAGCGCCTGGTTGTAGGCGTGCGTCCCGGTATTGCCGATGAGAAAGGTGTAGCCGTCGGGCTCCGCCTTTGCGACGCGCAGGCCCCCGACCATGCCCGCCGCCGCGCCCACGTTCTCGGCGATGATCGTCTGCCCCAGAAGCTCGCCCATCTGCTGCGCCTGGATGCGCGCGCTCGAGTCGATCCCGCCGCCGGGCGCGAAGGGGATGATGAGCGTCAGGGTCCGGGTGGGCCAATTCTGCGCTGCGGCCGTGCCGGTCAGCGCGATCGACGCGGCCAAGATGGAAATGATCGTCCCGAGCATGGTGCCCTCCTGGAGTTGCGACATGAAACTCATAGCGACCTTCATTCCTTCCATACCACCGCGTCGTCCACCGCGTAGAGCCTGCATCGGCAACGCAACGGCTGTGATGGCGCTCGCCGTTCGTGAACTCGTTGAGCCCATGCCGCGCAGTCGGAAAGTCAGTCGAAGAGAGCTTCGGGCACGTACACGTGCCCGTCGAAGATGCGCCGCGCCGTGCGCACGAAAGACGCGCGCTCGACCACCGGCGCGGCCCCCGAGCAGTCGGTCAGGAGGTCCACTTCGATTCGCCCGGAAGGATGCTCGATACCGAGCACGCCGCCGGAGAACCCGCGCGGTTCGACGTAACGGTTCGCCACCGTACCGGGCAGCACCGCGGCCGTGGCGACGGCGAGCGCGCCGGTCACGGCGTGCGTCTTGTGGCAGGCGTGCGGCGTGAAGTAGCGCGAGGTGATGTTCCCTCCCCGGGTGGGACGCGAGACCAGCACCGGTTTCGGCACGACCAGGCGCGATACGTCCCCCAACCCCATGCGCCTGCCCGCTTCCAGCCGGATGGCCTCGATTTTTTTCAGCATTGCCTTGTCCGCATCCAGCTCTTCCGGCGTCTCGCACCCGGTCTTTCCGAACGCTTCGGCGGCCATGATCATCACCGGCATCGCCATGTCGACGCAGCTTGCCTCGATCCCGTCGATCCGGTCGAGCAGGTTTCCCGTCGGCAGCAGCTTTCCGGTCACCGCCCCGAGCGCGTCAAGGAATGTGAGTTTGATCGGCGCCGCCGGCTCGTTCACACCGTTGATATGCGTGTCACCGGCGTATTCGACCTGCCCTCCGGGAGTCTGTATTACCGCTTCGATCAGCGTCTGCGTGTTGACATTGTGGATGCGCACCAGGGTAGTGGGATCTCCGGCTCGAACCAGGCCGCTTTCGATCGCGAACGGACCCACGCCCGCGAGCATGTTGCCGCAGTTGGGCTTGGTATCGACAAAGGCATCGGTCACCGAAACCTGCGCGAACAGGTAGTCCACGTCGGCGCCCGCGTGCCGGGAACGGCTTACAATAGCCACCTTGCTCGTGAGCGTATTGGAACCCCCGATGCCGTCGACCTGCAACGCATGCGGAGAGCCCATGACGCCGAGCAGGACGGCATCGCGCCGCCGGGAATCTGCCGGCAGGTCGGACGCGAGGAAATAAGGGCCCCGCGAGGTGCCCCCGCGCATGAGCACACAAGGTATCTTGCGCTGCATGTTCAGGTGTTTGTCAGCTTGTCTGCCGCACGCTGGACCGATGCGGCGCCGGGAATAGGGGCAGGCATGGCGATGTTTACTGAGTTGGACTGGAACTGTCGGTCGAAGCCGTGATCCTACCTCATCGGGTCAATATCATGCCAAAAGCCATCCTTAGCCTTTTTCTCTTCGCGCTCGCGGCGCCGCTTGCCGGATGCGCAAATTTCGCCGCCGTCTCGAGCGGGATGCCCGCGCAGCAGGTCCAGGCGAAGCTGGGCGCGCCCGAAACGGTCAGGAAGAACACCGACGGCTCCGAGGTCTGGGAATATCCGGGGGGCCCGCTCGGCAGGCAAACTTACATGGTGACCCTGGGGTCCGACCGCGCGGTGCGCGAAGTCCGCCAAGTCCTGAGCGACGAGTATTTTTCCAGAGTGCGCGCGGGCATGTCCCGCGATGAAGTGCGGCAGCTGCTCGGCAAGCCCGGAGAGATCATGATGTTCGGCGCCCGCGACGAAGAGGTGTGGTCCTGGCGCTACCAGCAGCAGAATCCCATGTTCTTCAACGTGCTCTTCGACCGGTCCGCGGGCACGGTCAGGACCACCCAGCGGCTCGAGGAAATCCTCCTCATGGACCAGAACTGCTGAAGCGATCGGGGGAGTCATGAATACGACATTTTCTCGCGCTGTCCTTCTGCTCTTCCACGTTCTCCTGTTCACGGCGGGGTGCGCGAGCTTTTCCGCGATCAATCCGGGCGCGTCCGCCCAGCAGGTCGAAGCTCTGGTGGGCGCACCGGCAAACGTCTGGAAGAACGCCGACGGCTCCGAGGTCTGGGAATATCCTAGGGGGCCGCTCGGGGTCGAAACCTACATGGTGTCGCTGGGGTCCGACCGCGCCGTGCGGGAAGTCCGCCAGGTGCTGAGCGACGAATATATCTCCAAGCTGCACGTCGGAATGTCCCGCGACGAAGTGCGCCGGCTGCTCGGCAGACCGCGGGACATCGGTTTTTCCGGATCCAATGACGAAGAGATATGGTCCTGGCGCTATCGCGAGTGGGGAACCCGCAACATGGAGCTTTACGTCCAGTTCGACCGGCCGACCGGCGCGCTCAAGAAGATCTCGCGGTTCCAGATCGATGCCAGCGACGGCAAGCGCCAATAGGCACCCACTGAGCTTTCTTCCGCGAAAATTCCCCAGGCGTTTCGCTTCGTGATTGCAGCGTTTCATCGCGCCGCCGCCGTGCTCGCCCTGGCCGTTCTGCCGGCGGCTTGCGCGAATTTTTCGGCCCTGTCCCCGGGGGATTCCGCTCAGGACGTCGAAGCGCGCGTCGGCGCACCGGGCGCCGTGTGGAAAAACGCCGACGGCTCCGAGGTCTGGGAATACCCCCAGGGCTTTTACGCCGTGCAGACTTTCATGGTGGCGTTCGACCCGAAGCACGCCGTGCGCGAGGTCCGCCAGGTGCTCAACGAGGCCTATTTCTCCAGGATCCAGCCGGGTATGTCCCGCGAGGATGTTCGCCGCCTGATCGGAAAACCGAGGGAGATCTGGTACTACCCGGCTCGCGATGAGGAGACCTGGACCTGGCGCTACTACGATATCAACTACAAGTTCTTCAACGTCCTCTTCGATCGCTCCGGCGGCACGGTCAGAACCACCTTGCGGCTGGATGAGGTCCTCTTGCCGAACGGAGACCGCGGCAGACATTGAACCGCAGTCGAATCACGCGCGCTTCTCCTGCTCGTATTCCTTCATCGCCTCGCGGGCGAGCCTGAACGCCTCCACTCCCGCCGGCATCCCGCAGTACACCGCCACCTGAAGCAGCACCTCGCGGATCTCCTCGCGCGTGCAGCCGTTGGTGAGCGCGCCCTTCACGTGGGTCTTGAACTCGTTCGGACGGTTCAGCGCCGAAAGCATGCCGAGGTTGACGAGGCTGCGCAGCTTGCGCGGCAACTGCGGCCGCCCCCACAGCCAGCCCCAGCAGGACTGGGTCACCAGTTCCTGCATCGGCATGCCGAAGTCGTCGACCGTCTTCAGCTGCCGCTCGACGTATTCGGCGCCCAGCACTTCCTTGCGCACGGCGAGTCCCTTGTCCCACAGTTCTTTCGACATTGCTCGTTCCTTTCGGTTGATTGCGCGGGAAAGATCAGGCGAGCGTATGGTCAAGCTCGCCGATCGCTTCGATCCACAGCTTCACGGTGTCTCCGGGTTTCAGGAAACGGCCTCGCCCCATGCCCACGCCGGCCGGGGTCCCCGTGAGCACGAGATCGCCGGGGTGGAGCGTCACGCGCGAGGACAGCATCGCGATCTGCTCGGCGGTATCGAAGATCAGCTTGCTCGTGTGGGAATCCTGCATCAGCTCGCCGTTCACCCACAGCTTGATGCCGAGATCGTGAGGATCCCGGACATCGCCTGCCGGGACGATCCAGGGCCCGAGCGGGCAGGAGCCGTCGAAGCACTTCTGGCTGACCCAGTCGTAATGGAAGGGAGAAGTCGGCGGGTTCCTGTCGCGCTTCATCGCATCGCGCGCCGAGAGATCGTTGGCAATGGTGTAGCCGGCGATGCAGCCCAGGGCCTTCTCCACCGGTACGTTTTTCGCCGTCCTGCCGATCACCGCCACGAGCTCGACTTCCCAGTCCACCTTCTGCGAGTACGCCGGAAGCTTCACTTTCGAGCCGGGCCCGACCACCGAGCTCCTCGAGGTCTTGACGAAGTGCCAGGGCTTCTCGCCCAGATCCTTCATCGTCGGCCCCGGCTCCTTGCCCTGCGCGCGCGCCATCTCGGCCATGTGATCGGTGTAGTTGGCTCCCGCGCAGTAGATATTGCCGGGATAGAGCACCGGCGCGAGCAGCTTCGCGCGCCTGAGAGGCACGCCTTTCGCCTTGCTCTTTCCCGCGGCGATGCGCTTCGCGCCGGCGGCGAAGGCGCGATGGGCCTTGCTCCAGTCCCGCAGCGCGCCGAGCACGGAAGACCATGCCGCCTGCCCCGTGAGGCGGGCGGCGTCGTAGATCTGCTCGCCGACGAGAATCCCGGCGCGCACCTCGCGCCCGGACTGAAAACTCAGCAATCGATAGCTCATGGGCCGTCCCGTCAGGCAAACGCGCGCTTCATGCGCTTGATCCAGTCCTCATACGCGATCATCTGGTCGGTCAGGAACTTACGCGTCGTTTCGTCGGTCAGCTTGCCGTCCGGTCCGAACTTGGCTGCCGCCATCCCGATGAAGACCTCGGGTCTGACCAGCCATTGGGCGCCCAGCCCCGAAAGGATCCTGCGCAGATCGTACTGGACTCTTGCCCCGCCGACCGGGCCGCCCGTCGCGCTGAAGACCGCAGCCGGCTTGTTCTGGAAGGGCGAGGGCTGGTAACGCGACATCCAGTCGATCGCGTTCTTGAGGGCCGCAGAAAGCGACCAGTTGTATTCGGGCGAAGCGAACAGCAGCGCATCGGCCGCGAGGATCTCCTCGCGCAGCTTCGTCACCGGCGCCGGGAAGCCCTTTTCCTGGATGTCGAAGTTGTAGATCGGAAGCTCGGCGATGCTCGTGATCCGCAGCTTCAGACCCGCGGGCATCAGCTCGCCCGCCGTCTTGAGCGCCGCCATGTTGTAGGACTTCTGCCTGAGACTGCCGCAAATGCCGAGTACCTGAAAGCTCGCTGGCGTATTCACGTCTTATATTCCTCGATTGAAAATCCGGCTCGCATCCCTTCAGCGTCTCATCGCCGCATCGTAGAAGCTCGGATCGTAGTAAGGAGAAGGATCGCTCAGTGACTTGCGCGGCTGCCCGTATTTCGAGCGCAGCGCGAGCACCGTCTTGACGCCTTCCATGTCGATTTTCGCTTTCTTCTGGAATCCGTCGGTCGGACTGAGCAGCACCCGGTAGGCGGTCTCCGCAGCCTGCGCATTCGCATTGGGGAGATTCTTCAGGAGGATCGCGATGGCCTCTTCCTTGTTGCGCGGTTCGTAAAGCCAGTCCACCGCTTCGCTGAAGGCGCGGATATAGCCGATGACCGCGTCGCGGTTCTGCTCGGCCCAGGCCTTGCGGGCGCCGCCCACCAGCCCCTGATAGCGGCCGAGCACGTCGATCGCGTTGGCGAGGCGATTGAACCCCTTCGCCTCGGCCTGCACCTCGAACGGTGACAGAAGCAGCGTACCCGCGTGCTTCTTTTCCATGAGCGCCTGGAACCGCTGCAGCACGCCACCGGCGGCCGCGGTCGTGTAATCGCGGTCTTTCTGCAATCCATTGCGCTCGAGGATCTCCAGCAGCACGAACGCGTACCCGGTCGTGAGCGCGTCCACCGACAGGGTCTTGCCGCGCAGCTCGCCGAAGCTTTTCACCTCGGGGACGGTCACCAGCCGCAGAAAGCCATTGTCCCCGCCCATGAAGGCGAACAGGTCGGGACCGGGCTTGGGCACCTCGCCCTGCCCTTCGCGGTAAGCGATCAGATTGTCGATCGCGGTCATGGCGATGTCGAACTTGCCGTCGATGAGGTTGGTGAGCTGGAACACCGAACTCGGCGTGGGCGTGATCCTGACCTCGATCCCGTTCTTCGCGAAGAGGCCTTTTTCCTGCGCCACCCAGACCGGCCAGTTGAAGCCGCCGGGGAAGACGATGAGGTTGACGGGTTTGGGCGGCGCGGGCGGCAAAGGGGCGCACGAAACGAGCAGCAGTGCGACCAGTCCAGCAGTCAGCCTCAACATCCCATGCATGTTTTTCTCCTTTGGATCGTCTTCTCGTTGCGAATCGCCGGCGGTCAGATAGACCCCTGCAAGTGCGGCTATGCCACTGTTTTCAGCGGCGTCCTTTTTATTCCTTCGTGGCTTTCGCGGAACTCCGGGATGTCGGGCCGCGAACCCCACATGCAGAACGACTCGGGCGCGAACGGGAACTGCCGCGGCCGGTAGCTCGATTCTTCCTCGGGCAGGATGTGCTTCACGCCGACCGAATATTCAAAAACCATCTTGTCCGGCCCCTCGAAGTACAGGAAGCATGCCGACGAGGACGGATGGCGGCCCGGACCGAATACTATCTTCACGCCCTTCTCGCGCAGGAAATAGTAGGAACGCATCACGTCGTCGAAATCCTCGACCTGGTGGTTGATGTGCTGCACCCCGGGGTGCGGCGACGGAAACAGCGCGAGCGTATGGTGGATGGTATTCACCCGCAGGAGCGGCGCGTCGCCGATCCAGTCCGACACGCGCGCGTTGAGAAGCCGCGTCCAGAAGGCTTCGTCGCGCCGGGCATCGGAGGTGCGCAGCCCGATATGGCTGAAATGCGTGATTCCGGCGTCGCGTGCGGGAAAATAGCGCTCGCCGCTGTGAAACGGCCGCACGACGATCTCGATCCTGTTTCCGGTCGGGTCGGTGAAAGCGAGGAACTGCTGTACGCGGCGAAGCTCGCATTCCTCCTTCGTGCCGTGGCGCACGGGATGGCCGGCTTTCTCGATCTCGGCGCCGGCCCGGTCGAAGTCGTCCCGGTTCTTCAGGTCGAAGGCGATGACATGGTCCGCCGGATCGCCCTCGAAATAGACCAGCGTGTGATCGCGCGTGTCGCCCCGCACCGAGATCCTGTCGCTGCGGAAGTAGGCCGCCTTGCCCTCGCGGCCCGCCAGCTGCAGCCCGACGATCCGGGTCGCGAACTCGATCGCGGAGTCGAGGTTGGAAGTGCCGATACGTAGATAACGGATGTCGTGGAGGTTGACCATCCCTTGTCCCCGTCACTACACCGTCATTCCCGCGGAAGCGGGAATCCAGCGACTTTCATCACAAACGCCCCTGGATCCCGGCTCGCGCTGCGCGCGTCCGGGATGACGAAATTCGCGTGCGCTCATTTCGTCACTTCATCAACGGCATGCCGAAGTTGGCGCTCGGCTTGACGCCCTCGCGCCAGCGAGCGGTCACGGTCTTGATGCGCGTATAGAAGCGCACGCCCTCGGGCCCATGCTGGTTCATGTCGCCGAAGATCGAATGCTTCCAGCCGCCGAAGCTGTGGAACGCGAGCGGCACCGGGATCGGCACGTTGATGCCGACCATACCGCAATTGACCTTATGCGTGAAGTTGCGCGCGACGTCGCCGTTGCGCGTGAAGATCGCCACGCCGTTGCCGTACTCGTGGTCCGAGGGCAGCGCGAGCGCTTCCTCGAAATTGTTCGCTCGCACCACCGAAAGCACCGGTCCGAAGATCTCCTCCTTGTAGATGCGCATGTCGGGCCGGACCTTGTCGAACAGGCACCCGCCGAGGAAAAATCCGTTCGGTTGCTCCGCCGATTTGAAGTCGCGTCCGTCCACGACGAGGCTCGCGCCTTCCTTCACGCCGAGATCGACGTAGCCTTTCACCTTTTCACGGTGCTCGCGCGTCACCAGCGGTCCCATCTCGGACGCATTGTCCGTCGAGGGTCCCACCTTCAGCTTCCTGATGCGGGGAACCATTGCCTCGATCAGCTCGTTCGCAGTGCGCTCGGTCACCGGCACCGCCACCGAGATCGCCATGCAGCGCTCGCCCGCCGAGCCGTAGGCCGCGCCCATGAGCGCATCGGCCGCGACTTCGATGTCGGCATCGGGCATCACCACCATGTGGTTCTTCGCGCCGCCGAGCGCCTGCACGCGCTTGCCGTTCACCGAGCCGGTGGTGAACACATATTTCGCGATCGGCGTCGAGCCGACAAAGCTCACCGCGGCGACGCGCGGATCGGTGAGCAGCGTGTCCACCGCTTCCTTGTCGCCGTTCACCACGTTGAGCACGCCCGGAGGGGCGCCCGCCTCGAGCATCAGCTCGGCAAGGCGCAGCCCGCAGGAAGGATCCTTCTCCGAAGGCTTGAGGATGAAGGTGTTGCCGCAGGCGATCGCCACCGGGAACATCCACATCGGCACCATCGCCGGGAAATTGAACGGCGTGATCCCGGCGCACACCCCGATCGGCTGTCGGATCGAATAAAGATCGATCCCGGTGGCGACGTTGTCCGAGAACTCGCCCTTCATCAGGTGCGGAATGCCGCAGGCGAACTCGACCACCTCCAGCCCGCGCTGCACCGAGCCCTTGGCGTCGGAGAGTACCTTGCCGTGCTCGGAGGCGACGAGCAACGCCAGCTCGTCGATGTTGCGCTCGATCAGTTCCTTGAAGCGAAACATCACGCGCGCGCGCGTCACGGGCGAGGTTTCCGACCAGCCGGCGAAGGCTTCCTTCGCATTGGCGATCGCGCGCTCGACCTCCGCTTTCGACGCGAGCGGGGCCCTGGCCGCGAGCGCCCCGGTGGTCGGGTTGAAGACGTCGCCGAAGCGGCCGCTTTCTCCGGCGACGCGCCTGCCGCCGATGAAGTGGCTCAGTTCGCGAACCTTGGCGAGTGCGGCATCACGGGTATTCATGGGATTTCTTCCGGATGTAACGACGGGCGATCCGCGGATTATAACGGGATTCCAGAAGGGTCTCGCCGGGCCTCACAGCCTGTCGAGGTTTCTCCTCATCCACAAGCCCAGAAAGAAGTAGCCCGCGCCGAAGGCGATGATCGCCGCCTGGTAGTCGAACAGTCCCACGGCAAGCCCCATTGCAGCCACGCCCGCCGCCTGCCCCAGCGCCCACGCCGACGAGTACAGGGCGAGCGCGGTGCCGCGCGCGTCGGGCGCCATTTCGGTCGCCTTCATCTGCAGCGTGTTGTGCAGCATGTAGAAGGAGAACCCCAGTCCGATCGTGCAGACGATGAACAGACTCCAGACCGGGGTCAGCATGGCGAGGACGTAGCAGGCGAAGCAGGCAAGGCCGCCTCCGAGAACCAGGCCGCGCTGGCCGAGTTCCATGAGGAGCCGCCGCACCATGAACGTATAGAGCACGCCCCCGGCGCCGAATCCCGCGAGGATCGCCCCGATCAGGGTCAGGCTCAGATCGAAACGCAGGTTGAGGTACGCGCCGAGAAATGCGAACGCACCGAAAAAGAGAAACGTTTCGATGAAGCCGATCGCCACGACGTGGCGCACGCGCGAAGCACGAAGCAGCCGCAGGTGCACGGCGAAGGGATTTGCGGAAAGCGCAATCGCCTTTTCGTCGCCCCATTGCGCCCGGGTACGCAGAAGCAGGATCGCGGACACGACGGCGAATACCGTGCCCAGCAGCGCGAAGGTCCCGCGCCAGCCGATGAGATCGGTCGCCGCGCCGCCCACCGCAGGCCCCAGTGCCTGCCCGGTGATGGTTCCGATGATGAAGCGCGCGATCACCGGCTGGCGTCCGGCCGCCGGCACCCGGTCGCCGATGTAGGCCATGCCGAGCATCACGGGAGTGGACGCGAACAAGCCCGTCGCGAACCGCATTGCGGCGAGCGTGGCGAGGTCCTCGGCGAGCGCGCAGCCGAACGAGGCCAGGGCGGCGCCCGCGAGCGAAAGCGTGACGACGCGCAGCTTGCCGAAGCGGTCGCCGAGCGGTCCGTACAGAAGCTGCGCACCGGCATAGGCGAAAGCGTACGCGGAGATGATCACCGCCGTCGCCGAGACGCTCTCGCCGAAATCGGAGGCGAGACGCGGCAACATCGGCTCGACCGCGCGCAGCGCGACTCCGGAATTGGCGCTTGCCAGCGCCAGGAGAAAGATGGTTTCCCTCACGGAAACGGCGGTGGAAACCGGGGACAGACCACCATTTTCAGCGCCGCGACGCTCCGCGGCCCCTGCCGCCGGAGAAAATGGTGGTCTGTCCCCGGTTTTTACACGGCGAAGTCTATTGGACTGTCGCTCCCGATTCGCGCACGACCTTGCCCCATTTGTCGTAATCGGCCTTGACGTGGGCGCCGAACTGCGCGGGCGTGTCCGGGTCGGGCTCCATGCCGGTCGGAGCGAGGAGCTTCTTCACCTCGTCGGTGCGTACGAGCTTCCCGATCTCGCCGTTCAGCTTGGCGACGATCTCGCGCGGCGTGCCGGCCGGGGCGAGCATGCCGATCCACACGATCGCCTCGTAGCCGGGGACGCCCGCCTCGGCGATGGTCGGCACGTCGGGCATCTCCGGCGAGCGCTTCGCCGTGCTGACGCCGAGCGCCTTCAACCGCCCCGATTTCATATGCGGAATCGCGATCGGCGTGCCGACGAATCTGACCTTGATGATGCCCGACATCAGGTCCTGCTGCGCCGGCCCGCTGCCCTTGTACGGCACGTGGTTGAGCTTGATGCCCGTCATGTACAGGAAGAGCTCCGTAACCAGGTGCTGCGCGCTGCCGTTTCCGGAGCTGGCGAAATCGATCTTCCCCGGCTCCTTCTTCGCCTGCGCGATCAGCTCCTTCACCGAATTCACGCCGAGCGAGGGATGCACGACCAGGACGTACGGCCCGGAAGCGATACGGATCACGGGCGCGAAGTCGGCGAGCGCGTCGTACGGCATGTTCTTGTACACGTGCGGCGCGATCACGAAAGGCGACGCCGTCAGCAGCAGCGTGTAGCCGTCGGGCTTGGCCTTGGCGACATAGTCGGTGCCGATCGTGCCGCCCGCCCCGGCGCGGTTCTCGACGAAGAACTGCTGCCCGAGCGTCTCGGAGAGCTTCTGGGCGATGATGCGCCCGGGCACGTCGGTCGTGCCGCCCGGCGAAAGGGGGATTACGATGCGCACCGGACGGGTCGGATAGTCCTGCGCGAGCGCAGAAAACGCCCAAAGCGAAAACGACAATACAGCGGCTATCGATCGCATTTCTCTGTCTCCTTTTCTCCTCCAGTTGTCATTGCCCGATTTCCTCAGGTCTTTACCCCCGGTACACCGGTTCCGGCTGCGAGAAGAACGAGTGCAGGATGTGATACACCGTCAGGTAGTTCTTTTGCTGGAAGCTCGCGTGCGAGATGCCGGCCATGACCGCGAACTGCTTGTCGGGGTTGGGCAGGCGCTTGAAGAATTCGATCAGGTCGTCGATCCCCGCGATGCCGTCCCATTGCCCGCGCATGACGATCGTAGGGACGGTGATTCTCGCCGGATCGACGATCGGCAGCCTCGAGCACATGTCCACGTACGTGCCGGTCGGCACCGAATCGTCCAAGGCGACGATGGCCTCGGCAAAAGCCTCGACGGTCGCTCTGTCCGCCGTGCCCGGATGATCGCGCTCGAAGATGCTGTGCACGAAGGCGCGGTCGATCGGCCGGCGGTTCCTGGCCGAGAACTCGGGCAGCTTCTTCCTGCGCTCGGCGAGCGTCGGGCTGCCCTCGCCCGTCCACACGAAAGCGTCGAGCGCGAGGCGCGCGACGCGCTCGGGATGGCGCTCCGCGAAGAGCGCCGCTCTGAGCGCGCCCGAGGAAATCCCGTACACGAGCAGCTTCCCCGCTCCCGAGGTCTTGAGGATGTACTCGCTGCCGGCGGCGAGATCGTCGGCGCCGTTCGGAATGTCGCAGTTGATCGGGCGCGACTTGTCGGAGCGCCCGTAGCCCTCGTGGTCCATGCACCAGGTCTCGAATCCGCGCGCGGCGAACCAATCCATCACCGAGGAATCGGGGCGGCCCGGCACTTCCAGGTCGAAAGTCGGTTGCGAGGCCATGGACGAGCCGTGCACGAAGAGCACGGTGCCGCGTTTTTGCGTTCCCGCGGCGGAAGATTTTTGCCAGAGAAAAAGCCCGACGCCGCTCTTGCTGATCCGGTGCTCTTTTCCCGATATCGCCGCGCGCGCTGCCGGTGCGACCTGATTCACGTCAACTCCCCGGAAAAAAAAGAATTTTAGCACCCGCTGCCGGCGCGATGCGCTCCGCAGGACGTTTCCGTCTCCGGGCTCGCGAATTGGAGACGAGGGTCATCGCTGCGCACTGTCGTTCGTCGGCACCCATTTGAACGCATGGGCTTGCGGCATTTTGGTAAAGTATCACCTATTTTCCCAGGGCCCGCCAACGCCCTCCCTCGGAGATTTCCATGACCGCCCACATCAAGGTTGCCGAACGCAAGTGCTACATCAACGGCCAGTTCGTCGGCAGCGGCAGGCAGTTCGCCAAGATCAATCCGGTCGACGGCACGGTGGTCGCGCAGGTGCACGAGGCCGACCGCTCGATGGTCGACGCGGCGGTGCGCGGAGCCAGGGCCGCACTGAAAGGTCCCTGGGGCAGGATGGCGCTGCAGGCGCGCGTCGATCTGCTGCGCAAGATCGCCGAGGGGATCGAAAAGCGCTTCGACGATTTCCTGCAAGCCGAGGTTGCCGATACCGGGAAGCCGGTGTCCCTCGCGAGCCACCTGGACATTCCGCGCGGCGCGGCGAACTTCCGCGTCTTCGCCGACATCGTGCGCACCTACGGCACGGAGTCCTATCATCTTGACACGCCCGACGGCAGGGGCGCCGTGAACTACGCGATGCGAAAACCCCTGGGCGTGGTCGGCGTGATCGCGCCCTGGAACCTGCCGCTCTTGCTCCTCACCTGGAAGCTTGCGCCGGCGCTCGCCTGCGGAAACACGATCGTCGCGAAGCCCTCGGAAGAAACGCCTTCCACGGCGACGCTGCTCGCCGAGGTCATGCACGAGGCCGGCGTTCCCGCGGGCGTCTACAACGTGGTGCACGGCTTCGGGCCGGATTCGGCCGGAGAATTCATCACCACGCACCCCGACGTGAACGGGATCACCTTCACCGGAGAAACCGCCACCGGCGCCGCGATCATGAAAGCGGTCGCGCCGACGGTGAAGCCGATTTCCTTCGAACTGGGCGGCAAGAATCCCGGCATCGTCTTCGCCGACTGCGACTTCGACGCAGCGGTCGCCGGGATGTCGAACGCGATCTTCTCCAACACCGGGCAGGTGTGCCTGGCGCCGGAGCGCGTCTACGTCGAACGGCCGATCTTCGATCGTTTCGTCGCCGCGCTGAAAGCCAGGGCGGAAGCCCTGGTGCTCGGCTTCCCGCAGGACAAAGCCACCAACATGGGGCCGCTGATCTCGAAGCAACACCGGGAGAAGGTGCTCTCCTACTACGAACTCGCCAAGAAAGAAGGGGCCAGGGTCGTCACCGGCGGGGGCGTGCCGAAATTCGGCGACGCGCGCGACAACGGCGCCTGGATCCAGCCGACGCTCTGGACCGGGCTGCCCGAGAGCGCGCGCACCGTGCGCGAGGAGATCTTCGGTCCCTGCGCCCACATCGCGCCTTTCGACCGCGAGGAAGAAGCGGTCGCCATGGCGAACGACACACCCTACGGCCTCGCCTCGACCGTCTGGACCACCAACCTCGCGCGCGGCCACCGCGTCGGCCAGGCGATGGAAGTCGGCATCTCCTGGGTCAACTGCTGGTTCCTGCGCGACCTGCGCACGCCCTTCGGCGGGGTCAAACTCTCGGGCATCGGCCGCGAAGGCGGATTGCATTCGCTGAATTTCTATTCCGAGCCGACCAACATTTGCATCAAACTCTAATGTTTCGTCATTCCCGCGGATGACGTCAAATAACCCGTGTCCATGCTCAAGCCTCTCGATTTCTCAACGTGGATCGACGAGCACCGGCATCTGCTCAAGCCGCCGGTCGGCAACGCGCAAGTTTGGGAGGACACGGATTTCATCGTCACGATCGTCGGCGGCCCCAACCACCGGACCGACTACCACGACGATCCCTACGAGGAATTCTTCTACCAGGTGAAGGGCAACGCCTTTCTCAACGTCATGGAGAACGGCAAGCCCGGGCGATTCGATCTGAAGGAAGGCGCGATCTTCCTCATGCCGCCGCACCTGCGTCATTCTCCGCAGCGCCCCGAAGCCGGCAGCGTGTGCCTGGTGATCGAGCGCACCCGTCCGGAGGGCGTGACGGACGGCTTCGAG
>Ga0137350_1000032_pt1 | contig 18597 bp, 17 predicted proteins | sample EasRivERMLT660_2_FD_104765 | JGI IMG/M metagenome (GOLD analysis project Ga0137350, IMG submission 104765) | Soil microbial communities from meander-bound floodplain in the East River, Colorado, USA - East River MetaG ERMLT660_2 | ecosystem: Environmental > Terrestrial > Soil > Floodplain ... | reverse complement strand
TCCCGCCCCAGACGGTTTCCACGACAAAAGCGGAGTTCTCCCAATGGCAGGGCGAGTTTCAGGCCGTGGGGACGCTGCGCGCGGTCCGCGGCGCGGATATCGCGCCCGAGGTGGCCGGGATCATCACCGCCATCCACTTCGAGTCGGGGCAGGAGGTCGCGGCCGGCGCGCCGCTGGTGCAGCTGAACGCCGAGTCGGATCTCGCGAGGCTGCAGTCGCTCGCGGCGGCCGCCGATCTCGCGGAAGTCAACTATCAGCGCGATCAGAAGCAGCTGGAGATCCAGGCGGTGAGCCGGGCGGTGGTGGACGCCGATGCCGCGAACCTGAAGAGCGCGAAGGCGCAGCTCGCCGAGCAGCAGGCGCTCGTGAACAAGAAGCTCGTGCGCGCGCCCTTTGCCGGGCGCGTCGGGATCCGTGCGGTCGACATCGGGCAGTACGTGACCGCCGGAACCAAGCTGGTGACGCTGCAGGCACTCGATCCGGTGTACGTGGACTTCTACGCGCCGCAGAAGTCGCTCGGGAAAATCGTGCTGAAGCAGAGGCTGGTGCTCAAGACCGACGCCTTCGCCGGGGAGCAGTTCCCGGGCGAGATCAGCTCGATCGACCCGAAAGTGGACCCGGCGACGCGAAACGTCCAGGTGCGGGCCACCGTCCGCAACCCCAAGCGCGCCCTGTTGCCCGGCATGTTCGCGACCATCGCCCTCACCTCGGGGGAGCCGCAACGCCATATCACGCTGCCGCAGACGGCGGTCTCCTACAACCCCTACGGCGACACCGTGTTCGTCGTGGAAGAACAAAAGGGCCCGGACGGGAAAGCATCGCTTCTCGCGCAGCAGAAGTTCGTCACGACCGGCAGCACGCGCGGTGACCAGGTCGCGATCCTTTCGGGCATCAAGGAAGGCGACACGGTGGTCACCGCCGGGCAGATCAAGCTGCGCCCAGGGGTGCCCGTGATCATCAACAACTCGATCCAGCCGGCGAACGAGCCGGCGCCGCAACCCAAGGATCAGTGAACCGGAGGCACCGATGAGGAAGTTCACCGATATTTTCATCGAGCGGCCGGTCCTCGCGACGGTCGTCAGCCTGACCGTGCTCGTGCTCGGCCTGCGCTCGATCGGGCTCCTGCCCGTCCTGCAGTATCCGCGCACGCAAAACGCGGTCGTGACCGTGACCACCCTCTACGTCGGAGCGGACCCGGCGCTGGTCGCGGGCTTCATCACCGCGCCGCTCGAGAACTCCATCGCGCAGGCGAACGGTATCGATTACATGAGCTCGGTCAGCCGCCAGAGCGTGAGCACGATCACGATCGCCCTGCGACTGAACTATGAGGTCGACAAGGCCCTCACCGAGATCAACACCAAGGTCAACGCCGTCCTGAACCAGCTGCCGCCGGGCTCGCAGCAGCCCGTGCTCACGGTCAAGGTCGGCCAGACGATTGCGGCGATGTACATCGGCTTCGCGAGCGACGTGCTTCCGCCCAACAAGATCACCGACTACCTGATCCGCGTCGTGCAGCCGAAGCTGCAGGCGGTAGAAGGCGTGCAATCGGCCGACATCCTCGGCGGCAAGCTCTTCGCGATGCGCGCCTGGCTCGACCCGGATCAGCTCGCCGCGTACAACCTTACCGCGGCGGACGTGAGCACCGCGCTCGCCGCGAACAACTTCCTCTCGGCGGTGGGCGCGACCAAGGGCCAGATGGTGCAGGTGAACCTCACCGCGTCGACCAACCTCCGTTCGGTCGAGGAGTTCAAGAACCTCGTCATCAAGCAGCAAGGCGGCGCGGTCGTCAGACTCGGCGACGTCGCCAACGTGACGCTCGGCGCCGAGGACTACGATTCGGAAGTCGGCTTCGACGGCAAGAAGGCCGTCTATATCGGCATCAGCGTCGCACCCGCGGCGAACCTGCTCGAGGTCATTGCGCGCGTGCGCAACGTCTTTCCGGGCATCAAGGCGCAACTGCCGCAGGGTCTGCAGGGCGAAGTCATCTACGACTCCACGAAATTCGTGAACAGCGCGATCGACGAAGTCATCTGGACGCTCGCGCAGGCGCTCATCATCGTCACGCTCGTCGTGTTCGCCTTCCTGGGCTCGCTCCGCTCGGTCGTGATCCCGACGGTGGCGATCCCGCTTTCGCTGGTCGGTACTTTCACGCTGATGTTCGCCCTCGGCTACTCGATCAACCTGCTGACGCTGCTTGCGCTCGTGCTCGCGATCGGCCTGGTGGTGGACGACGCCATCATCGTGGTGGAAAACGTCAACCGTCACCTGGAAGAGGGCATGACCCCGACGCAGGCGGCGATACTCGCCGCGCGCGAGCTCGCCAATCCGATCATCGCGATGACCATCGTGCTCGTGGCCGTCTACGTGCCGATCGGATTCCTGGGAGGGCTGACCGGGGCGCTGTTCACCGAATTCGCCTTTACGCTCGTGGGCGCGGTCACGGTGTCCTCGGTCGTGGCGCTCACGCTCTCGCCCATGATGTGCGCGCGCCTCTTGAAACCCCACGATCCCAGCCAGAAGGGCTGGGACACCCAGCTCGTGCTGCTGCTCGACCGCGCGTTCGATGCGCTGCACCGGCGCTACGAACACCTGCTGCACGGGACACTCAACTGGGTGCCCGTGACCACGGTGTTCTCGCTCATCGTGCTGGGCAGCATCTACTTCCTGTACGCGACCGCCAAATCCGAGCTCGCGCCGCCGGAGGACCAGGGCATCATCATCAGCTCTTCGCAGGCCGCGCCCACCTCGACGCTGCAGCAGCGACAGCTCTATACGCGCATCGTGTACGAGACCTTCGTGAAGCACCCGGAGACCGACCACGTGTTCCAGCTCGACGTTCCGGGGCAGACGATAGCCGGCATGGTCTTGAAGCCGTGGAGCGAACGCAAGGCCACGGCCGCCCAGCTTCAGCCGGTCGTCCAGCGCGAGCTCGAGCAGATCGCCGGCCTGCGCGCCGCGGCATTCCAGCCGCCGCCGCTTCCCGGCGCCTTCGGCCTTCCGGTGCAGTTCGTCATCCAGACGACCGACCCCTTCGAGCGGCTGAACGAGGTGGCTTCCGCCTTCCACCAGGAAGCGCAGAAGAGCGGCATGTTCATCTTCATCGACAACGACCTGAGGTACGATCTGCCGCAGTCGACGATCGTCATCGACCGGGAGCTGGCGGCCCAGCTCGGGCTCACCATGAAGGACGTGGGCGGGGCGCTGTCTTCGCTCGTCGGCGGCGGCTACGTCAACTACTTCAGCTTCCACGACCGTGCCTACAAGGTGATTCCGCAGGTGCAGCAGGCCGACCGGCTGAACGCCGACCAGCTGAACAATACCTACCTCCGCACGGCGGGCGGCAACTCGATCTCGCTGGCGACCCTCGTTCGCATCACGACGAACACCGTTCCGCAGGCGCTCAATCGTTTCCAGCAGCAGAACGCGGCGACCATCGCCGGGGTGCCGTTCCCCGGCATCACGCAGGGCGAGGCGATCGCCTACCTCCAGGATCTCGCCGCGCGGACGCTGCCTCAAGGGTACGCGGTGGACTATGCCGGCCCGTCGCGGCAGTTCATCCAGGAATCGGCCGGGCTGATCGTCACCTTCTTCTTCGCGCTCATCATCATTTTCCTCGCTCTCGCGGCGCAGTTCGAGAGCTTCCGCGACCCGGTCATCATCCTGGTTTCGGTTCCGATGTCGATCTGCGGGGCGCTCATCTTCGTGAGCCTGGGGATCGGCGGAGCGAGCCTCAACATCTACACCCAGGTGGGCCTGGTGACGCTGATCGGGCTCATCAGCAAGCACGGCATCCTCATTGTCGAGTTCGCCAACAACCTCCAGAAGCAGGGGCACTCCAAGCGCGAGGCGATCGAGAAAGCCGCCGGCATCCGCCTGCGGCCGATCCTGATGACCACCGGCGCAATGGTGCTCGGCGTGGTTCCGCTCCTCATCGCGAGCGGCGCAGGCGCGGTGAGCCGTTCCCACATGGGGCTGGTGATCGCGACCGGGATTTCGATCGGGACGTTGTTCACGCTCTTCGTCGTCCCGGCGATGTATCTGCTGCTCGCCGAGGACCACTCGAAGCGGGCGGCGGGCAAGTCGCTGCCGGCGGCGGGCGGGCACGCCGGGACGCGCTGAATTCCGCGGCCCGGCTCCGATGACGGCGCGGGTCTGTATCGTCGGCGCGGGTCCGGTGGGCGTCGTCGCGGCGATCGCCTGTGCAAGAAAGGGCATGCAGGTCGCGCTCTTCGAAGCGGAGCGCGAAATCGACGCGAGCCCGCGCGCCGCGACCACGCACCCCTCCACGCTCGAGATGCTCGCCGAATTGGGGCTTCTCGAAGAGTTTCAGTCGATCGGCCTCGTCGCGCGGCATTTCCAGTTCTGGGACGGCGCGACCAAGGCGCTCGTCGCGGAGTTCGATCACCAGGTGCTGCGCGAGGAGACACCTTACCCGTACGTGGTGCAGACCGAGCAGCACAAGCTCTCGGCGATCGGCCTGCGGCGCCTCTCCGCCATGTCAAACGTCGAAGTGCGGCTCGGAACAGACGTCGCCGATGTGGCGCAGGACGGGGGCAGCGTGCGCGTGACGGTGGCGGGACCGGGCGGGGAGGAGCGGCACGCCTTCGATTACGTCATCGGATGCGACGGTGGGCGCAGCACCGTGCGCAAGTGCCTGGATATCGAGTTCGAAGGCTACACCTGGCCCGAGCGCTTCCTGGTGCTCACGAGCTTGTTCGACTTCCAGGCTGCGCTCGGTTGTTGCGCGCGCAGCTATATCTCCGACCCGGAGGAGTGGACCAACCTCTTCAAGGTCATGGGCGACGATCTGAAAGGACGCTGGCGCGCGGTTTTTCCGGCGCGCGAGAACGAGAGCGACGAGGAAGCCTTCTCCGAAGGCGCTGCACGCCGGCGGCTGGGCAAGCTGTTCGACGGCCATCCGATGGAGCTTCTGGTGCACCGTAACATCTACCGCGTCCATCAGCGCGTGGCGCAATCGTTCCGCAGGGGCAGGGTGTTCCTCGCAGGCGACGCGGCGCACGTCAACAATCCGGTCGGGGGCCTGGGCCTGAACTGCGGCATCCACGACGCGATGGAGATTGCCGAGACGCTGGATCGCGTCGCCAGCGGGCAGGCGGGCGAAGAACTGCTCGACCGCTACGAGCGCCGTCGGCGGCCCCTCAATATCGAGTACGTGCAGCAGCAGACCGTCGCGAACAAGAAAAGGCTGGAAGAGCGCGATCCGAAGGTACGCAAGGCCAATTTCGACGAGCTGCGCCGCGGCGCCGCCGACCCGGTGCTGCACAAGCGATTTCTCATGCGCACCTCGCTGATCGAGAGCGTGCGCCGGGCACGGGAAATCGCCTGAACCGCCGGTCTACCAGGTTGTCGAAAAGGGGGCACGCCCCCTTTAGATCCCCCGAACTAGAGGCTGTAGAAAAACGCTTCCCTCTGAAACTCGACTTCCGATTTTCGCGCGGGAATCGTTTTTCAACAGCCTGCTACCGTTTTCGCGGCGGCCGGTGCTCGAGCAGGGCGCCGGCCTTGCGCTCCAGGGTGTCGCGCAGGCGCAGCGTTCGCGCTTGTCTTTTCGTTACCAGCCGATAGTGGCGTATGTCGTCGACCGCTTCGCCCACCTCCCAGCAGTTTTTTCCGTTGGTGACCCAGACCTTGGGATCCAGAGCGCGCAGGTCGAAAGGGCGGGAGTAGCTGCGCAGCGTTTTCTGGGCGCGTTCGTTCGCGTACTCATGCAGGTAGGACATCGCCAGCTCGCGCAGGCTTCGATACACCGGGTCGCGCCAGCGCAGCACCGGCGGATTGGTTTTCGAGATTGCACCCCAGGCGCCGCCGCGCCTGAACAGCGCCACGACGTGGTCGTAGTCGCGCTCGGCTCGGAGGTCCAGGAGCAGCGGCGGCTCGCCGTGCATCCACAGCGCACAGGCGGCGAGCATCGCCCCTTCGAGGCAGTGCGCCCGGCGCTGGCGCAGCACTTCGCGCACCGACAGGCAAGTCTGGCCGCCGATTTCGAAATTGGCGGGCAGCGCGTCGAGAAAACCCTGGATTTTCGCCGGGGTGGAAAGCCGGATCAGAACCGAAGACTCGGCATGGGTAAGGCCCAGGTCTTCCGGGCGGGCAAGGCGCGCTCTCAACTCTCGACTCCTTGAAAACGGCGGGCATAGGGCGCTGCTTCGGGCTATTCTATTGTCACCTTACCGAAAAAAGACGCGGTGGTGTTGGGCCCCCCCACTATGATCAAGTTCCTCATTTCCCGCAGGATCGGGAACCTGCTCGGATTTCTGGTCTGCGCAGGCATGCTCGCCTTCGGCTATTACCTGCAGTTCGCCCTCGGGCTAGAGCCGTGCCCCTTGTGCATCATCCAGCGGCTGCTCCTTTTTGCCGCCGGCGTCGCGTTCCTGGTAACTGCCCTTCATCACCCGGCGGGCAGGCTCGGGGCGGGGCTCTACGGCGGGGTCATCGCTTTCATCGCGGCAATAGGTATCGCGGTCGCGGGGCGGCACGTGTGGCTGCAGCACCTGCCGCCGGAGAAGCGGCCCGCCTGCGGTCCCGCTCTCGACTACCTGCTCTCGGCCTTCGGTCCGATCGAGGGACTGAGCCGTGTCCTGCGCGGCTCAGGGGAATGCGGCGTGGTCGACTGGACGCTGCTCTCGTTCAGCATCCCCGAGTGGACGCTGGCCGCGTTCGCGGCGCTCTTGGTCTGGGCGGTTTTTCTCGCGCTGCGAGACTAGAGGCGATCACTCCGGCTTGCCGGGGTAGGGATTCTCGATCTGCTGCACCAGCCTCCCAAGGATTTGCCTGAACTGGCTCTCATCGCATCCCATGAGCACCGCGTCCTCGAGCGCATCCTGGCAGAGCTGCTGGATCTCCTCCAGATTCTCCCGGAGCACTTTCAGTTTTTCGACGCAGGACACGATTTCGCCGGAAGGCGAGCGCCAGACGGTTTCCGGGATGGGGTGTGAGCTCATGAGCAGAACCTCGGGAAACGAATACCTCGAATCTGACCCCGCAAACTGAAACGGGTTCACCGGCGCGGCGCGGATCCGCTTAGGCCCGCTTGAGACAAACCTGGATCTCCGGGATCGAGACGGTGGTGCGATTCGCAGGCACGGCCTTCAGCAGCAAAATCCGCTCTGGGTGCCCCGGCGGGTTGCGTCGTCATCTCTCGGACACGGATTTGCACCCTACAGATCTCGTGTCTTATTCGTTCGACGATGTCAAGCGGCTGTTCTAGAGGTTGAGTTCCAGGAGGCCGCCGAAGTTTCGGGCGTCTGATGACTAAAAACGCAAACATTCTGGCCGAGCTTGTGGTAGCCAGGAAATGTTGCGACGAGCCCGGCCCGCACTCCAAGTCGCCGCATGGCCCCCTTTGTGGCGAGGGCGCTGAAAATGCCGCCCGAAATAAAAAGGCGCTTGAGTCGCGATCCGACAACAGCGACTAGAAGCTTCGTGCTGATCACTGCTGGGTCAAGGAAAGTTACGACGATCTTGCCGGTGGGCTTGAGGACACGCTTGGCGTCCAGAAGGTAGGCCAGACCCTCAGCCCGCGTCAGATGCGTCAAGACCGAAATGAAAACGATGAAATCAGCGCTGGCCGATTGCTCTGGGATCGTCAGCCCATCGACGAGCTCAAGACGCCAGCCCAAATCCTTGCACCGCTCGCGAGCGAATTCGATGTGTTCTGGCACGACGTCCGTGCCTAGATAGCTCGCGCCAGGAACGGCGCGCAAGGCATAGGCTAGACGGCCGGCGCCACATCCAACCTCCACAACGCGATGTCCGGGCCCGAGGCCAAGCGTCTCAAGCATGGCAAGTTCGGCATCTCCATGCACGTAACCGCCGCCGCCACTCGATAGCAAGAGGGCGGCCTCGCGTTCATGCCGGCGCAACATGTTGCGAGCAAGGCGTTGGTAATCTTGTACGAAGTGCGGCTTTTGCATTGTGGTCACTACGCGAGCGTGAGTTGACGCGCCCTCTCTGACAATATGTACAAAAACCAAGGATCGGGGATGATCTCTCGTAACGAAGGATTTTTCAACCTCTCACCGCTTCTCCTCCGCAAACCTCTCCGCCCGTCGCGCCGCGGCGAACTTCGTTGCGTCACCTGCGGCGCCCACCGCCCCAGGTGCTCGTGGATGCGACGAATGACCCCGGAGCCTCGATCAGCGCCATGACCCGCATCGGCCGCCCCCCTGGCACTTCGGGCACTCCGGCGGATCGGCCTCGTACACCTTGCGAATCAGCTGCGCCCAGCCATACGGTATCGGAGGGGGGTCGTCGGCTCATGACTCGATCTGACCCAACAGGCGTGGACGGGTTCCCGGCGGTGCGGACCTCATTCAAGCCCGCCTGAGGATCGCCTCGATCTTCTCGGCAAGGACCGGCTCGGCAAGCGCTGCCCTCAGCACCTCTCCGAGAAGCACCACCGCGGGGCCGTCGCCGGCTTTTCGGGCAAGCTTGGACAGGTCGGTGAGGGTTCCATGGAACACGCGCTTCCCGGGGAGCGTGGCGCTTTCCACCAGCGCAATCGGCGTAGCCCGAGACTTGCCACGCCTGATCAGCTCTGCGCAAATTTCTTCCGCCAGCCCCGCGCCCATGTAGATCACGGCGGTGTCGGCGGCGAGCACGCTCGCCGCCCAGTCGTTTTTGCGTTCGCCCTGCCCGGTGCGGGGCGTGACGAAGGCGACGTGACGGCTCAAGCCCCGGCGGGTGAGCGACACGCCGAGCTCGGCGGCTGCCGCTGTCGCCGCGGTCACTCCGGGCACGACTTCGAACCCGATGCCGGCCCGGCGCAGCGCGTCGATTTCCTCCTGCGCGCGGCCGAAGAGCATAGGGTCGCCGCCTTTCAACCGCACTACGACTTCGTGGCGGCGCGCGGCATCCACTAGGCGCTTGTTGATGAATTGCTGCGCCGTTGAACGGCTGCCGCAGCGCTTGCCCACGGGGATTTTTTCCGCGCGCGAGGCGAGCGCGAGCGTCTGCGGATGCACCAGTGCGTCGTAAAAAACGATGTCAGCGCGCTTCAGGATCTCGGCCGCGCGCAGGGTGAGCAGATCGGGCGCGCCGGGGCCGGCACCCAGCAGAAATACCTTTCCCTTCATTCGATCATCCCCGCGGCAACAGTCTGATTGCTCACTTCGTCGATCAGGATAAAGGACCCGGTGGCGCGGTTCAACTCGTAGGAATCGACGAAGAGCGGCTGGGCGAGCGCGAGCACGACGTGAGCGATGTCGTTCATCGCGAGGCCGGCGGGCGCCGCCTGCCGCTCGAGCGTGTTGATGTCCACCCGGTCGTTGAGCGAGAGCAGCTTGGCCTTGACGCTGCGCGTGGTGTGCTTGAGGACAAGGCGCGCTGCGGCGACCGCTCTCGCGTCGAGGAGTTCGGAGGACAGCCAGCAGATGCGTGCTTCGATATTCCTGGTCGTGCGGGGCGGATGGGCTGGATCGGCAAGCAAGTCGCCGCGCGAGAGGTCGATATCATCGGCGAGCGCCAGCGTCACCGAGTCTCCGGCGAGCGCGACAGGCAGCGATTTGCCGAGTGAAATGATGTCTTTGACGACCGTGCGGCGACCCGAGGGCAGCGCCAGCACTTCCGCGCCGGGATACAGAACTCCCGATTCGAGCTTGCCCGCGTAGCCGCGAAAGTCCGTACCGGCGCCGGGGCGAACGACGAGCTGCACCGGAAAGCGGAAGGGTAGCGCGTCGGCCTCGTCGGCCACGTCGATTTCCTCGAGCGCCGCAAGCAGCGTGGGGCCTCGATACCAAGTCATGTTTTCGCCGCGTTCCACCACGAAGTCGCCGCGCAGAGCAGAGATCGGGATGAAGCGCGGGTGGGTGATGCCAAGCGCCGAGGTGAAAGCCAGGAAATCCCTGCGGATGCGCTCGAAAACCGCTTCGTCGTGGCCGGTGAGGTCCATCTTGTTCACGGCAACGATGATATGGCGCACGCCGAGCAGGTGAGCGATGTAGGTGTGGCGCCGCGTTTGCGGCAGCACGCCCTTGCGCGCGTCGATGAGGACCACCGCCGCATCGGCGGTGGAAGCGCCGGTCACCATGTTGCGGGTGTACTGCTCGTGGCCGGGCGTGTCGGCAATGATGAACTTGCGCCGCGGCGTGGCGAAATAGCGATAGGCGACGTCGATGGTGATGCCTTGCTCGCGCTCGGCCTCAAGCCCGTCGGTGAGCAAGGACAAGTCGAGATCTTCCTGTCCACGCTTGCTCGATGCACGCGCCATCGCAGCGAGCTGGTCTTCGAAAATGGCGCGCGTATCGTGCAGCAGACGCCCGATCAGCGTGCTCTTGCCGTCGTCCACGCTGCCCGCGGTGATGAAACGCAACACTCCGCGGTCTTCAACGGCCTGCGCGTTTCGCTCGATTTCGCCGAGCAAGGTCATGTCAAAAATAGCCCTCCTTCTTGCGCCGCTCCATGGAGGCTTCCGAGGTCTGGTCATCCATGCGCGTCGCGCCCCGCTCGGTGACCGTGGTCAGCACGGTCTCGGCGATGATATCGGCCGCCGTCGCCGCGGCGGATTCCACCGGGCAGGTGCAACTGATGTCGCCCACGGTGCGAAAGCGCACCGACAGCTCTTCCACAGTCTCGCCTTCGCGCGGCGGGGTGATGTCGGTAACCGGCACGAGGAGGCCGTTCCTGCGCACGACGGGCCTGCGGTGCGCATAGTAAATCGACGGCACGGCGAGCCGCTCGCGTGAGAGGTACTGCCAGACGTCGAGCTCGGTCCAGTTGCTGATGGGGAACACGCGCATGTGCTCGCCCTTGGCAACGCGGGTGTTGTAGAGGCTCCACAATTCGGGACGCTGGTTCTTCGGGTCCCACTGGCCGAACTCGTCGCGGAAGGAAAACACCCGCTCCTTTGCGCGCGCTTTTTCCTCGTCGCGGCGCGCTCCGCCGATGGCGGCGTCGAAGCTGAACTCCGCGATTGCTTCCAGCAACGTCACCGACTGCGCGGCATTCCTGCTTTCGTCGGGGCGGCGAAGCTTCACCGTCCCGCGGCGCATCGACTCCTCGACCGAGCGCACGATGAGCCGCTCGCCCAGCTCCGCAGCGCGCGCGTCGCGAAAGGCGATCACCTCCTGGAAATTGTGCCCGGTGTCGATGTGCATGAGCGGAAATGGAAATCTCCCCGGACGGAAAGCCTTTTCCGCCAGGCGCAGCAATACGAGCGAATCCTTGCCGCCGGAAAAAAGCAATACGGGATTCGCGCATTCGCCGGCGACTTCGCGCAAGATGAAGATCGCCTCGGACTCGAGCCAGTCGAGGTGGCTGCGCGAAGGCAACTCGCCGCTTTCCGGGCGCGGTTTTTCCAGGACTGCGCTCATGCTGCCGTCGTCTCGGGCTTGATCCGCACGAGTCGCCCGTCGGGGGCCACGTGCAGCCCGCACTCGCGCGCTTCCTGGATCTCCCACCACCAGCGTCCGGCGCGCACGTCTTCGCCCGCGACCGTGGGCCGGGTGCAGGGCGCGCAGCCGATGGAACGGTAGCCCTGGTCGTGGAGCGCGTTGTAGGGCACCCCGAACGCGCGGATGTATTCCCACACTTCGTCCCCGCTCCAGTCGGCAAGGGGATTGAATTTCACCATGTCGCGCGCAGCGTCGTTTTCCTGCACCTTGAGCTCCGAGCGGGTGACCGCCTGCTCGCGGCGCTGGCCGGTGATCCAGGCTTCCTTGCCTTCGAGGGCGCGATTGAGCGGTTCGACCTTGCGGATGTGGCAGCAGCGCTTGCGAAGCTCCGCGCTTTCGTAGAACGCGTCGCGGCCGAATTTCACGACGTACTCGGTGACAGCCTCAGGGTCGGGACGGAACACGCGCACGTCGTAGCCGTAGCGCGCGCGGATCGCCGCGATCACGTTGAGCGTGTCGGCATGCAGCCTTTCGGTATCGAGTGTAATAATCTCGATGGCCAGCTCATGCCGCAGGATGGCGTCGGTGATCACCATGTCCTCGGCAGAAAGGCTCGAGGCGAGCGCGGCGGGCGCGTGCTCCAACGCAACGCGCACCAGCAGGCGCTCGAGCTCGGCGGTCTTGTGCTTGAGCGTTTCGGTCATGACTTGCCCGCGGCCAGGCGGCGGCGAAAAAGCGGCACCGGCCGCAGCACAGAAGGCTGATAGCTGTCGCCGAAGGTGTTGAATACGGAGAGCGCTGCTTGCCCATCCTGGTCTTCGCGCAGCGCAAAGGCGTCGAAGCCGCACTGTTCCATGAAAAACAAGTGATCGTGCAAGACATCGCCGATGGCGCGCAGCTCGCCCTTGAAGCCGTGGCGCTCGCGCAAAAGACGTGCAATCGAGTAGCCGCGGCCGTCGCCGAACTTGGGGAAGTTCACGGCGATGAGCGGGAAACGTCGCACGTCACCGGCGATCGCTTCCGGCCCTTCGTTCGCGTCGAGCCATATGCCGAGCTTGCCGGGGTAGGCAAGAAGGACCTCGCGGCGCTCAAGCCAAAGCGCGAGCGGAACGATGACATCGCCGCGCGCCGGGACCTCGGGCAATTCGCCCTTGGCTCCGCGCTCAAGCAGATGCCAGCTGTCCGCGGCGATGCGCCGCTCTTTGATCAGCGTTGCCATATACGGATTCCTTGAAGGCTTCGACGCCGATGCGGTGCACCACGTCGATGAAGCGCTCGGCGTCGCTGTCGCGGCGCGTGAGGTAGTACTCGATCAGCTTTTCGATCACATCGGGGATCTCGGCGCGAGCGAACGACGGACCGATGACCTTGCCGAGGGAGGCACCCCGGCCGGAACGGACTTCACCCTGGTTGCCGCCGACCTCGATCTGGTACCACTCCTCGCCGCTCTTGTCGACGCCGAGAATGCCGATATGGCCGACGTGGTGGTGGCCGCAGGCGTTCATACAGCCGGAGATGTTCACGTCGATCTCGCCGATGTCGTGCAGGTAATCGAGGTCGTCGAAACGCTGCTGAATGGCCTCGGCAACCGGGATCGACTTGGCGTTGGCGAGCGAGCAGAAGTCCCCGCCCGGGCAGCAAATGATGTTGGTGAGCAGGCCGACATTGGGCGTCGCGAACCCCAGCGCCTTCACCTCCTGCCACAACGAGTGCAGGTCGGACAACTGCACATCGGCGAAAATCAGATTCTGCTCGTGGGACACGCGCAGCTCGCCGAACGAATAGCGGTCGGCGAGGTCGGCGATTTTTTCCATCTGCTCGACGGTGACGTCCCCCGGTGGTATTCCAGTCTGCTTGAGGGACAGCGTAACGGCGGCGTAACCCGCTTTCTTGTGCGGGTGAACGTTGCGCTTGTGCCAGTTCGCGAATGCCCGGTTCGTGGCGAGCGCAGCGTCGAGTCCGCTATCGGTCGCTGGCAGCCGGAAGTAATTCGGGCGCGTAAACCGGCCTTCGATGCGGGCGATTTCCTCGGGAACGAGCGTCGCCGGGCCATCCTTAAGGTGCGCCCACTCGGCATCGACTTCCTCGCGGAATTTCTCCGGGCCGCGTTCCTTCACCAGGATCTTGATGCGCGCCTTGTGGATGTTGTCGCGCCGCCCGTAGCGGTTGTAGACCCGCAGGATGGCCTCGCTATACGTCAGCAAATGCCGCCAGGGCAGAAATTCGCGGATGACGAATCCGATCGCCGGCGTGCGGCCCAGGCCCCCGCCGACCAGCACGCGAAACCCCACCTCGCCCTTCTCGTCCTTGACCGCGTGCAGGCCGATGTCGTGCACCGCGACCGCGGCGCGGTCGGCCTTGGATCCGTTCACCGCGAACTTGAACTTGCGCGGCAGATACGAGAACTCGGGATGGAAGGTGGACCACTGGCGGATGACTTCGCACCAGACGAAGGAATCGACGATCTCGTCCCGCGCGACGCCCGCGAAATGATCGGTGGTGATATTGCGGAAGGAATTGCCCGAGGTCTGGATCGCGTGCATTTGCACCGTCGCCAGTTCCGCGAGGATGTCGGGCACGCGCTCGAGCTTCGGCCAGTTCAACTGCAGGTTCTGGCGCGTGCTGAAGTGGCCGTAGCCGCGGTCGTACTTGCGGGTGATATCTGCAAGTTTTCGCAGCTGCTTCGTCGACAGGAGGCCGTAGGGAATGGCGATGCGCAGCATCGGCGCGTAACGCTGGATGTAGAGACCGTTTCTGAGGCGCAGCGCGCGGAACTCGTCTTCCGAGAGCTTGCCCGCGAGAAAGCGTTTCGTCTGGTCGCGGAACTGCGCGACGCGCTCGTCAACGAGCTTCTGGTCGATTTCGTCGTAGCGGTACATGATCGCCTATGACACGAGCTTGCCGCCGATCAGGATCAGCATGGTAGCGAGCGCGCCGCGCAGCAGCCGTTCCGGAACCTTCTGGCTGAGCGCGCTGCCGAGCCAGATCCCGGGCAGCGAGCCGATGAGGAGAGCCCCCAGCAGCTTCCAGTCCACCGCCCCGGCCGCAGCGTGGCCGAGGCCCGCGACCAGTGTGAGCGGAACGGCATGCGCGATATCGATGCCGACGATGCGCGCAGCCGCAAGGCCCGGGTAAAGGAAGAACAGCACGGTCACACCCAGCGCGCCGGCGCCTACCGAGGAGACGGTGACCAGGACTCCGAGAACCGCGCCGAGCGCGACAGTGCGCCGCGGCGACGCCGAACGCGGGCCGGACGCAGCGCGCCGCGCCGCCCAAGCGTGAAGCTTTTCCCTGAACAGGAGAGCCCCGGCGGTGAGAATAAGCGCAAAACCGAGCCCCACGCTCACGATTCCCGAAAGCTTGCCGGGATCGGGTACGAACAGGTGCAAAAACACCAGCGTAACGGCAGAAGCCGGCACGCTGCCTGCGGCGAGCCAGCCGACGATGCTCCAGGCGACGTTGCCGCGGCGCGCGTGAGCCCATGCGCCGCCGGTCTTGGTCAATGCGGCGAAAAGCAGATCCGTTCCGACTGCGGTGACGGGTGCGACGCCGAACACGAGCACGAGCAGCGGCGTCATCAGCGAGCCGCCGCCGACGCCGGTGACGCCGACCACCAATCCGACCAAGAATCCCGAGAGCGAGTACAGCCAGTCCATGTTCACTCCGATGAAGGAAGGCATCCTAGCGTGGGCATCTAATACCCCAAAAGACTTTTGTGTTAGAATTTAATAACTAATGAACATATGATGTAAGACCATGAATTTTCAGCAATTAAGGTATGTCCTGGAGACCGTCAGGCAGGGGCTGAACCTTACCTTGGCGGCGAAGAAGCTGTTTACCTCCCAGCCCGGGGTGTCGAAGCAGATCCGCGAGCTTGAGAACGAGCTCGGCGTCGAGATCTTTCAGCGCCACGGCAAGCGCATCATCGCAGTGACCGAGCCCGGCAAAGCCGTGGTGGAGGTGATCGAACGTCTGCTGCAGGAAGCGGAGAACCTGAAGCAGGTGGGACGCGAATTCAAAGACCAGGCCGCAGGCACGCTGACCATCGCCACCACCCATACCCAGGCGCGCTACTCGCTGCCCAAGGTGGTGAGCGCATTCAAGCGGCGTTATCCGAAGGTGCACCTCACCATCAAACAGGGCAACCCGCCGCAGCTTGCGGAGATGGTGATCGCGCGCGAGGCCGATATGGCGATCGCCACCGAAGCGCTGGACAACTATCCCAAGCTCCTCGCGCTGCCGGGCTACGAATGGCGCCACTGCGTGGTGGTGCCGGCGAAGCACCTCCTCGCGAAAGAGCAGCGGCTGACGCTCGAGATGCTCACGCGATATCCGATCGTGACCTACGACCCGGCGTTCGCCGGGAGGAGCCACATCGACGAAGCGTTCCGGGCGCAAGGTCTCGCGCCCGACATCGTGCTTTCCGCGGTCGACTCGGACGTGATCAAGACCTACGTGGAGCTCGGCCTGGGGATCGGCGTCATCGCGGCGATGGCTTTCGACGAGAAACGCGACCGGCACCTGCGCGCGCTGGAGGCCGGACACCTGTTCGGCACCATGACGACCCGCGTCGCCGTGCGCCGCGGCGCTGCGTTGCGCGGCTATGCCTACACCTTCATCGAGCTGTTCTCGCCGCGACTGTCGCGAAAGCTGATCGAGACCGCACTGGCCGGCAAGGCGGAAACCTACGAGCTATAGAAGGCGTACCGCAAGAATCGGGTGGCCTGTGCGCGCGAGTTGCCTATACTGGCTGCTGAAACGATGGAGCGACGCATGAACAGCCCGTTCGTTACAGAATGCCAAACCTACCGTACCGTCGAGCGCGCGATCGAATATTTGCGCGATCACGCCCGCGAACAGCCGCAGCTGTCCGATGTCGCGGCCCGCGTGGGCTTGTCCGAATTCCATTTCCAGCGCCGGTTTTCGGAATGGGCCGGGATCAGCCCGAAGCGGTTTGTGCAATATCTGACCAAGGAGTACGCAAAAGAGGCGCTGCGCCGCTGCGAAGATGTGCTCGAAGCCGCCTACGCCGCGGGACTCTCCGGACCGGGGCGGCTGCACGATCTGATGGTGACTTGCGAGGGCGTGTCCCCCGGCGAGCACCGCTCGCTCGGGGAGGGTGTTGTCATCGCGTACGGTTTTCACGCCACGCCTTTCGGCGAGTGCCTGATTGCCAGTACCGCGAGGGGGATCTGCCGGCTCGCCTTTGTGGGTTCCGCCGGGCGCGGGGCGGAGATCGACGAACTCAAGCGCCGCTGGCCGCGCGCGCGCCTCGCGCAGGATCAACCTGCGACGGGAAAACTGGTGGCGCCGATCTTCGATCCGGCAAATCGCACCAAGCCCCTGCACCTGTGGGTGAGGGGCAGCAATTTCCAGATCAAGGTATGGGAGGCGTTGCTGCAGATCGCTCCAGGCGAGCTCGCGAGCTACGAACAAGTGGCACGCTCGGTCGGCGCGCCGCGGGCATCGCGTGCGGTGGGCGCCGCGGTCGGCGCGAATCCGATCGCAGTCCTGATTCCCTGCCACCGGGTGATCCGCAAGGCGGGAGAACTTGGCGATTACCGGTGGGGGCTCACACGCAAACGCGCGCTGATCGCCCGCGAAGCTGCGGCCTCCCACGCCACGACGCCCTCCGCTCTGTCGATCGTTTAGTCGCCGGTCGGCGCAATGCGGAACCCGGTGACCGTGGGCAGCGCGTTGAGGGCCTCGGCGAGCAGGCGGGTCTTGTCCCGGTCGGGCGAATGGATCACCATCTGATATTCGAAGGTCGTGCCGTCGCCCGTGACACCATAATTCATGTTGGCGACGACGAAGCCCTGCCGCTCCACCATCGAGCGCAAATCCGCTTCGGGCAGGGCGGCGTTGCGGACGAAGGCCACCGTAAGGTTCGCGTAGAACTCGATCGGCATCTTGCGCTCGATCCAGCGGAAAACCGAGAGCACGATGAGCGTCAGCGCGGTGCCGATGCCGGCGGGGAAATAGAATCCCACGCCGATCATGATGCCGATTCCGGCGGTGATCCAGATCGAGGCGGCGGTGGTGAGGCCGCGTACGGTCAGGCCTTCCCTCATGATCACCCCGGCGCCGAGGAAACCGATTCCGGTCATGATCCCCTGCGCCATGCGGGTCGGGTCGACGCTGATGTGCTCGAGCGAATAGGCCGCGAACCAGGTTTCCTGGTACACGGTGAGGATCATCAGCATGCACGAGGACAGACAAACGAGAGCGTGGGTGCGGAAGCCCGCGGGCCGGCCGTGGTAGCTGCGCTCCAGGCCGATAATTCCGCCCGCCGCGAGCGCGATCACCAGGTGCAGGGCGATCGCGGCATAGTTGTCTTGCCAGATCGAGTTCATCGCCAGGCTCCCAGGATTGCGCCCATCGCCGTAAAGCAAACGAGCTTGTAGCCGGTTTGTATCCAGTAGAGTTTCATATTGAAGCCGCAGAATATCCAGTCGGACAGTAGGGAAGTCGCGACGAGTCCCGCCGAGAGCACGAAGCCGATCGCCGCGCCCTCGATCCAGGTCACCGCGCCGAAGCGCACCACCACGAGGGCGAGCGCCACCGCGATGACGAGCGTCAGAAAAAACTGGGCGATCATCGGTTTCACCGGATCGCCGAGCTGCTCTCTGGACTTGCCGAGCGCCGCCATCCAGCGGTTGCCGAACGCGCGTGGTGCGTACCACACGGCGCCGATCGCGTACCCAACGACGGTGGCGACCAGCACCGCCCACCCATTAACGCTTCCAAGGTCAACGAGCACGGCGTTCTCCCTGCACTGATCGTTGTAAACCGGTTGCGCAGGCGAAAAAAATCTGCCCGCGCGTGCGTAGAATAACGCCGCTGCGCGGGTGTGCGCTACTGGGGCGCTCTAGTAGCGGTAGTGGTCGGCCTTGTAGGGACCGGCCTTGGACACCCCGATGTAACGTGCCTGGGCGTCAGTGAGCTCAGTGAGCTGCGCATTGAGCTTCTTAAGCTGCAGCCGCGCGACCTTCTCATCCAGGTGCTTGGGCAGCACATACACGCCGATCGGATACTTGCCGGAGCCCTTCTGCGACTCGGTCCACAACTCGATCTGCGCGATGGTCTGGTTGGCGAAGGACGAGCTCATCACGTACGAAGGATGCCCCGTGCCGCAGCCCAGGTTCACCAGCCGCCCCTTGGCGAGGAGGATGATCCTCTTGCCGTCGGGGAAGATGACGTGGTCGACCTGCGGCTTGATCTCCTCCCATTTGTACTGCTCGATGGA
>Ga0137350_1000030_pt1 | contig 18832 bp, 15 predicted proteins | sample EasRivERMLT660_2_FD_104765 | JGI IMG/M metagenome (GOLD analysis project Ga0137350, IMG submission 104765) | Soil microbial communities from meander-bound floodplain in the East River, Colorado, USA - East River MetaG ERMLT660_2 | ecosystem: Environmental > Terrestrial > Soil > Floodplain ... | reverse complement strand
CTGCTGGTGTTCAGTCCGAAACTCATGGCCGCCAGGCGCGCGGGCATGCGCGAGTACGCGGGCATGCGCGAGTACGCGAGTACGGCACGCTGGCGCAGCGTTATGCGCGCGAGTTGACGCAAGGGTCACGTGAATGCCTGAAAGGTTCCTCCGGACAGCGGCGTTACGCCTCGTCCAGCTCGTTTGGGCGTTCTGCCTCCTGTCCGCGGCGTGCGCGATTGCGCAGGAAAGCAAGACCGTCCTGGATTCCGACGGCGACCTGCAGATGCCGCAGTGGACCGCGGCCGGCGGCGGCGCGCGCTTCTTGGGCCTCGTTCACCACACCGACACGCCGGGCGCGAATGGGCCTACGACCGCCAGTCTTCGATCGGCCGCCTGGACAAGGCGCTCGACGAGGCGAACGCGAAGGCTTGGACCGTCGTCGACATGAAAGCAGACTGGAAGGTAATATTCCCCTTCGATAAGAAGTAGCAAGGGCACAATCGAGAGAAGAGCATGCTTTGTTTCGACACCACGCGCATCCAAGGCCGGTCCCGGATTACGAACCGATGAAATCCCTGCTCATCGTGACAGCAGCGTTAGAGGCGGCGGGCGGCCTGGCACTGCTGGGGTTGCCGTCGCTGGTGGCTTCGTTGCTGCTTGGCGGATCGCTCGACGCACCTTCGGCACTGGTGGTGGCTCGCGTGACGGGGGCGGCGCTGCTGTCGCTGGGCGTGGCCTGCTGGCTCGCGCGCCATGACGAACGGAGCCGCGCAGCGAGAGGTTTGATCGCGGCCATGCTGTTTTACAACGCTGCCATCGTCGTGGTGCTCGTTCATGCGGGCATGGGCTTGAGGCTCTCCGGCATCGGCCTCTGGCCGACGGTTGTACTTCACGCGGCGCTGGCGGCCTGGTGTGTTGCGTGCCTTCGGACCAGGCGGGTGAACGTCGGCGATGGAAAATAAAGTGAACGTCCCGAGTTTCCGCGAATTGCCCCGCATCCTGCTGGCGGTGCTGTTCATCGTCGCAGCGATCGCGGTGAGCCTGTGGATCCTGCGGCCATTTCTGCCGGCGTTGATCTGGTCGACGCTGCTCGTGGTATCGACCTGGCCGCTGATGCGGGCGGCGCAGAAGCGATTGTGGGGAAAGCGGGGCCTTGCGGTGATCGTGATGACGAGCGCGCTGCTGCTGGTCGTCATCGTCCCGCTCGCGCTCGCCGTGCTGACCCTCGCCGAGCACGCCGGTGACGTTGGCGAATGGCTGAAGACGTTTGCGCAGGCCAGCGTGCCGCCCCCGCCCGGCTGGGTGGAAGGGCTGCCGCTGATCGGCCCCAAGCTCGCCGCCGAATGGCAGGCGATCGCAGCGCTCGGCGCCGACGAGCTGCACGCGCGTGTAACCCCGTATGCGAAGGACGCGGCGCGCTGGACCCTGGGCAAGGCCGGCACTGTTGCGGCGTTTTTCCTGCATCTGCTGCTGACGGTGATCATTTCGGCGATGCTCTACTACAAGGGCGAGGAAGCCGCCACCGGCGTGCGTGCATTCGCGCGGCGGCTCGCCGGGCCTCGCGGCGAGCAGGCGGTCACGCTTGCCGGCCAGGCGATCCGGGCCGTCGCGCTGGGGGTCGTCGTCACCGCGGTCGTGCAGGCCGTGCTCGGCGGCATCGGCCTCGCGGTGGCCGGCGTGCCTCTGGCGAGTTTCCTGACGGCGCTCATGTTCGTTCTCGCAATCGCACAGATCGGCGCCGGGCCCGTGCTGGTGCTGGCGGTGGCCTGGCTCTACTGGAGCGGCAGTCCCGTGTGGGGTACGGCGATGCTCGTGTGGACGCTCATCGTCGGCAGTCTCGACAACATCCTGCGCCCGCTTCTCATCAAGCGCGGCGCGGACCTGCCGCTGGTGCTGATTTTCGCCGGTGTCATCGGCGGACTGCTTGCGTTCGGCCTGGTCGGGCTTTTCGTCGGGCCGGTGGTGCTGGCGGTCGCTTATACCCAGCTCGCGGCGTGGGTGAGCGAGGGCGCCGGGGAGCGCGAGGACTCGTCGGCAACCTAAGGCCGGCCTCCGGATTTTTTGCAGGCGAATTCCGGCATGCCGCCCGCACATCGCGAACGGCACCGGCGAGTTTGGCGCGACGGTGCCGCAGGCTGTATCCTGTGATCCCAACAATAACGTTCCCATCTTCTCCGGGCTAGGAGGATTACCGTGCATGCGTTCTTCGTTCAACTGGCCATCATGAAGCGCAAAGAACCCTGGCGCGCCCTCTTCGCGGCCTCGGTGGTCACGGCGTTGGCGCTGGCCGGCGCTGCCCGGGCGGCAGAAGAGGGGAAGCTTCCGGACAAGTTCGGGCTCCGGCTGGGCGGGTATAACATCAAGAATGCCAACACGGTCGCGCGTCGTGACGCAAACAACGCTCCCGTCGGCGCCTACATTGATTTCCATGACACGCTGGGCGGCGAAAGGACCGCGACGGTCTTGAGGCTGGACGGGCGCTACCGCTTCAACGAGCATCACGGCCTCGGCTTTTCCTGGTATGACGTGAAGCTCGCGGGTTCGCGGATGCTGGACAAAGACATCCAGTGGGGCGGGCTGACGTATCCGGTCAGTACCCAGGTCGACAGCGATCTCAAGTTCAACGTGTACAAGCTGAACTATCAGTATTCCCTGTTCCATAACGAACAGGCCGAGCTCGGAGCGTCGGTCGGTCTCCACGTCATGGGCATATCCGCCAACATCAGCGCGAGCGGCATCAATCAGTCCCAGGGTCAATCGGTAACCGCGCCCCTCCCCGTGTGGGGTCTCTTCGCCGCCTACAAGTTCACGCCCCGCTTCTCCGCCTATTACACCTATGAGCTCTTCAACATCAATTACCAGGACAAGGTCATCGGGGGGCTGCAGGATTTCCTCCTCGGGCTGGAATACCGGCTGTTCCGGAACTTTGCCCTGGGCGTCGCATACAATCGCTTCGCTCTGCACTTGAAGGCGAAAGGGGACGTGACGACTCTCAATCTCGACACGAATTGGAACGGCGGGATGCTGTATGGAGCGGTTTATTTCTAAGGAACCTCTGAACAACCCCCGTTTCGTCATTCCCGCGAAAGCGGGAATCCAGGAATCTGAACGACTTGCTGGATCCCCGCTTCCGCGGGGATGACTTATTCAGAGCTTCCCTAAAAAAGCGAATCCCTTTAACTCAACCGGAAGGAGTACCTGAAATGAAGCTGGCTTCAATCGTGGCTCTTGCAACTTTGATCGTGCTGCCCGCAGGGGCGCAAACCGCGTCGGACATGCAAATCCTTGCCCAGAAGATCAAGGCCGACAAGAAGCTCGTCGTCGCGGCCAATATGCAGCTGACCGAGGCCGAGGCCAAGGGCTTCTGGCCGGTGTACGACGCCTACCAGAAGGACCTGCAAGGGATCAACCAGCGCGTCGCCGGGGCGATCAAGAACTACGCGGCCGCCTACAACAAGGGGCCGGTGTCGGACGAAACGGCGAAGAAGCTGATCAACGAGGCGATCGCCATCGAGGACGCGGAAGTGAAGCTCAAGGCCTCCTACGTGCCCCGGCTCGAGAAAGTGATCCCGGGCATGAAGGTCGCGCGCTACATCCAGATCGAGAACAAGATCCGCGCGATCATCAAGTACGAGCTGGCGGCCAATATCCCGCTCGTTCAGTGACGAGGGACCGGGCATTGTCATCCTGAGCAAAGCGAAGGATCTGCTTTTCTTTCGGATCGAAAGCAGATTCTTCGTCGCGGAGTGTACCCTCCAGCGAAGCGAAGGGCTCCTCAGAATGACAACGTGCCATTTTTCAACAGCCTGTTGATTTTCCAGTCACTCCCCTGATCCGCCGTACCCTGCCTCGGGAGCGGGGCGTAATGTCTGTGGACCTCCCGCTGTATCATTGGACGCAGCGGCCATCACGGCGCAGAGAATTGCGGGCATGGACGAGATCGCTGTTTCCAGTCTGATCGTGCTCAGCGGCATTTGCGTCTATGCCGCGGTGAACCATCTTTTTGTTGCCCTGCGCAGACCGGTCAATCTCACCCATCTCCTGTTCGCCGGCACGTGCGTGGCAGCCACGGTGCTCGCGCTGTCCCAGATTCAGATGTACCGGGCGCAGAGCGTGACCGAGCTGATCGTGCCGCTCAAAGTGAATGTCGCCGCCGCCACCCTCTTCCTCGGGATCCTGCTCCCGTGGTCCGTCGCCGCGTACACCAAAGTTCGTCCGCGCTGGCTTCTCGAGGGCCTGAGCCTGGCGGGGGTCCTGCTGCTGGCGGTCAATGCGATCCAGCCCTACAGCCTGCAGTTCCAGGAGATACAGAAGCTGGAGTCGCTGCGCCTGCCCTGGGGTGAAGTGCTGGCACGTCCCGTCGGCCCCAACGGCCCGTGGTTTTTCGTGGGCGTCGCGGCTTCGCTGGTGAGCGCAGGGTATGCGCTTTTTGCATTGACGATGAACTACCGCCGCGACCGCGATGCCACGACGCTCGCCATGCTGCTCGGCGTCGTGCTGTTCGTGATGATGTCCGCGGAGGGCATTCTCGTCCGGGCCGCCTTGATCGACTTCATCCATCTGGGCGCGTTCGGCTTTCTGGTCCTCATCATCGTCATGAGCGCGGCACTCAACTTCGAGGTGCGTCACCGGATACGTACGTCCGAACGCCGTTTCCGCGCCCTGGTGGAGCAATCGCCGTTCAGCATTCAAGTCCTGTCGGCGGATGGCCGGATACGCCAAGTCAACGCGGCGTGGGAAAAGCTCTGGGGCCTGAAGGCCGAGTCGCTGGCCCATTACAACATCCTGCGGGACCCGCAGCTCGTCGATCGGGGTGTCATGCCCTATATCGAAAAGGCCTTCGCGGGTGTCGCCAGCGAGATTCCACCGATCGTCTACAACCCCGAGGAAACGCCGACGGTGCGCGGCCCGATCCGCGACCGCTGGGTGCGCTCCTCGATCTATCCGATCAAGGACGCGGCGGGAGGCATCAACGACGTCATCCTGATGCACGAGGACGTCACCGAGAAGAAGCGCATCGAGGACGCAATTCACCTCATCGCCGCCGGCGTGTCGGGCGGGACCGGCGAGCAGTTCTTTCGGCAGCTCGTGCAGAGTCTCGCGCAGCTGTTCAACGCCGATTATGCATTCATCGCGCTGCTGGACGAGAGGGACGCGGGAAGCGTCAACACGCTGGCGGTCTCGGATCACGGCAAGATCGCCCCCAACTTCACCTACGCCCTCGCGGGAACGCCCTGTACCCACGTCATCGGCCGGAGCACCTGCGTTTATCCGCGGGATGTACAGCAGCTGTTTTCGAAGGACCGGATGCTCCGCTACATGGGTGTCGAGAGCTATGTCGGCACGCCGCTCTTCGACGAAAAAGGCGTTCCGCTGGGGATCCTCGTCGTCATGCACGGCAAACCGCTCGAGGGTCTCGATCGCGCAAAGGCGATCCTCGAGATCTTTGCCGCGCGCAGCGGCGCCGAGCTTGCGCGCCTGCGGGCCGAAACCCACATCCGGCGCATGGCGTACGAGGACCATCTGACCGGCCTCGCCAGCCGCGCGCACATGCATGAGCGCCTCTCGGAGATGCTCGATGAAGCCCGGCAATCCGGGAAACTCGGCGCCTTGATCCTGATCGACCTGGATCACTTCAAGACCATCAACGACGCGCTCAGTCACAGCGTCGGGGACGAAGTGCTGCGGGCGGTCGCCCGGGGGCTGGGCGAGACGGTCCCCGAGAGCGCGCTTCTCGCGCGGCCGGGGGGCGACGAGTTCGGGGTGCTGATCGACATGGACACCGCCGACACCCGGGATGCGGAGCGCGAAGCGCGGCGGTTGGCGCAGGAGATCATGGCGCGTCTCTCGAGCCCGATCACGGTGGGCGAGCGCGCCTTTACGATCGGCGCGAGCATCGGCGTCGTGATGTTCCCCGATGGCGGCGAGAGCGAACCGGATATCCTGCGTCGCGCCGACATTGCTCTGTACCGCGCGAAGAGCCTGGGGCGCGGCAACATCCAGTTCTACCTGCCGAGCCTGCAGGCGGCGGCGAGCACGCGGCTGCGGCTGGAGGAGGGACTGCGCCAGGCGATCGCCAAGGACGAGCTGGAACTGTACTTCCAGCCGCTGGTCGATGCCGCGGGCCGGATGATCGGGGCCGAGGCGCTCCTGCGCTGGCATCACGCGGACATGGGTGAGGTGGCGCCCGCCATGTTCATTCCGATCGCCGAGGAAACCGGCCTGATCCATTCCATCGGCAGGTGGGTATCCAACCGGGCCTGCAGCCGGCTCAAGGACTGGCTGCGCGCCGGAGTTCCGTTCGTCGGACATCTGTCGATCAATGTCTCTCCCTGGCAATTCGCCCGGCCGGATTTTGTGGAGCAGGTGCGCGAGGCCCTGATCGCGCACGGGATCGATCCCGGCCGCATGATGCTGGAGCTCACCGAGACCGCGCTGCTGTATGACGTCGAAGACACCATCGGGAAGCTGAGGGCGCTGCGCACGCTCGGGCTACGCGTGGCTCTGGACGATTTCGGCACCGGCTATTCGTCGCTGTCACACCTCAAGGATCTGCCTCTGGACGCGATCAAGATCGACCAGTCCTTTGTCGGCGAACTCGACGGCGTCAAGGAGCATCCCCTGGTCGAGACCATTGTCGCGATCGGCCGCCACATGCGGCTGGGCGTGGTCGCGGAGGGGGTCGAATCCGAAGCGCAACGCGAGACCCTGGTCAAACTCGGCTGCGAAGGCTTTCAGGGCTACCTGTTCTGCCGCCCTCTCCCCGAACCGGCGTTCCTGAAATGGCTCTCCGAAAAGCGGCCGGCGTAGGTGAAATGAACACCGAGCCCCTTCGGTAGAATGAGGTCGTGAAGGAATTGGCGCAACTGCAACGCGTTCGCGAAAGCGTCAGGCAATTGCGTGCCCAACCCCGCCCGGCCATGCCGGGGACGCCGAAGCGATGAGCTCGAGCAGAGTGGTAATGGGAGACTTGAGCGTCAGATCGATCCGGCACCGGATGTGGGTGACCGCCCGCATCATCATGATGACTGCGGTGCTCGCTCCCGCATCGTCATGGGCCGCCGGCGAAACCGCGGCGAAAGTGAAAGCGGGGGGCGCCGTGCGCTGCGGCGTGACCGAATCGCTGGCGGGCTTCGCGTTCAAGGACGCCGCCGGCCGCTGGCAGGGACTGAACGTCGATTTTTGCCGTGCGCTCGCTGCCGCGGTTCTCGGCGACCCCGACAAGATCGCTCTGGTGCCGTTGAGCGCTCCCGCGCGATTTCCGGCGCTTCTGGCCGGGAGAATCGACGTGCTGCTGCACGCCACGACGTGGACGCTCGGGCGCGAGGCGGGAATCGGGGTTCATTTTGCCGGAACCTACTTCTACGACGGGCAGGGGTTCATGGTGCCGAAGGAGAGCCCGGCGCGGAGCGTTGCGGATTTGAAGGCGGCCACAATCTGCGTCGAGAAGGGCACCACCACCGTGGAAAACCTCGCGGATTACTTCCGCGCCCGCAATTGGCCCTACCGGCCGCTGGTGGCGGATTCGGTGACCGCCGCTGCGGATGCGTTTCTGGCCGGACGCTGCCGGGTTTTTACCGCCGACCGCTCGCAGCTGGCGGCGGTGCGCGCCCGCGCGGCCGGTGGCGCCGCCGCATACCGGATCCTTCCCGGGGTAATCTCCAAGGAGCCGCTGGGCCCGGTGGTGCGGCGCGGCGACGAGCAATGGCTGACACTGGTGAGATGGGTGCTGTTCGCGCTGATCGAAGCCGAGGAGCGCAACGTCACGCGCGCCAACGTCCGCGGCCTGAGCGAGTCCGCCACCGATCCCGCCTTGCGCCGGTTCCTGGGCGCGGACGGCGGCTACGGCAAGGCGCTCGGGGTCAGCTCCGGCTGGGTCGTGCGCGCAATCGCCGCTGCCGGGAACTATGGCGAGATCTACGAGCGCAACTTCGGCGGCCAAAGCGCCCTGCGCATCGAGCGCGGGCTCAATCGCCTGGGGTCCCGGGGCGGCCTGATGGTTGCGCCGCCGTTCAACTGATTCCCGAATGCGCGCGTCATTCGATCGGGGAAGCCTTTCATGCCGATAGGAGACATCAATACGATCGTGACGCTGGTCGTCTTCGTCGTCGTCATCCTGGTGATCGCTCTGGACCTCACCGACATGGTGCTCGCCACGCTGCTCGGGGTCAGCGTGCTCATCGCGTTCGGCATATTCAACGTTCAGGACGTCCTCAACATCACCCGCACCGCGGACGGGCCGATCGCGCTGCTGTTCGGCGGGATGGTGGTGGCGCGCACCCTCAAGCCGACCGGATTGTTCGACTACATCGGCACGCGCTATCTGCTGCTGACCAGAGGAAGCGGCAAGCGTTTCCTGCTGGGACTGATCCTGCTCGTCGCGCCGCTGTGCGCGGTTCTCCCCAACGCGACGACGGTGGTCCTGCTCGCACCGATCATCGTCCGCGTCGCGGTCGCGCTCGAGGTCGATTTTGTCGGCCCCATGGTGCTCACCGCGATCATCAGCAACGCAGCCGGATTGCTGACGCTGGTGGGCGACCCCGCGACGTTCCTGGTCGGCAGCGGCATCGGCATGACGTTCGTTCAATACCTGCAGAAGGTGAGCCTCGGCGGCCTGCTTTCGGTGCTGGTCGTGGTTCCTTTCCTGCCTTGGTTGATGCGCGACGTGTGGAACGTGCGGCGCACTCTGCCGGCGGATCTCAAGGCCAAGCCGCTCGAGCGGCCGTGGCTGTGCGCGCTGTCGCTCGTGGTTCTGGCGCTGATCGTGCTCTTGTTCATATTCGGCGAGAACATTCCGAGCCGCATCGTGCCGCCGGCCGCCGCGATCGTCGGCGCGGCGCTCGCGCTGCTGGTGACCTACGGCACCAAAGTCGAGCCGGTGAGCAAGGTGCTGGAGGACGTCGACTGGAAGACGCTGGTGTTCCTGATTTGCCTCTTTTGCCTGGTCGAGGCCATCAACAAGACCGGCATCCTGCAAAGCCTGTCGCACAGCCTGCATGGCTGGTTCGGCGTCAATCTCGTTCTGGTCGCGCTGGCGATTCTGGTCTTCGTGGGATTCACCTCGAGCCTGCTCGCCAATGTGCCGGTGGTGGCCGCGATGCTGCTGATGCTGAAGAGCTACAGCGTGATCGCCGAACTGGTGCCCGAACAGGCGCTCGATCCGACCTTTACGGCCTGGCCCGCCAATCTGATTCCCGTATTCGTCGCGATGATGTTCGCGGGGACTCTGGGCGGCAACGCCACCCTGATCGGCTCTTCCGCGAACGTCGTGGCAGTGGCCATCTGCGCGGCCAACGGCAAGCGCGTCAGCTTCATGCAGTTCCTGCGCTACGGCCTGCCGGTCACGCTGGTCCAGCTCGCGGTGTCGGCGCTGTACGTACTGGGCCTGTTCTACTTTACCGGCCGGTAGCAAGCTCTCAATCGCAGCATCAACTTATTTCATGGGAGGACACAGATGGACATGACCGAACGCGGGCTTACGATACATTTTTGCGACGGCACCAAGCTCAGCATCGATTTTCCGGTGCAGACACCGAATGAAATGGCGGCCTTGCTGAAAGTGGAGGAGATCCTCAAGCAGCGCCAGATCATCGCGACGGTGGACGGCGCCGTCCTGGTCATTCCGTTCGACAACATCAAATATATCCAGGCGTCTCCCGCGCCGGCCAAACTGCCTGGCTATGCCATCCGCGGTGCTTCCATTCGCGACTAGGGAAGCTCTGAATAAGTCATCCCCGCGGAAGCGGGGATCCAGTAAGTCGTTCAGATTCCTGGATTCCCGCTTTCGCGGGAATGACGGCACGGAAATTTGTGCACGAACTAACGGAATGGGGCGCCGGCGCGCTCACCCCTTGGTCGTGGTCTTGCGGATCTCTTTTTCGTCGGACCATTCCAGCAGCCCGTTGCGGATGTTCCACAGCTGCAGGTTGAACTTGTAGTAGACGTCCTTCACGTCCTTCACCTGCTTCACGATGGAAGTGATGTTGCCCTCCATGCGGTACTGGGCGCCCACCATCTTGCCTTTCTCCGTCGCCTGCTCCTTGTCGAAGAATTCGCCCTGCTGGCGCTGTACTTCCTCGATCTGCTGCTTCATCGCGGCCTGGTCCACGGCAAAGCGGACCTTGCCGCCCTTCTGCAACTCGGCGCGGATGGTGTCCGTAATGGCGCGGGTGTCGATGTACTCGCTGGTCTTGTTCCTGACTTCCTGCACCGTCACGATGGGCAGGTTGCCGCTGATGATGACCGGGGCCTGCAGCATCGAGCGCGTCATCGACTCGGCGATCATCTGCAGGTCGGTCGAGCCGAACTGGTTGGTGACGGTTTCGATGCCTCTCGCGTCGCCGTAGCGAGTCTGCTCCTGGGCGCATCCGGCGGCGAGCGCGACGGCGGCGAGCAGCGGCAACAGCGCAAGGCGGCGGGTGCGGTTTGAATCGATCATGGAGTGTTCTCCTTTCAGAAAATGGACCCGTGGCGCGGACATCGTCCCGTCCCGAGGCGTCTGCGGCGGGAATTACTCCTGGCTCATCAGGAGCAGGCGGAAGTCCACGGCCTTGTTCGTGGGCGACACGGCGTTGATCGTGAGGTTGGAGCTCTCGTACATGAGCAGCGGCTTCCAGACTTCCTCCTCCCAGGCACGCATGCCTTCGCGGTCGATCCAGCGGAACTTGTAGGCGATGCGCTTGACCCTGGAGCTGTCGTTGTTGAGATTGGCATCGATCCTCAAGAGATCGCCGGTCATCGTGCAGCGCATCTCGGTCGCCAGGATGGTGGTGCGCTTGCCTTCGCTCACGACCTTGAGCCTGACCAGGTCATCCATCGAGCTCGCCTTGGCGTCGCCGAGCGGGCAACCGTAGGCGAAGCCGGGCTTTTCGAAGCCCTTCTTGGTGGCGCAGCCGGCCGCGAGCGCGGCCGCCAGCAGTGCAACGATCGTCCCTGTCCGGTTCATTTTGGCATCTCCATGGTGTGGGGTTGCTGCTCCAACGTTCCCGGCCCGCCGCCAGTTGACGGCGCCGGTGCGGCGCCGGCCGGTTGCCGGCCGCCCCCACGGACCGCCGCTTCCGGGGGCTGCATAAAGAGTTGATGGCGCAGCAGGCGCAAGTCTATCACTGCGTAGCGTCCGGACAGGTTCAATCGCACGCTGCGTACGCCCTCCGGGGTCTGAAGCGTGACGGTATGCGCGCCGGCCGGGAGGCGCCCGCGGGCGATGGCGATTTCCGACGGGAGCGTGCGCCAGGTGCGCTCGTCGGCCGACTCGGTCACCGCCGAGCCTATGGTAACGGCGAGGGCGGCCAGCCCCATCGCGGCGCTGTTCTGATTCTGCGCCTGCTGTTGCATCTGGTACTGCGTCACCGCCTTGGCGGTGGAACGGATCGTGGCGCGCAGCATGATGCCGGGCATGTCGTCCTGGAGCCCGCGGCGCGCCATCAGGTCGATGCTGGTGATCGGCGCCACGGCGAGCGACTGTCCTTCATTCACTTTGAGCTGAACGGGCAGGGTGGGCGTCGATGTCGCTACCATCACCGGGAACGAGACCGGAATCAGGATGAATCTGTCGTTCGTCATGACAGGCAGACGGAACTGGCGCGACTGCAGGGCGGGGGCCGTGCCCGATCCGATCACGAACAGCACGTCGGTCAGCCCGTCGTAGGGCGCGCTCACGCGCTCATCCAGGCCACGCAGCGCCTCCTCCAGCAGCGGCTGGTTGGGCTGCAGCTCGTTCGCCAGGCGGTAGCCCGGCGCGGCCAGGCTCGGCTCGCCGAGCGCCTCGTAGACGAAGCCCGCCAGATAGTGCGACAGCGCGCTCTGGTAGCTGTTCCTGAGCGCGTTCACCTCGGGATTGTCGAGGGTCTGGACCGGATATCCGTTCAGCTCCTTGAAGCTGGTGCGCGAGCCCCGCTTCTCGGCGTCCTGTTCCACCTTGGCCGTCTCCTTGCTGCGCAGCTCCGCGATCACCGATTCGAGCTCGTGCGCCTGCCTGATCGCCACGCGGGCGTTCTGGTAATCGCCCAGGGCCAGGTGATTGAGCGCGATATACGTGAGCAGCATGACTTTCTCGTAGTCATGGCCCTCGTAGGGGCGCAGCCTGTCGTTGATCAGGTAGCTGGCGGCGCCCGGGAGCAGCTTCGAGGGATCGAGTCGCGCCGTCTGCTCCCAGATCTGCACGCGCTCGTTCGCCGATCTCCAGGATTTCTGGCTTTCAGAATAACGGTCCGCGAGCCGCTGCAACATGCCGAGCTCGAGGTAGTAAAGCAGGTCCTTGTCCGGACTGCGGTTGTTGGACTCCAGGATGTCGATGGCCTTGTCCACGTTGCCGGCGGACGCCTGGTCCAGGGTCCGGTACAGCTCGGCGTCGTAGCTGCGGAAGGTGGCGCAGCCGGACAGGCACAGCGCCAGGCCGAGCGCGGGCAGCGCGCAGTCGATGCTGCGCTTCGTCGAGCGGCTTGTCCAAGCGGCCATGGGACATGGTAACGCAGGATTCGTGGATCAAACCCGGACGATGTTGCGAGTGCCTGCCGCGAAGCAACCCGATCCGTCCTCCGGACAGATGACGGGCGGCCGCATTTTCCCTCAAGATCGCTTTCGTCGCTTTCAGAAAGTGAAGCGCGGTCCCAGATAGATGTAGAAGCTGTAATTGCCTGCCTCCGCGCGGCCGTAAGCGAGATAGAGGGGTCCGATCGGAGTATCCACCCCCAGGAACACGCTGCCCGCGGTGATGGTGTTGCCGAAGGAGGCATTTTTCGAATCCTGCCACACGTTGCCGACCTCGAGGCTGGTACCGACGTAGGTCTGGAGGAACTGAATGTCCGTGATACGACGGTAATAGCCCAGTGAGATCAGCCCCGCGTACTGGCCGCTCAATTGGTTCTCCTGCAGTCCGGAGAGACGCAGGAACCCGCCCAGCCGGACCTGCCCTTCCAGCGGCGCGGTGCCGTCCATCGTGCCGAAGGCGGAAATCCTGCCGAGCAGGGTATTGCGACCCCAGGTAAAAGCCTGAAGATAGTCCAGAGTAGCCTGCTCGTAATCCGTGCTGGAGCCCAGTCCTTCGCGCGCGACGCGGTACTCGGCCCTGCCGAAATGGCCTGCGCGGGGGAAATTGATGTTGTCCAGCTTGTCGTCGGACAATCTCAGGAAGGCCTCGCCCAGATTCACGTCCTGGTCCGGCGCCGGCGCACCGGTTGTGACCTCGGCTGTGCCGCTTTCCCGACGGTAACCGAGCCTCGCTTCGCCCCAGGTGCCGAACTCCCGGCCCGCCGCCAGTTCCAGCTTGGCGGTGGTCAGCTGGTAGCGGGAGAGCCGGTGGCCGGCGTCATCGAAAACATCCGCGTTCGTATTTCCGTAGCCGACCTTGCCGGCTGCGAAGTAGCGGGACAGCGGATCCAGGGGCTGGTGCAGCTCCGCGAAAATGCCCGGTTCATCGCCCAGTTGCCCGCCCAGGCGCCACTCGCCGTTGAGCGAGTTGATCTCGGTGCGCGTATAGAGGACACCCAGCTTGAATGTGTTATCGCCCTTCAGATTGTTGGAACTGGCGAGCCCGAACTGGAGGTAGCCCGGACCCCAGCCCTTCTCCTTGGCGTTGATCACCAGGACGTTCTTGCCGTCTTCGCGCACCAGGTCGTAGCGCACGGACTCGAATATCTCGAGTCCGTAGATCTGGCCGATGTCCTGCTCCAGTTGCTCCACGTCGAGCGGCTGGCCCGGCTTGGCCGAGATGCGCCCGGCGATGACGTCCTTGCCGACCCCGGAGTGATTGTCGATGCGCACCACATCGATCACCGGTGCGCTCGGCCGGGAGCGCGCGCGCTGCGCGAGGTACCGCTCATAATCCTGCGGGCTGAGGGAATAGCGTCGCAAGGCATCGATCGCGTCTCGCGCGCTGCGCTCGCCGATCGGGAAAGTCTCGGGCACGCGTTCGAAGCTGCCGCCGCCGATGTTTCCGAGCGGCGGGCGGATCAGGACATCCCGCGGTCCCAGGGTCTTCAGCTGCTCCTCGGTGTTGAGGGTGAAGAGATAATTGGCGAGCTGTCCGGTAATACCCAGCGCGCTGGTGATGTCCTTTCGGCTGGAGAGTCCGCTGCCCACGTCCACCACGATCAATACATCGGCGCCCATGTCGCGCGCCACGTTCACGGGCACGTTGTTGGCGATGCCGCCGTCCACCAGCAGCCGGCCATCGATCTCCACCGGATCGAACGCCGCTGGCACCGCCATGCTGGCGCGGATGGACATGCTCAGGTTGCCCTTGGCCAGCACGACCGCCTTGCCGGTCTCGATGTCGGTGGCCACGGCCCGGTAGGGAATGGGCAGGCGATCGAAGTCCTTCACCTCGACCACCGGCAGGGTGAGCCGGTTGAGCACCAGATCGAACTTCTGACCGCGGACATAGGCGGGCGGGATCATGATCTTGCCGCTGTTGAAGCCCGGCTTGGCCTTGAATGCGTAGGTATAGTCGTCGCTCTTGCGCCTGAAAGAACGCTCCGCGCGGCTGGGAGAGTCCTGGAACGTGTCGGTCCAGTCCATCGCCCGCAGTGCCCGCTCTATCTCCTGCGAATTCATGCCCGATGCATAAAGGCCGCCGACGATGGAGCCCATGCTGGTGCCGGCGACGTAATCGACGGGAATGCGCAGCTCCTCCAGTACCTTCAGCACGCCGACGTGGGCGCCCCCGCGCGCACCCCCTCCGCCCAGCACGAGGCCGATGCGCGGCCGCCGGGCGGAGGCCGGTTCGTCCGCCGCCTCGACGGCCGGTGCCGGCAACGCGCACAAAACCGCCAACGCCAGGGCCGAAAGCCCGATCGTCCAGCGCTTCCCGTTGCCTGCGCCGATGGGTGATGTCCGTCGCAAGGAATCCCTCCTTCTTATTTTCCTTCCGGCAATCCCGCGCGGATCTGCCGGGAGAAATCCGCGGCCTTGTCCGCGGCCTGGGCGCGCGCGTTGACGTGCGCGCGGCGCTTGAGCTCTGCGAACGGCAGGCCGCTGTCGAGCCGCCCGATCTCGTACAGATATTCGGGCAGGTAGCCGCTCGCCAGGACCTTCCAGGAAAGAGGCGGGTGACCCGGGTTGATCCGGCTATGCATCCAGATCGCGGTGGTGCAGTTGGTGGTGAGCGTGTTGTACCACTGCGGCCGATTCTTGAGTGCGTTGATCTCCTCGATGTACTGGAGAAACACGCGGCGCCCGTTCTCGGTCGGGCCGTTTACGCGATAGACGTAGACATCCTCCGGCGGGTCCTTGCGGTAGTTGGTGCGCACGCGGATCAGGTCGCGCTCGTCGGCCACCACATAATACAGTTCGTACTGCCGGAAGAATCCCTGCACGGTCGAATAGTCCTCGCCGCGCTCCTTGCGCGTCTCGATGGAAATGGCGAGATGGTCCCCGCCCTCGAAGCCGAAACTCAAGAAAATATGTGCAATGGCCGGCCCCATCCAGTAGCTCGCCACCACATCCACCCCTTCGAGCTTGCGCAGGTCGAAGGTCCTGTCGTAGTACGCGGGAGTGAAATCGGTTTCGGTCCGGTAGTCGAAGTTGCGGATGTTGTGCACCGTGATCCGGTCGCCGTCGACCGTGGCATAGGGCAGGACCGCGACCTCCGGTTGCCAGTCGCGGTCATTGGAGGGCGCGATGGCGCGCCACGACAATAGCAGCACCGCGAACAGCACAAGATAGACCGTGAACGCGCGCCGGCGCCACCGCGGCAGCACGGACCCGATGAGCGCGATCAGGGAAGCCAGGGCAAACCCGGCGGCGAGTCCGGCCCGCAGCGCAAGGCTCTGGTGGTCGAAGTAATACAGGGCCGGCCCGCCCCAAGCGGCCATGCCGAACACGAGCAGCCCCGCCAACACACCGCCGGCGAGCTTGGCGACGCTCACACGATTGCGCTCAGGCATTGTCTCGCTCCATCGGCGACGGGTAGCGCGAGTGTACCTCGCAAAGCGGGAAGGGATTCCTCCTTACGGCCGAAAGACGCTCAGTTTCAGATCCTTGATTGGCCGGAAGTGCTTTACATTGCTGCTGCACAGGACCAGGTTGGTTTCCGTTGCCGTTGCCGCGATGATCGCGTCACCGGCGCGCAGCCCTTGTGACAGGCCGTATTCCTCGATGTAAACGCCTGATGGTTCTCATAATTCCTTGACTAGGGTTCACACAGGCTACGCAATCACCGCGAGTCCGTCCTTTCTTACCTGATATTCAGCCAATACCTCGTATACTTGCGCTCTCCAGTTTTTAGCAATGCGCTTTTTTCAACCAAGTCCTGCAAGTCCCTGGTGGCAGTTGCGCGAGAGGTTTTGGCGATACTGAGGTATTTTTCCGCGCTGAGGCCTCCTTTAAAGCCTTCCGGCCCTTCGCGAAGCATGCGGGCGATGACTTTTTCCTGGCGCTCATTCATCTTGCCGCGCAGTTTCTCGTAGAGCTTGGATTTCTCGATCAGGAAGTCAATGAGTTTTTGGGTATAGCCCTGCGCTTCAAGGATTGTATTGGCGAAATATACGAGCCAGGCCGTTATTTCGCTGTCCTTGTTGTTTTTTTCCAGGCTCTCATAATAGGTTTTCTTGCGCTCTTGTATCGTATGCGACAGGGCAATCAATGTGGGTTGTCCCAGACATTGCGACAATACTTTTTCGGCAAGGGCGCGTCCGATACGTCCGTTTCCATCCTCAAAGGGGTGAACGCAGACAAAATAAAGATGGGCAATGCCGGCGCGAGTCAGGGCGGGCAAGGGGTTTTTACCGTCTGGCGCCGTGTCATTAAACCATTTGATAAATTGAGTCATCTCGCGATGCATCACTTTTGAGGGCGGCGCTTCAAAATGCACTTTGGGTTTGTGGATGGCGCCGGATACGACTTGCATCGGGGCTTCATGGGTTCTGTATGCGCCAAGAGCATTGAGGTCTCGACGCCCCTTCATCAGCATTTTTTGCCATGCAAAAAGCTGCCCGTGCGAGAGCGGCTTGTTGAACGTCATATAAAGATCAACCATCATCTCGGCTATGCCTTGTTCGGCGGGCGGGATTTTCCGGTTTTTGGCTTCAAGTCCGAAGTTACGCCGGATGGAGGATTGCAGACTGTCGCGGTTGAGGATTTCCCCCTCTATCTCGGAGGTTTTCAAGGCTTCCGTGCTCATGAGGTCAACAACAAGGGTGTTTTTTTCCTCTGTGCTCACATGCTTCAGGGCGCCAAGAAAAATGCCGGACCGATGGGAAAAACGAGCTTCCAGATCAGCGATGGCTGATTTTTTGTACGTGAACTGCGGCCAGTCGTTCTTTTGCCAGTTCCATGCCATGAGCTATAGCGCCTTTCTCTATAGCTCATCATATAGCATATCCATGAGCTATAGAAGCGCATTCCTTACCTCACGATTTCAGCGTGCATGTGTTACTTTCTGTTCTCCGCACACTGCAACAGCTCCATATAGGTCTGCACCGACAAAAGGCGTTCATCCTCCCGCTCGACTGCGCGTGCGGCCCTGGCGTTTCCCCGCTGAATCCAGATAAAGATGTGGATCAAAGATCACGATAGCGACCGCCCCGCAGGGTTTCCATGTCCCTGTCGACGGAGCCCTTGCGGCGGCGCATGTTGAAGAATGCATGCTCCGCGACTTTTCCGGCCCGGCGCGGCCGCTTTGTCGTCAATATGCCCTTCACTCGCCCACGGTAGAGAATATCAACGTCCTCGCTTCGCTCAAGCGCCTTCAGGACATCGCGCATGCGGTATCTGAGATCAACGATGGTGGCTTTCATGTGTGCGCGTGCTCCATATATGTCTAGGCGTAACTAGACATTATTACCATCAGGGTGTCCGTGACCACTGCCACCGGGGTGACCCGCAACGCCCGATGGTTCTCATAATTCCTTGATTAGGGTTCACACAGGCTACGCAATCACCGCGAGTCCGTCCTTTCTTCTACGCACGCGACCCACCGCCACCAGCGTGTCGATGATTTGGGGCAGGCGCTTTTTCCATGGACCGCGACCGGTGAAGCACGCTGCGATGGCGTCTTCCGCCAGCGGCGTGCGTGCCGCAGTCAGTACTTCGGCCACTGCCTTGACCTGCTCGGGCAGCATAGCCGGCCACGGACGGCGCTCGCCGGGCTTGGCGGCAACCGCGGCTTCTTCGCCGGCGTCGATCTCTAGCTGCTCGGCTGCCTGCGTTTGCGGCTGGCCCGACGCCGGAATCTGGAACTCCGGCCGCAGCCAGCGGATCAGGCCGCGCTGTTCTTCCGCCGCGCGCTCTGCGTTGAGCGCCACCAGTCGTTCGAGCAACGCATCGTCGAGAGCGCGTTTGCAGTCGTCGCGCGTCGCCGGCGTGCCGCCCGCGCCCGGAGCTGCATTTCCGTTCACCACTTCCAGCAACGGCGCGAGATCGCTCCAGCCATAGGCATCGAGCACCGCGCGGTCGAGTTCGTCGTGCAGCGTCTTGAGCACCGCGACCAGCCCGTGCTCGTGGATTGCTTTCTCTCTCGCGTTGAGCGTTTCGCCGGTCTTCAGTTTTTCGAGCACGTTGTACATGCCGGTCAGCGTGAGGTCGGCGTGCTGCGTCTGCTGGCGCTTGCGATGCGCGTCGAGTTGTTCGGCGAGGTCGCGGATGTGGGCCTTATGCTCAGCTTTGGCGTCAGGGAACGGGAAAGTCTCGAAGCAGCGCGACTTGTTATAAACCGGACGGTCTTCGAGAGTGCCGCCCGAAGCAAGAGCCCAATCGACATGGGCTCGACTTGAAAGAACACCCAAGAAATACGCATCCGGCAAACCGATGCCGATAAGCTTGTGGTCGGGAAGAATAGAAGTATCAAGAAATTGAAACATCCGATGCTTTGCAGTTTCAACGGTGGCGATATAGCGAGGCTGGCCAAAAAGTG
>Ga0137350_1000029_pt1 | contig 18899 bp, 20 predicted proteins | sample EasRivERMLT660_2_FD_104765 | JGI IMG/M metagenome (GOLD analysis project Ga0137350, IMG submission 104765) | Soil microbial communities from meander-bound floodplain in the East River, Colorado, USA - East River MetaG ERMLT660_2 | ecosystem: Environmental > Terrestrial > Soil > Floodplain ... | reverse complement strand
CTCTGACCGTGCAGGGCCGTTACCTTGTCACCGCAAGCACATCGATGCTGGCCACCACCGACTTTCTCATCGGCGAAAGCCGCAAGCAACTCGCAAAGGCAAAGCCCTAGCCTGGCGGTGATCATCCGGTGAAGCTTTCCTGCGGACCCGATGTCACCCAGCCCCAAAATCTTCATCACCGGCGCATCGAGCGGGATCGGCGCCGCGCTCGCGGCGCATTACGCGCGCCAGGGGACGGTGCTCGGCCTGTGCGCAAGACGGATTGCGCCGACACAGGCGCTCTTCTCGAGTTTGCTCTGCGCCGGATCCTGCTATCAAGTGGACGTGACCGATGCCGCCAGCCTGCAGGCCGCGGCGGCGGATTTCATGGAGCGGTTCGGAGCGCCCGACATCGTGATCGCGAATGCGGGCGTCGGCGCGGGCACGCTGACCGAAAATCCGGAGGACCTTCCCGCGTTCCGCAGGATCATGGACACCAACGTGTTCGGAATGGCCGCGACGTTTCAGCCGTTTGTCGCGCCGATGCGCGCGCGCGCGAGCGGTACGCTGGTCGGCATCGCCAGCGTCGCCGGCTTTCGCGGCCTGCCCGGCGGGGGCGCCTACAGCGCCTCCAAATCGGCCGCGATCACCTATCTGGAGAGTTTGCGCGTGGAGCTTCGCGGCTCGGGCGTGGCCGTAGTCACCCTCTGTCCCGGCTACATCCGGACCCCGATGACCGCGTCAAATCGCTACCGCATGCCCTTCATCATGGACGCGGACGAAGCGGCCCGGCGGTTCGCGCGCGTTATCGCGAGGAAGCGCCGCTTCGCAGTCATTCCCTGGCAGATGGCGCTCGTTTCGCTTGCGCTTCGCCACCTGCCTCGTTGGCTGTTCGACCGGTTGTTTGCCGGCGCGCCGCGAAAAACGCGCGGTCTCCCCCTGTGAGCGGTGGAGGGACGCGGCGGCTCAAGGGCGCACGCTGACGTAGGATCCCGGAGCGTCTTCGAGCGCTTGAAGCGCGCCGGCGCCCGGAAATCTCGCCGGTACCCGGTCGGGCCCGTTCAGGCCCGCTATCCAGGCCTGCCAGTCGATCCACCACGAACCTTCGTTCAAGGTCGCCCCTGCCTGCCATTCCTCGGCCGTTTCGGGGAGCTCGGATCGGGTCCAGTAGCCGTATTTCTTTGCCGATGGGGGATTCACGATGCCGGCAATGTGCCCCGACCCCCCGAGCACGAACCGCCTGGGTCCGGAGAGGATGCGCGCACCCTTGTAAGTCGATTTCCACGGCGCGATGTGGTCCTCGACGGTGGAAACGAAATAGGCCGGCATCGCGATCTTCCTGAGATCGATCGGGACGCCGCCCAGCTCGATGCCCCCGGGTTCCTTGAGCCGGTTGGCGAGGTACATGTTGCGCAGGTAGAAGCTGTGCATCTTCGCCGGCATGCGCGTGGAGTCGGAGTTCCAGTAAAGGAGGTCGAACGGGAACGGATCTTTGCCGAGCAGATAGTTGTTGATGACGAAAGACCAGACCAGGTCGTTGGCGCGCAGCAGGTTGAAAGTGGCCGCCATCTCGGAGCCTTCGAGGTAGCCGCGTTCGTTCATGCGGCGCTCGAGGTTTTCGACCTGTGCCTCGTCGATGAACACCCCGAGCTCGCCGGGAACGGAAAAATCGAGCAGCGATCCGAGGAACGTCGCCGAGGCCGCGCGTGGGTCGCCTTTTTCCGCCATCCACGCAAGCGTCGCGCCGAGAAGCGTCCCTCCGAGGCAGTACCCGATGACGTTGACCTTCTTCTCCCCGGTCGCCTGGCCGATCGCATCGAGCGCCGCAAGCGGTCCCTCGAACATGTAGTCCTCGAAGCTCTTGCCGGCAAAGCGCTCGTCCGGGTTGACCCAGGAAATCACGAACACGGTGTGTCCCTCGCCCACCGCCCAGCGGACGAAGGAATTCTTCTCGCGCAGGTCGAGAATGTAATACTTGTTGATCCAGGGCGGCATGATAAGAAGCGGCCGTCTGGAAACCGTGTCGGTGCTCGGGGCATACTGGATGAGCTGCATCAGGTCGTTCTGGAAGACCACCTTGCCGGGGGTGGTGGCGACATTCACGCCGACCTTGAATGCCTTTTCGTCCGCCATGCGGATGCCGCCGCGCTCGATGTCCGCGAGCAGGTTGTTCAAGCCGTTGAGCAGGTTCTGCCCGCCGGACTGCAGCGTCTCGCGCAGCACCTGCGGGTTGGTGTGAGCGAAGTTCGATGGCGACAGCGCGTCGATGTATTGGCGCGTATAGAAATTCACTTTCTTCTGTGTCTCCTCCGGCAAGCCTTCGACGGAGGAGACGGCGTCGTGCATGTGGCGCGCGGCGATGAGGTAGGACTGCTTGATGTAGTCGAACAGGAACTGGTCCTGCCAATCCCCATCGCGAAAGCGGTTGTCGCCTTCGGCGGGCTCGGCGACGCGCGCGACATCCTTTCCCAGCATGCGCAGCAGGGTCGATTGCCAGAGAGCCGCGTGATCCCAGAGCATCTTCGCCTGCATCTCCGCGAGCTTCCAGGGATTGGCCAGCATGCGCGCCGAAAGGTCCATGAATGCCCGGGCGATCCCGAATTCGTCGCTGTAGGCGACGCCGTGGCCGCCGGCCTGGCGCTGCAGAAACTCCGCCATGAGGCGGCTGGAGCGCTCCGCCACCTCGGCGAATACTTTCGCGCTCTGCTTGGGATCGGGTGGGAGCTGCGTTGCGGGCATGTTGCTAGTCTTGAGCGTAGCGAATCACGCCATCGGCGCCGACAGAGCGCTTCAAGCGCCCCTCGTAATGGAGAAGGTGGAGGTGGGCCATCGCCTCGCCCATGGCGAAGAAAAGCTGGTGCGTGTCGAGCTTGCGGCGAAACAGCGTGTCGAGCACCTCTGCTGCGGCCCTGGGCGACTCGCAGGCTTCATGCAGCTCGGCAAGCCGCAAACGGTGGTGCTCCTGGAGCTGCGCGATGCGCTCGCGCAAACCCCTGAACGGCAGCCCGTGCGAGGGCAGCGTGAGCGTCGTCGCAGGCAGCGCCGCGTAGCGGGATATCGAATCGAGGAAAAGCGCGAGCGGATTTCCCTCCGGCTCGTTCGCCCACACGCTGACGTTGGTCGAGATCCTGGGGAGCACCATGTCGCCGGAAATGAGAACGCCGAGCTCCTCGCAGTACAGCGCAGCGTGCTCGGGCGCATGACCGTAACCCATGATGACTGTCCAATCGCGGCCGCCGATGCGATGCGTCTGCCCGTCCATCAATCGCCGATAGCCGGAGGGAAAGCCGGGCACCCGGCTGCTGTAGTTAGTGCGGCGCTGCTGCATCAGCGCCAGATTCTCCCCGGCGAGGCCGTTGCGCTCGAACACCGCAATGACGTTGTCGAATCCGAACCCCGCGCTTCCTTCGCGCATCGCGTGCGCGGCGAAATACTCGGCCTGCGGCATCCAGAACTCCGCGCCGGTGCGCTCGGTCAGCCACGACGCCAGGCCCGCGTGGTCGGGGTGATGGTGGGTAACGACGAGGCGCTTGACCGGGCGCCCGGCGATGCGTCCGGCGAAGATCCTCTCCCACAGCGCGCGCGTGGCGTCGTCGCCGATGCCGCAGTCGATGAAGGTCCAGCCGTCTTCGTCTTCGAGGAGCCAGAGGTTGATGTGGTCGAGCGCAAACGGCAGCGGCATGCGCAGCCAGTGCATGCCGGGCGCGACTTGCAGCGTCTCGCCGGGCGCCGGCGGCGCGGCATGCGGATACTCCAGGATGGATTCAGGGGTCATGCGCTTTTGGATGGCGCGAGGAGGTCGGAGTAGAATCCGAAGCTTCCTGCGGCGAAGTTGCGAATTCTCGCAGATTATGGCGCCGCCCGCCACAAAACCGTCCGCCAGCGCTTGAGCATTTCGCCGATGAACGAGCCCCCCGAAACCTACAGCATCGCCGACCTTGCGCGCGAGTTCGACGTGACCCATCGCGCCATCCGCTTCTACGAGGACGAAGGCCTGCTCAGCCCCGGGCGCGACGGCACGCGCCGCGTCTATTCCAAGCGCGACTGGGTGCGCCTGAAGCTGATCCTGCGCGGCAAGCGGCTCGGCTTCTCCCTCGCCGAGGTACGCGAGATGCTGGAGCTCTACGATTCCGCGCCGGACGAGCGGCCGCAGCTCGCGAAATTCGCCGCCGCGCTCACCGCCCGCCGCGAGCAGCTCGAACGCCAGCGCGAAGAGATCGACGAAGTGCTGGGGGAGATTCGCAGCTTCGAACGCCAGTCGCGCAGGCTCCTCAACGCGTCCCGGGGGCGCAAGCGTGCGGCGCGGGCCTGACGCAGTTGACGTTTACGTAAACGTTAAGTAGAGTCTTCACCCCACTCTGGAGGCTTCTCGTATGGACCGAGCCCGGAATCTCTCCGGCGGGACTCCGATGATCGAGCTGCCGGCGTTGCGCTTCGCCCTCGGCGAGGACATCGACATGCTGCGCGCCACGGTGCGTGGTTTCGCGGCGGCGGAGATCGCCCCGCGCGCCGCCGAGATCGACCGCTCCAACCAGTTTCCTTCCGATCTGTGGAAGAAGTTGGGCGCGCTCGGGCTTCTCGGTGTCACTGTCGAAGAGGCCTACGGCGGCACCCTGATGGGCTATGCGGCACATATCGTCGCGATGGAGGAAATCAGCCGGGCTTCGGCATCCGTGGGTCTTTCCTACGGCGCGCACTCCAATCTTTGTGTCAACCAGATCCGCAGGAACGGGACCGAGATTCAGAAGCGCAAGTACCTGCCGAGGCTCGTCTCCGGTGAATCGGTCGGCGCGCTTGCCATGTCCGAATCCGGTTCAGGCTCGGATGTCGTCTCGATGAAAACCCGGGCCGAATACCGGAAGGGTAGATTCGTCCTGAACGGCAGCAAGATGTGGATCACCAACGGCCCGGATGCCGACGTGCTCGTGGTCTACGCCAAGACCGATGCCGATGCCGGCCCGAGAGGCATCACGGCCTTCATCGTGGAAAAGGGGTTCGAGGGCTTTTCCACCGCGCAAAAGCTCGACAAGCTGGGCATGCGCGGCTCGAACACCTGCGAACTCGTGTTTCAGGACTGCGAGGTGCCGGAGGAGAACGTGCTTTCGGAGCCCGGGCGCGGCGTGAACGTCCTGATGTCGGGGCTCGATTACGAGCGCGCGGTGCTCGCCGGGGGACCCCTGGGCATCATGCAGGCCTGCATGGACGTGGTCGTGCCATACGTTCACGAGCGCAAGCAGTTCGGCCAGCCGATCGGGGAATTCCAGCTGATGCAAGGGAAGCTCGCCGACATGTACACCACGCTCAACGCCTGCCGCGCCTACGTGTACGCCGTCGGCCAAGCCTGCGACCGCGGCGAAACCACGCGCAAGGATGCGGCCGGCGCGATTCTCTACACCGCCGAAAAGGCCACCTGGATGGCAGGCGAGGCCCTCCAGTGTCTGGGCGGCAACGGCTACATCAACGATTACCCCACCGGGCGCCTGTGGCGGGACGCGAAGCTCTATGAGATCGGCGCAGGAACTTCCGAGATCCGCCGCTGGCTGATCGGCCGCGAACTTTTTTCCGAGACCGCTTGAGAACGCCGAATTCACAACTGACTCACTGAGGACACCGACATGTTGAACGATCCCGTTGTTATCGTTTCCGCCGCCAGGACACCTATGGGCGCCTTTCAGGGTGAACTGAAAGATTTCTCCGCTCCGCAGCTCGGCGCAGCCGCAATCCACGCTGCGGTCGAACGAGCGGGCATCAAGCCCGATCAGGTGCAGGAAGTGATCATGGGCTGCGTGCTGCCCGCCGGTCAGGGTCAGGCGCCCGCGCGCCAGGCGAGCATCGTCGCTGGCTTACCGCTTTCCACCGGCTGCACTACCGTCAACAAGATGTGCGGTTCGGGCATGAAGGCGGCGATGTTGGCGCACGATCTTCTTGCCGCGGGCACGAACGAAGTCATGGTCGCGGGCGGCATGGAATCGATGACCAATGCCCCTTATCTGCTTCCCAAGGCGCGCTCGGGTTACCGCATGGGTCATCAGCAGGTGATCGACCACATGTTCCTCGACGGCCTGGAGGACGCTTACGACAAAGGCAAGTTGATGGGCAGCTTCGCCGAAGATTGCGCAGGGAAGTACAGCTTCACCCGGGAAGAACAGGACAAATTCGCGATCGCATCGCTCGAGCGCGCCCAGGCCGCCAACAAGAGCGGCTGGTTCGCCTGGGAGATCACGCCGCTGGCGATCAAGGCAGGAAAAAACGAGCGCTTCATGGAGCACGACGAGCCGCCGTTCAAAGCCAATTTCGAGAAGATCCCGACGCTGAAGCCCGCGTTCCGCAAGGACGGCACGGTGACCGCGGCGAATTCGAGCTCGATTTCCGATGGAGCGGCGGCGCTCGTGATGATGCGCCGTTCCATCGCCGGAAAACTGGGCCTCGCGCCGCTGGCGGTGGTCGTCGGCCACAGCACGCACTCGCAGGAGCCGGGATGGTTTACCACCGCGCCGGTGGGTGCGATCAGGAAGCTCTTCGATGCGACCGGCTGGACCGCCGGCAAAGTCGACCTCTACGAGATCAACGAGGCCTTCGCGGTGGTCACCATGGCGGCGATGAAAGAGCATGGCTTGCCGCATGCCCGGGTCAATATTCACGGCGGCGCCTGCGCGCTCGGCCACCCGATCGGCGCCTCGGGCGCGCGCATCCTCGTCACCCTGATCGGTGCGCTCAAGAAAACCGGAGGCAAGCGCGGCATCGCGAGCCTGTGCATCGGCGGGGGCGAGGCGACCGCCATGGCGATCGAGATTGCATGATGCCTGACCCGGTCGAGTTCTATTTCGATTTTTCCTCGCCGTACGGCTATATCGCCAGCGAAAAAATCGATGCGCTCGCTGCGAAGCATGGACGCGAGGTGACCTGGAGGCCGTTTCTCCTCGGAGTCGCGTTCAAAACGACCGGCGGCGCGCCGCTGCCCACCATACCGCTCAAGGGCAACTATCACCTGCGCGACATGATCCGCACGGCCAAGTATCACGGCGTTCCCTACCGCCGCCCCACGGTTTTTCCCATTTCCTCGGTTTCCCCTTGCCGCGCTTTCTACTGGCTGGATGCGAAGGAACCCAGGCGCGCGAAGGACCTCGCCAGGGCGCTCTACCGTGCTTACTTCGTCGACGACGTGGACATTTCGGGCGCCGACAACACCGTCGCCGTGTGCGCGAAGTTCGGCCTGAAGGCCGACGAAGTCCGCGCCGGCATCGGCGACCAGGCGATCAAGGACCGCACCCGGAATGAAGTGGACAAGGCGATCGCCCGCGGCGCGTTCGGCTCGCCCTACATCGTCGTCGACGGCGAGCCCTTTTGGGGTTCGGACAGGCTGGATCAGATCGACAAATGGCTTGCCACCGGCGGCTGGTGAGATGCCCGTCATCAAGAGCAAGCTGAACCCGCGCTCGGAGGAGTTCCAGGCGAACGCCGGTGCGATGGCGGCACGGGTCGCCGATCTGCGCGCCAAGCTCGAGCGCGCCGCGCAGGGCGGCGACGAATCGGCGCGCACCAAGCACGCGGCGCGCGGAAAACTGCTGCCGCGCGAGCGCCTGCGCTTGCTGCTCGACCCGGGGTCGCCGTTCCTCGAACTTTCTCAGCTCGCTGCCTTCGGCATGTACGAGGACGAAGCGCCGGGTGGCGGCATCATCACTGGCGTCGGCCGCGTCTCGGGCAGGGAGTGCGTGGCGGTCGTGAACGACGCCACGGTCAAGGGCGGGACCTACTACCCCATCACGGTGAAGAAGCACCTGCGCGCGCAGGAGATCGCCTTGCAGAACCGGCTTCCCTGCCTTTACCTGGTGGACTCGGGAGGTGCGTTCCTGCCGGAGCAGGACAAGGTCTTTCCGGACCGCGAGCACTTCGGCCGCATCTTTTACAACCAGGCGATCATGTCGGCTGCCGGCATTCCGCAAATCGCCGCGGTGATGGGCTCGTGCACCGCCGGCGGCGCCTACGTGCCGGCCATGTCCGACGAGACCATCATCGTCAAAGGACACGGAACGATCTTCCTCGGCGGCCCGCCGCTCGTGAAAGCCGCCACCGGCGAAATCGTCTCGCCCGAGGAGCTCGGCGGCGCGGAGGTGCACACGCGACAATCGGGTGTGGCCGACCATTACGCGCAGAACGATACCCATGCGATTTCGATCGCTCGCACCATCGTGGCGAACCTCAACCGCCCGAAGAACGTGACGCTCGCCTTGCGCGAGCCGGTCGAGCCGCTCTACCCCGCCGGCGAATTGCACGGGGTCATCCCCGAAGACAAGCGCAAACCCTACGACGTGCGCGAGGCGGTCGCGCGCATCGTCGACGCAAGCGAGCTCGACGAGTTCAAGGCGGACTACGGCACCACCTTGCTGACCGGGTTTGCGCGCATCTGGGGTTACCCGATCGGCATCGTCGCCAACAACGGGATCCTGTTTTCCGAATCGGCGCTGAAAGGCGCGCACTTCATCGAGTTGTGCAGCCAGCGCGGGATTCCGCTCCTTTTCCTCCAGAACATCTCGGGCTTCATGGTGGGAAAGAAGTACGAGGCGGGCGGCATCGCCAAGGACGGCGCCAAGATGGTGACCGCGGTCGCATGCAGCCGGGTGCCGAAATTCACCGTCATCATCGGCGGCTCGTTCGGCGCGGGCAACTACGGCATGTGCGGGCGCGCTTTCGGGCCGCGCTTCCTGTGGATGTGGCCGAACGCCCGCATCTCGGTGATGGGCGGGGAGCAGGCGGCCTCGGTCCTCGCCACGGTGAAGCGGGACGGCATCGAGGCGAAGGGCGACGCCTGGAGCAAGGCGGAGGAAGAGGAGTTCAAGCGTCCCCTCCTCGAGCAATATGAGCGGCAGGGGCATCCCTACTACGCCACCGCGCGGCTTTGGGACGATGGAGTGATTGCGCCGGAGGAAACGCGGCGCATCCTCGCGCTCGCGATTTCCGCTTCACTCAATGCGCCGATCGAGGAAACCCGTTTCGGCGTTTTTAGAATGTAAGAGGAAACCTCATGTCTATTCACCGTTACGAAACCATCGAGATCCAAGCCGGCCGCGGCGTCGCCGTCCTCTGGCTCAACCGGCCGGAGGTGCGCAACGCCTTCAACGAAACGATGATCGCCGAGCTCACCGCCGCCTTCGGCGAGCTGGAGGCCGATCCTGCGGTGCGCGCGGTGGTGCTCGCGGGCCGCGGCAAGGTGTTCTGCGCCGGCGCCGATCTGAACTGGATGAAGAGAATGGGCGAGCTCGATTTCGATGAGAACCGGAAGGACGCAATGGCCTTCGGCGCCATGCTCAACCGGCTTCATGCGATGAAGAAGCCGACGGTCGCGCGCGCGCACGGCGCCGCGTTCGCCGGAGGCATGGGGCTCATTGCCGCTTGCGACATCGCGGTCGCGTCCACCGACACCGAGTTCAGCGTGTCCGAGGTGAGGCTGGGCCTCACGCCCGCGACCATCAGCCCTTACGTTCTTGCCGCGATGGGCGAGCGCGCCGCACGCCGCTATTTCCTCACCGCCGAGCGCTTTCCGGCCGCGGAGGCGTACCGCATCGGCTTCGTGCAGGAACTGGCGCAGCCCGCGGAGCTGGATGCAACGGTGAACGCGATCCTGGGCGAGCTCGTTCAGGGCGCGCCCGGGGCGCACGCGGTCACCAAGGACCTGATCCATGCGGTCGCAGGGCGGTCGGTCGACTCCGAGCTGATGGAGGACATGGCTACCCGTATCGCCACCGCGCGGGCGTCCGCAGAAGGCAAGGAAGGCGTGCGCGCCTTCCTCGAGAAGCGCTCGCCGGGCTGGTTGCTCCAGGCGAAACAGGCGGCGAAGAAGGGCGCAAAAGGGAAAAAATAGTGCGCGTCCCGTGTTCGCCAAAATCCTGATCGCCAACCGCGGCGAGATCGCCTGCCGCGTGGCGAGGACCGCGCGGCGCATGGGCATAGTAACGGTCGCCGTGTACTCGGACGCCGACGCGCAATCGCGTCACGTCGCGCTCGCCGACGAGGCGTTTCGCATCGGCCCACCGGAGGCAAAGGACAGCTACCTGCGCGGCGATCGGATCGTCGAGGCGGCGAAAAGCTCGGGTGCCTCGGCCATCCACCCGGGCTACGGCTTCCTCTCGGAGAACGCGGAATTCGCCGGGCGCTGCGAGCGCGCCGGCGTCACGTTCATAGGACCGCCGCCCGAAACGATCCGCGCGATGGGCGACAAATCCGCGGCGAAGGCCCTCATGGAAAAGGCCGGGGTGCCGCTCGTGCCCGGCTATCACGGCGGCAATCAGGCTCCCGAGTTCCTTCTCGATCAAGCCGCGCGCATCGGGTTCCCGGTTCTCATCAAGGCCGCGGCCGGCGGCGGCGGCAAAGGTATGCGCGCGGTCGAGCACAAGGCGGAATTCGGCGCGGCGCTCGCCGCCTGCCGGCGGGAAGCTTTGTCGGCTTTCGGTGACGAGCGCGTGCTGCTGGAAAAATACCTCGAGCGTCCGCGGCATATCGAAATCCAGGTGTTCGCCGACCGGCACGGAGGCTGCGTCCACCTTTTCGAGCGCGACTGCTCGGTACAGCGGCGCCATCAAAAAGTGCTCGAAGAGGCGCCGGCATCGGGCATGGCGGAAGATCTCCGCCAAAGGATGGGCGAAGCCGCGCTGCTCGCGTCCCGGACCGTTGGCTACGTCGGCGCGGGAACGGTGGAATTCATCGTCGATCGCGCGGGCGCGTTCTTCTTCATGGAGATGAATACGCGGCTGCAGGTCGAGCACCCGGTCACCGAAATGATCACCGGCCTCGATCTGGTGGAATGGCAGATCCGGATCGCTGCGGGCGAAAAGCTCCCGCTCACCCAGAAGGACCTGCGCATCAAAGGACACGCGATCGAAGCGCGCGTCTACGCCGAGGATCCGCGCCGCGACTTCCTCCCGGCCTCGGGCCGCATCGTGCACCTGGGACTGCCCGCAGAGTCCGAGAACGTGCGCGTGGAGTCGGGCGTGAGATCGGGCGATGAGATCACGGCCTACTACGACCCCATGATCGCGAAACTCATCGTCTGGGACCGGGACCGACCCGCAGCGCTCGAGCGAATGCGCGAGGCGCTCGGGGAATTCGAGGTCGCGGGCCTGGTCACCAATCTCGGATTTCTCTACCGGCTCGTGCAGGATCGCGATTTCGTCGGCGCCGACTTCGATACGGGCCTGATAGAACGCCACCGCGCGGAGCTCCTCGCGCCTCCGCCTCCGGCCGGAGTGGAGGCGCTGGCACTTGCAACCCTGAGGGCATTGTTGCAGCTCGACTCGGGCCTGCGCGGCGAGGCGCAGGGCTCCGGCGACCCCTTTTCCCCCTGGAGCCTGGTCGACGGCTGGCGCGCGAACCAGGACGGCGTTCAGCTCTTTGTCTTCCAGGAGGGCGAAAATCGGCACGCGGTCACGGCACGCCGCCGAGGGGAGGGTTTCGAACTCGAATTCGCAGACAGACGGTGCACCGTCGGGAGCTACCGGCGCGAGGACTGCAGATTGACGGTGCAACTCGACGGCGCTACCGTCGCGGGCAGCGTGGTCCGCCTGGGCAGCCGCATCGAGGTGTTCCTGCCCGGCAGGCATCACACTCTGGAAATGCACGATCCGCTGCGTCAGGATCTGGCGGTCGAGGCGCGCGCGGGCGAACTCGAGGCCCCGATGCCCGGCAAGATCATCGCGATCCTCGTCGGAACCGGCGACCGGGTCGAGAAGGACGTGCCCTTGTTGATTCTGGAAGCGATGAAAATGGAGCACACCATCAAAGCGCCTGGCCGTGGCCGGATCGTGCGGATCCTTTGCCGGGTAGGCGAGCAGGTCGGCGAAGGGGCCGAACTGATCGAGTTCGAGGCCGAGCCATGAGCTTCCCGAGGAAAGCGAGGATCGTCGAGGTGGGCCCCCGCGACGGCCTGCAGAACGAAGCGAAGCGCGTTCCGACCGGGGTCAAGATCGAACTCATCAATCGCCTCGCAGAGGCGGGCCCCGCCGCGGTGGAAGCGACCGCGTTCGTGTCGCCGAAGTGGGTTCCGCAGATGGCCGACAACGCGCAGGTCTTCGCGGGCATACGCAGGAGGCCGGGCGTGGGCTACCCGGTGCTCGTGCCGAACATGAAAGGCTTCGAGGCGGCGCGCGCCGCGGGCGCCGAGGAGATCGCCGTATTCGGAGCCGCCTCCGAGACGTTCAGCCGGAGGAACATCAACTGCAGCATCGCGGAGAGCCTCGAACGCTTCGCCCCGGTCGTCAAGATCGCGCGAGCGAGCGGGATGCGCGTGCGCGGCTATATCTCCTGCGCGGCGGGCTGCCCCTACGAAGGCGAGGTGAAGCCCCTGGCGGTCGCCGTGCTGGCGGAAAAGCTCTACAAGATGGGCTGCTACGAGATCTCGCTCGGCGACACGATCGGCGTCGGAACACCGGGACGCATCCGCGCGATGATCGAGGCGGTCGCAAAAAGGGTCCCGGTCGGCAGGCTCGCCGGTCATTACCACGACACCTACGGACAGGCGCTCGCGAACATCTACGCCTCGCTCGAGGCGGGCGTGAGAACCTTCGACAGCTCGGTGGCGGGTCTCGGCGGCTGCCCGTACGCCAAGGGCGCGAGCGGCAACGTCGCGACCGAGGACGTGGTCTACATGCTCGATGGCCTCGAGATAGAAACGGGCGTCGACCTGATGAAGATCCTGCGCGCCGGCCAATTCATCTGCCGCGAGCTCGGGCGCGAGCCGGGCTCGAAAGTGGCGCGAGCCATGGCCGCCAAACTCAGCGCATGACCGAAAACGCCGCCGCACCGGGTGCGGATGTCGGTTCTCCGTGTATCAATGTGTGCAAGATGAACCCCGAGACGGAATTGTGCGAAGGCTGCTTTCGCACGCTCGACGAGATCGCCGCCTGGTCCGGTATGAGTTCTGAAGAAAAACGCGTGGTACTTACGCGGCTGCCGGCGAGGCGCATGCACCGATGAACCTGCCCGCGAGCATCCAGGTCATCGAGCGGGGCTGGCTGTCGGCCAACAACATCGTGCTGCACGGGCAGGGCGGCGCGACGCTCGTCGACTCCGGCTACGGTTCGCACGCGCCGCAGACGCTGGCGCTGATCGAGCACGCTTTGCAGGGAAAAGCGCTTGCGCGGCTCGTCAACACCCACTGCCACTCCGACCACATGGGGGGAAACGCCGCGATCCAGAAGAAATACGGCTGCAGAACGAGCATCCCGGAGGGCGAGGCGCCGCTGATCGACCGCTGGGACGAGCAGGCCCTGATCCTCTCGATCGCCGACCAGCGCGCCGAGCGCTTCCGCTACGACGACACCTTCGGCGACGGCGCCGTGCTGAAAATGGGGGAATTCGACTGGCAGGTGATCGCCGCGCCCGGTCACGATACCCACGCAGTGATGTTTTATTCGACCGAGCTGCGCGTTCTGATTTCGGGCGACGCCCTGTGGGAAAACGGCTTCGGAGCGGTTTTCCCGCAGCTTTTCGGCCGCGATACGGCGTTACGGGAAACGCGGGAGACTCTCGAGGGCATCGCCCGCCTCGGGGCGGACATCGTCATTCCGGGTCATGGCCGGCCCTTCGCGAATGTCGATTCCGCGCTCGAGCGCGCTTTCTGGCGGGTGGAGAGCTACGAAGAGGATGTTTCGCGTCTTGCGCGGCACTGCGTCAAGGTGGCGTTCTCTTTCGCGCTTCTGGAAAAGCGCTCGATGCCGCACTCGGAGGTTCCCGGCTATGTCGGCCGCGTGCCACTCCTCGCCGACATCAACCGGCGCTTCCTTCGAATGACCGGCGCGGATTTCGCCGAGTGGCTGGTCGGGGATCTCGAACGCGCGGGCGCCCTGCGCCGGCAGAACGGCAGGCTGGTCGCGACCGGGAGCTAGCGTCGTGAATCGCAAATGCGTTGCATATTCATACCGTCATTCCGGCCACGTCGCGAAAGCGACATGAGCCGGAATCCAGAGACTTTTCAAGACACTGGATTCCCGCTTTCGCGGGAATGACGGGAGCGTATGAATGACGGGAGCGTATTTATGCCGCGAATCATCGACTCAGGACACTAGCAGGCTGTCGAAAAATGGCGCGTTGTCATTCTGATGAGCCCCGCGACGAAGAATCTGCTTTTGTAGGAGTTTGATCTGCAAGCAGAGCAGATTCTTCGCGGAGTTTACCCTCGAGCGCAGCGAAGGGCTCAGAATGACAAGGAATTGGCGTCCGTGCGTACTTTTTCAACAACCTGTCAGTCCCGCCGGCGCGCGCTCCAGGTCGCCACTTCGCGCTCGCCCCTGCGGACCGTGCCAGTCAAGGAATCGTCCTTCACGCGCCCGACCAACTCGACCGGCCCGCGGTCGAGCGCCCCGGGGGGCAACACCAGGCGCAATTCGTCGCCTCGCAGCCTGCCGTCGGAAATCGGCACATCCCCTTGCCCTGTCAGCTCGACCGACCCGGACACGAACTGGAAACGCTGCTGGAGGACGAGCGGGGTGCGCCGTGTTTTCCCTCCCGAACTCAACTCGAAAGTCCATTTGCCTTCGACCCGTGCCGGAACGATCCACAGATACACCATGCTTTCCTTGCGCATGCCGACCGTCTTGTCCGGGGCGGGGACCGTTGCCGCCGCGTCCGGACGCCACTCGCGCATGTCGTAGTCGTGCGACACCACCCGCGTGCCCGGATTCAGCTCTGCCAGGATTTTCGGACGCAATGCAATGTTTACGTCGGGCAGAAGATAAAGCGTCAGGACGTTCGCCTCGTGAAAATCGGTGTTGAACAAATCCTGACGCAGAAATTTCACGCGATCGCCAACGCCCTGGCGACGCGCTTCCTCGTTCGAGCGCTGCACCAGGCGCGGGTCGATCTCGACTCCGAACCCCCGCGCGCCGTGGCGTTGCGCCGCGGTGATCATGATGCGGCCGTCGCCCGAGCCGAGGTCGATCACCATGTCGCCCGCCTTGACCTGCGCCATGTCGAGCATCTTGTCGACGACCGCTTGCGGCGTGGGCACGTACGGCGTGTCGAGTTCCTTCTCCTGGCCTTGAGCGATTGCGGTGCAGGGACACACGAGTACGGCTGCAACCCACGCCAGTCCGGCGATCCGCCTGCAAAGGGATTCGACAATCGGCACTGTCATCTCTCAAATCACTCCGTCGCCGCGCAACGCCGCGATCTCGGCGTCGCGATATCCGGCTTCGCGCAGGATCTCCTCCGTGTGCTCCCCGCGGCCCGGTGCCGGGCGAGCGATCCTGAACTCGAACTCGCTGAATTTCAGCGGGAGCGTGAGCTGGGTCAGCCCGCCCTCGCCGGCGATCATTTCCCGGGCGCGAAACTGCTCGTTGGCCAGCGCCTCGTCAATGGGCAGAATCGGGCTCACGCAGCAATCGGCGCGGGCGAAGACCTCCGACCATTCGTGCTGGGTGCGCGAGGCGAAGCCCGCCGCGAGGCGTTCCTTCACCGGCTTTGCTTCCTCACCGTACACGATGTGCTTTTCCTTCAGTTCCGGGCAGCCGAGTATATCGCACAGCGTTTCCCAGAATTTCCTCTCGAGCGCCCCCACCGCCATCCAGCGGCCGTCCTGCGTCCGGTAGACGCTGTAGCAGGGCAGCCCGCCGTCGAGCATGCCCGTGCCGCGGCCGGGGGCCTTTCCATGCTGGAGAAATCCCAGAAGAGGAAGGATCGCGTGCGCAAACACCGCGTCGGCCATGGCGACGTCGACGTGACGGCCGCGGCCGGAGGATCTCGCGTCGATCAGCGCGGCGAGGATCCCCATCGCAGGCGTAAGCGCTCCGCCCAGCAGGTCGGCGATCTGGAAATTCGGCACCACCGGCGCTTCCGCGGTCCCGATCTGATCGCCGATGCCGGCATAGCCGATGTAGTTGATGTCGTGTCCCGCGCGGTCCGCGTAGGGACCGCTCTGCCCGTAACCCGTGATCGAGCAATACACGAGGCGCGGGTTCACGGCGGCGAGCGCATCGTAGCCGAGGCCGAGCCTCGCCATCACGCCGGGACGGAAACTCTCGACCACCACTTCGGCGCCCCGCGCGAGCCGCAAGAAGACCTCGCGTCCCTGCGGCTTTTTCAGGTCGAGGCGGAGCGCGCGCTTGTTGCGGTTGACGAGCCTGAAAAAATCTGACATCCCTTCGCGGACCCGGCCCATCCGGCGGGAATAGTCCCCCTCCTCCGTGTCCTCGATCTTGACCACGTCCGCGCCCATGTCGGCAAGATGCAGGGTTGCCACCGGGCCGGGGAGCAAGCGCGTCAGGTCGAGCACGCGGACTCCGGAAAGGGGCTTGGGGCGCATCAAGAGTGCCGCGAGGCTACCGCCCGCGCGCCGGAGCGCCTTGATAGGCAGTTACCGGCCACAGGGGAGCGAGATTCTCGGTGCGTCTTGCATTATCGTGACCGTCGCGTTCCGGCCAACAGGCTTCCAGTCGGCCCAGAAATCGACCCGGGTTTGCGTTAGGTCGGGGTGTCCACATCAACGGATGAGGTCCTCCCGTCCGTTCGACCTAAGTTACACCTTATTGGGAACCCTGACAGAGTTGAGCCGGTTTCGCGTTAGTCTTGAGGCGGCAGCAGCAACGACAACTAGGGCGCCCAGCAGCCCGAAAAGTAAATCGGACAAAATGTCCGATACACCGAGGTTCATGTGGGTTCCGAAAATGATGTCAGAGAGAAATTCAAGAAACTCCCAGACAACTGCGGTGACCGCTGTCAGACCGAGTGATAACACCAACTGAATTGACCGAGGAATACTGCCCACCAGTTCTTGAGCGTGGACAGTGCCTACGCGAAAGAAGTAGGTAATCGCAATGCCACCGACAAAATGGGTCGGCATGTCGAGCCACGGATAAAGGATGTAGACGTTGAAGCCTTTCGCCGCAACTGCGTAGAAGCAGAAGACAGCTAGAGGCGCCCAAGCAGCTTCCTGAAATGTATGTTTGAGCCAGCTTTGCATTCGGAGGCGAATCCTGAGGTCTAACGCCCAGCTTCATCGGCGCAGCCGCCGGAGGGTGGCTGCGTCCGGTGGAAGCTGTAGTCAAGTGTCATTCCTAGTGCGCGGGCGGTGCCCCGGTTTTACCCAGGGCATCAGCGATGCACTTATCGACGGCGCTCAGAAGTGGGCTAATAAGTAACTGGGTGCTCGCCGAATAGCCTGTTAAAGCCTTAATGCCCTCTTGGGCTTCTACAAAACTCTTCCCGGAATACTTGTTTCGGTCGCGTTCAAACTCGAGCTGACAGGCCACTCCTTCGCCATTGGCTTTTGTCTGACTGTAGGTGAGGACGACTGAGCCCCCTGTTACACCAGCGACAGCAGAAGCTTGTGCCGACCTCGTCAGATTTACGCACGTGTTTGGATAAACGACGTAGAGGTTGAACTTTTCCACCTTGACTTCGGTGCCCGCTGGCAACCGCCCTCCCACCGCCATTCTGCTCGCCAAGAGAGTCATTTTGTCGGGGACGATGTTTGCGTCTCCCAAGTTGCCTATGCCACCATTTTCACAAGTGTTTGTACGATCTTTGTCTCTTGCGGTTCTGTTGTCGATCAAATGAAGTGCTGTGCTAGGCGGCGCAATATCGAATTCGTACTTCGTGGCTGAGACGCATCCCTGAACAAGGAGTGTCGCCGAAAGGCAACAGAGTCTGATCTTCACGTAGTTTCCCCTATGACATTTAACGTTTTGGTGAGCGGCGGGCCAGCACGGTAATTGAACATGGCGCGATGCTGGCGGCCCGTCCGCACCATCTGAAGTTAGATTGCATTGTGCGCTCAGGCGACAAAAGCGAAGTATGCAACGTAAAACAACACGACGAGCACGATCGGTACGGCCTTTACGGCGCGGGAGTTGGCGCCCAAGAAACCTTCGAGCACGACTTCTGCGAAAAACTGAAGTAAGAAGTATGCGGGGATAGCGGCCGCCAAAAAATACCAGCTTGCCGGGTGAGACGCCGTGGCTCGGGGACCAAACACGAATAGCTCGAGAGCCAGAACGCCCGCCAAGGCGACCACAGCAAGTACGCCTGCTCCCACTCCAAGCCAAAGCAGCGTGGGCGATCGGTGCGTGCGCTCGGCTGATGTTTCCATGCAATCTAAACGTTCGCGCTAACCGGCGCGCCGCTCGCGACGCGTCCGTGTTGAGCGCGTGGTTAGAGGTCGCCTCGAGTGATGCTCCGCATACGCGTCAAGTAGCCTCCGAATCATGCGCTGATATTGCGTATGGTGTTTGCGTGCCTCGTCCTTAAAAAACTGGACGCTCCGCTTACTAAGGGAAATTGTGACCTTTATGCCCTCCTCGCGAAGGACGAGGTCTTCAGGTTGTGGAAGGAAATCAGGAACCACCTTCAGATTCCCCAGGGGCTCGTCCGTGTACTTGATTCTCTCGTTCATAGATTCGCTTTCCTTTGCGCCAATAACCGGCCCCGTGGATACGGACCACGTCCTCGCGATACGTGAAGCGTACCGTGAGGATGCCCGCACCCACTTGGCCAAAACAGTAGTACCGCGTTTCGCTGGAGCTGTGGGACAGGTCTTCTGCAATGACGCGCTTCGGGTCAATGAATGCGAGCTGCGCCAGCGCGAAGGATACGCCGTGCTTCTTGTAATTCTGGCCGTCCTTGTCCTGGTCCCAGTCGAACCGGGTCTTCGCCATCGGCCGAGATTAGCACGGATATGGCGCGACAGCCATATGTGCGTATGGCGCAAAACGGTACTGTCGGCGACCTCTAACGTGGAGCCCAGCCGCGCCGCGCGATGCGCTGAACGTAGCTACAGCGCTTCACGGCGGAATCTTCCCCGATTTTGTTGGCACCGGGTTTTTACGCCATCTGTTGTTCATACGTCGCTGGCGACACGTAGTTGAGCGATGAGTGTAGCCGAATGCCGTTGTAGAAGGGAACGTAGCCGCGTACCGCCGATTCGATCTGGCGAT
>Ga0137350_1000027_pt1 | contig 19303 bp, 26 predicted proteins | sample EasRivERMLT660_2_FD_104765 | JGI IMG/M metagenome (GOLD analysis project Ga0137350, IMG submission 104765) | Soil microbial communities from meander-bound floodplain in the East River, Colorado, USA - East River MetaG ERMLT660_2 | ecosystem: Environmental > Terrestrial > Soil > Floodplain ... | reverse complement strand
CGGTCTACGGTAGTTTGACGAGATACTTGTTTAACCCAATCAAATCCCGTTTTCTTCATATTATGTGCAAGAATAGTATTCGTTAATGTAAGAGGATCTGTGCCATCATCCTCCTTCAAATTCTTTGTAATAAGATCGTTTATTTTCTTATTCATTTAACTTCTCTTAACTTCAACGTGTGGCCTATCTCTAAAACTTTTCCAAAACCCACCCCAAACTAAATTGTAATCGTTAGCTAATCGACCTATATAATAGTAATAAATATCACTAGTTATATAAAGACCGTGCTGGAATACCCCAAAATCAATTGCTCTTGAAAGAGGTTCTTCCGGGGTGGGGTTGTGCATTCCTATATTAGTTATTCCATCAACTTTAGTAACGATTTTTCCGGGGGCTGTTCTTCCTTGAGCGTATAAAATTTGTTGCTCGGCAATAGATCGTAATGTACATATTGGCTTTATAATCAAATCTATATCTTCATATAATGTAGCATAATCCTTCATTAATAGAGGAATCTTCGCTTGCAGTTCTTGTACGCAGTCTTCCAATCTCCTAGAAGGCATTATGAACCACTTCCAAAGACTTCTACATAAGGCTTACCAGATACAACCCCTAATATGACTATTTGGCTTAATTCCACTCCAGACATTAATAAGGTTCCTTGTACCGGTAAGTCAATATTGTTAAAATTCAAATTACCGGTTGTCAATCGAATTGTCACCATTCCCCCTGTAACTACTATTCCTACAAAATTAATTGTTGTTGCAGCCGCTGTAGGAATAAGAATAGGAAAAGTAGGTAAAGGTATCTTGCTCAAATCAACTGAGGAAGCAAACTCATCTTCGGCTCTTTCAGAAGTAAGCCCTAACTTCCTAAATGTTTCTCGATCAAAATTAGTTGATCGAAATACTGTTGCTTGAACAGAGTAAGTTACAGCCATCTTAGTCCTCTAAGCAATTATTAAATTCATTTATAAAAGATTCAAAAACTTCTTTAGTAACAACGGGCTTATTCAAAAGAAGATTTTCAGCAAGAAAATTTAGAATACTATCTTCTAATGCTTCTAGCTGTTCTGAGTCATTCGTCTTTCTAATCTGAGAAATATGAATCGCAAACTTACTTAAATCACTTAAAGAAATCTCTTTTTCTTCATTAGTTTCTTCTACTAGAATTCCGGGCTGCATCGTAGCCGCTGGTAACGGTAATTCTTCCTTCTCATCTTTTGGAGGAGGAGTACCTCTAAGTTCTGCGGCAGCATTTAATAGTTTTGTAACTAACGCTTGCTGACGAGGATTATTTAAACTAGCAACATCTATTTCCCGACTTTCATCAAGAGCATCTTCCATGATGCCATTAACATCTTCGAAGAAATCTTTACCCTGCTTCATTAAAGCAGGAGTGCCACACCATTTATTATCTTTTGTTTCTAAGGTTGCTCTCCCTAAAATCCTTCTTGTATTTGGAACCATTGAGGATGGACCAGCTTCTTTAGAAGAAGCGGGATCGTTATCAAAATCATAGTTAAGTCCGGGATTCGCAAACTTATTCGGTTCCCTTGAAGGTTCAGCCATATAAACAGTTCCTTTTTCGTCATATTTAATGAAACATAACGTTCCGCCAGCTTTTGCTACTAATCCGAAAGCAAAACCGGGCTGTTGACTTGCGGCAGCAAGGAACTGATGAGTGTCACTAATAGTAGGCAATGACATAACATTACCTTCCGTAGTGGCAACCCAATTTAACCCTGATGGTTCGTGTTCCTTTTTTGAGTCATAAGCAGCACCTATTGTATTAGGAGCGGGCGGGGTTGGAGCCGCTTGTCGGTGAACCCCACCTTCAACGGTCTCCGTTAGAGGTTCCCCCTTAGCCTTATGCTGTTCTTCGTGGATCTTCCGAAGAGCTTCCATTTCTCGTTCTTTTTTCTTCTTCATCTCTTCTTCTAATCTTCCACTATTTTTCTTGGCACCATGCATATCCATCATTTTGGCCACAATCTTTTCCTCGGACATATTTAACATAGCGTCAGGAAGGCTGTTAGTTTCGTCCATATATGTTCCTAAAATCTAGATTTATTAGATAAAATAATCCATATTATATGTCTAATTTTAACCTATTTTATTCACTAAATATTATGATTTCAATAGTTATCAGCTTGTAGTAAAGGTCTAATATAGTTCTCAATAGCTTCTGTATCCGATAGTCTTTCCATATGGTTATCATATTCAGAAGAATTTTTTGGAATTATTCTTATAGTTGAGGAGCAATTCTTACAGTTGAAGGGAAGTATGAGAAGTCGTTCTGTAGGCCACGGAGAGGCGTTCTCCATATATCCACACAGTTCACAGCTTGAACCGGCTGGTCGCTTCCAGTAGACCACGGAGCGGGCGGGTGCCCCAACCAAACGCCCTACGTCATACTGATTAGAAAGGAGGTCGAAGAAATGCTCAGGAATCTCTTTGTCTTTGGTTTTGAGAAAATAAGAAATAAATATATCAGAATCGTAAATAGAATTTTCTAGAAAAGACCTATCTTGATAAGTTAAAGCAGGAAGTTTAGATAAGCGACTAAAAGAAAGATAATTCAAAGACATTCCTAATCCACCAGCTTTTAAACCAAAATTATAAGCTCTTTGGTAAAAAGACTTATAAATATCTTTAATTCTTGATCTAAATTCTTTTTCTTCTATTTCTTCCTCTTTAAGTAAATTCAGTACTTCGTATAATTTTCTAGAAAAAGCATTACGCAAAGCTACGAAACTTCTACCAGCTAATGTTTGAACATTAGCTTTCTTCTTTCTCCATACTTGAGGAGAGATAATACTACGCTGAGTAGATTGTACTACGTTTCTTAAATTTGGAATTAATACAGTCTTATTTAGTAAATTAGTATAAATTTTATCTAATTTCTGCCTATAAAGTATTAATTGGTCTAATTTAAGGTTTTTCATCTGACTTTGTTTTGTTTATCTTTTTTGTTAATTGATTCACTCTATCATTTGAAAAAGAAGAAGGTTTAAATCCAAATAAAAATCTATCTGGAACAGTAAACTCTTTTCCTTGAAGCCAACTAATCCCGTTTTGTTTTATAGTCTTACCTTTAACATGACGAGGATAAAACTTTCCAAAATTAGGTATAGATACTTCTTCACCATTTTCACAAGCATTAAGTATAGTATCAACTATAGCAGAAATCATAAGTTCTAATTCTGCTGGTTTATATTTATACTGTAATTGGCTTCTGATTCTACCAACTAAGTCTTTTTTATTAACCATTTTATACCTCTTGTGTACTTATTTAAGATATGTCATTTAATGGAGATTTAAAGTCTTTGGATGTTTCTTTCTCGTAGCTCTGACCCTCTTCAAGAGAACCGGGAGCTATGCCTAGTTCTTGTAGCTTTTTCCAACCGGACATTCCTTGAGGAACGGTTGTGTCCTTCGGTGCAGAAATAATTACATCAATTTCTTCTTTGGTTAAGCCAAAAAAAGGAGATAGTATTGTTTCCGCTATTGCTTCCAAGGCATCCTGTTGTTCGGTTTCATCCACAAACTCTTCCATTAATTGAGGAGTTAAATCATCAATAGTTTCACTTTCAGCTTTTCCATAACCAAAAGCACGTAATCCTTTTTGAAGATTATCTGCTGTTACCTTTTTCGGTGGCTTAGTTTTTTTCATCGTTCCACCCATAACCGATAGTTTTCCACCTAATCCGGGTTTCTTGCCACCGCCGCCCTCGCCGGGTTTTCCACCACCAGCCGCTGCCATCATCATTTCCATCTCTACAGGATCTGGAGTATTAAGATCATCACGAAGTTTCTTGGGTAAAGGATAAACTTCATCAAGAAGATAATCAGTCCAAACCTTGCGATTCCATCCCATAGTAACTGAAAGATTGCCAAGGATCTCAAGGATCTGGGCCTTTCTAAGAAGGATGTCTTCACGAATTCTTTCAGCAGAATCGGATATAGTTCCTAACTTAACTTGGAAAGCATCTGGGTCAAGGTATAATTGATGAGTAATAGCCCAATGGATTTGACACATACGTATCAAACCATCCCTAAGAGAATTTTGTATTCTTTCTATCTTACGACTAAAACGAGCATCTTGAAGGATTAAAGCTTCTTTGGAATTCCATGCACCAGATACTTCTCCATCAAAGAAGTCTTTGGGAATACCAAGACCAATACGCATCTTACTTCTAAATGCTTCTAGGTCTGTTAATGGCCCAATATTAGCCGTATTCTCTAAATGGTCTACCTTTGAAGCAGAACCCGGACGTACAGGCCAAACAATATCCTGTAATATAGTGGCAGGATTAAAATCCATCTTAAAGTCTTTAGTTGCTGAATCGACAAACTGCGATTTGGTTTTAAGGAATTTTTCGTATTGTTTTACTAGTTCAGCAGTTTCTTGAATTGAAGCCTGACCAACATCAACATAAAAGATGTTACGTTGTACCGCCTTCGAAATGCGGAAAATAACAATCATTGTTTCCAACATGGAAAGCTGTTTCCAAACCTTACGCAATGACTCTAGAAATGACCGTCCATACACGCTTTCTTGGTCATAGGCCATTACTCTAAAATGAATGAAATCCCAAGGCTTGAATAATCCAACCCGATTATCCATTGGGACTACGCCAGTTAAATCAGGGCACTTAAATCCTTGCAAACCATCTTCTTGCACTCTTTCTACTCTTGAAGGATGGATGAATTGCATGTCATGAATACCATAAGGACTTAACATCATGTATTCAAAACAATCCCCGTACTTGGCAATATTACGGTATATACCCCAAACTTTATGTTCCATTCTTATGCGCTTGAACATACCGTTCAATTCATCAGCCATCTTCTGATCTTCGGACTCTACCCATGCCTTCATCCCAGTCTTTGAATCTGGTTGGGAAGCTTCTTCTGCATAGATATCCAAAGCCGTCTGACATTCAGTAGAACTAATATCCATACGGTCATAATCACGGTATTTAGTAACTCGATCATATTGAATATCCGTATAACCAGAAAATATCTTAGCTAATTGTTTCTCAATAGAATCTGGCCGGTTATAAGCATCCTGCTCTAGATCCTGACCCTTTAACTGGGCAACTTGGGTAACAGATCTACCAAAGATAGTACGTAGAGCATTAGCTATGGGACTAAAAATTTGATTTTCTGCGGGATTTTTTCTGTCAAAGTACGCCATGATATTTTCCTTTATAACTTAAAGTTATAGGGATTCCTTTTATCTATTTGATTTTCCATCATTTCATTTTCATCGCCAGACACATCAGGTATAACATCTGGACGTGAACCAGTATTAAGACCTTCAATAATCTTGGATGCAGCATCGGCATTGGCTGTATCTGGATGCTTCTTAAGATCAGTTAACAATTCATAACAACCAGCAATTACACCAGCCAAAGCGTCACCTTGGTCTTTTGAGCCAGCATGACCATCTAAGAATAACTTAGGATGGTCTACTTTCATTTTTAAACCAAAAGGCATATGAACCAAGTTAATTAATTCTTTTTCTAATATTTTGTTTTTATACATAGACAGGTTCTTAGAATTCATTGCATCTCTTAACATAATATAAGGTAAATCAATTGCATCTATAGAACGGTTGTCTACATTGTAACCATCCCTACTTAACATCTGCATCGGCCCTACTGATTGGTATTGGTCGAATGTAATTAAGTGTATTCTAAATTTATTAGATTTTAAATAGTTAATAAATTGCTGTATCTTGATGTAGTCTACTTGATCTCCTTGTGGAGCCTTGATTCCAACACAAAAGTCAATCCAAAATTTCGGAACAAGAGAACGAATAACATCTTGCCCAAATTGATTTTTGCCTACATACTCTATTAACTCGGATACACCGCCCATAGCAAATCCGGTAGCATCTCCAGACTTGGATAAGTCGAGATGTATAACTCGGAGCATGTCAGGGTGATATCTTGGTATAGTTGCAAATCCTGCATCTTTAAATAACTCCGCTCCATTCAAAAAATTCTTTAATGAATAAGAATCTTTAAACCCAAGATGTATTTCATCATGAAATACTGGTTTACGTTCCTGATCCCAATTCTGAGTAACGATCAAAGGATCATCAAATAACAGTGCTTGTCCTGTAGTAGCAATACCGGCATGTTCTCTTAAAGCAGAGTTAATGTCGTATTCAAAATCTCTTTTCAAATCCGAAGGAACAGCAATAATATTCGGACTATCTTCTGGATATAATTTCTTTTCTTCGTCCGATATTATTCTAGATGCTGTTTTAGACGATCCAACAAAGACGTAAAAACGTTCTTTAGAGAACGCTTCTGGTCTAACGTCCCATTGACTGTATCCATTCTTTCCCCCGCATATATGCGTATGAGGGTCATTCTTGACGCTTTCGATGTGTGCTTCCAAAAAGTCAGTTGTTGTCTTCTTGGACGAAATGACACAGAGGATACCCGGTACGTGTCCCAAGCGATTGAACTGACCTGTAATACGGGCGCGTAGCTGTTTGTACACGGCTTCTGCGGAGTTTTCGTCATCTTCTTCCTTTACTGTTTTTCTGGTTCGGAAAGAAACTTCGTCAAATATTCCTGAGATAACAGCAATAGAGAGAGCGTGCTGTAATTTTGAACCCAAAATTAATTTTATATTTTGGGGTAATAATACTTCATATTGTTCTTGTTTATCTCCCATCGTATTCAAAACACGTCTTAATCCTATTTTCTTTTTAAGAGGGCTAACGTTTTTGAAATAAGGGCTTTCACTCATCATTCGTCTGAATGTATCAGCTAAAGCTCCTTCGGCTTTTTCCAAAGAAAGAGTAAACAAACCAAAATATAAACTAGTATTATCTGCTAAACCAAAATAAGATGGAGGATTTCTAAGACAAGATAATATTGTCAACTTATACATTTGAGCTATGATAGCTGACCATGTTTTTCCAGTACGAATAGCTCCCGGAAAAATCATTTCGTGAATTTCATTTCTTGGGTTTAGACAGAAAGTTAAGTTTTCTCTCCAAGGAGGGTATATTTTATTGTAAATAGGCCCCAAATAAGTAGGAGTATTTAAAAACTCTTCTGGAGATGGTGGAGTCCGTATAAAATCTTCTTTCAATAAAGCCGAAATAGCAGTAGATTCTTCTAAACGTCCTGCGGTATTTTCTAATAGAAAATGAAGAAGAATACTTCTTTCTACTGGAAGGAAGGAATCCCAAGATAGTTGCTTTTTTAGAAATTTTTCTAAAAACTGCTGAGACGCCGCTGGATGAAATTTTAGAAGCTTCTCTACTTCAGATATAGCTAACTCTTGAAACGCTGCCGCCTCTAAAGACTCTTCACTTAAGTCCTGTGTTAAAATTGCGCTCATTCTTTATCATCTTTTATTGGTTCAGCTATTATTTGTACATCTTCAACATCATTTAAATCTGTATATACATTTTGCTCTACTTTTGATTTAATCTCGTCAATAACCTGTAATAACTGCTGTCTCTTAAGTGGGCTTAGTTGTTTTACCTTATCTGACAATGCAGTTGGGACAGGATTTGACATTGTTTGAATTGCATAAGCCACGTTGGAAAACAAATCAAAACCTTGTAATTGGTTTTCAAGTCGTTTTAATCTATCTTCATTTGTAGAAATAAGAGTTTTTAAAGTTTCAGCTTTTTCTCTGGCATCTAGGAAAGGATAGCTTTTTCTAAGTTCCCTTCTTAGCTCTGCTTCAAACTCTACGTCCATTGCAAGATCATGGATATGCTTACGTTGAAGCTCCATGAATAAAACTTGCATTTTAAGACGTAATTGTTCGGCTCTCTTGGCTATTATGTTTCTTACGCTTTCAGGAAGATCGGACTGACTGTTAAGCCAAGAAATTATATTTTGCCAGATTAGAGTATCAAACTCTTCTAAAGAAGCCGGATTTTCAATTGTATTTGTTTCATCAGTCATACACTATATGTCTTATAACTTCATCAACCACTGTAAAAATCCTTGAAGTTATAAGTTTATTTACTCTCTTTCTTGATTCGTTGTAACTCGTTATGCTCATTAACTATTTGTTGTAGTACCTGTATATTGTTTGAATACACAACTATTTGCCCTGTTTTTCCTCCCATGGGATTTTTAACTGTAATAGATCCTATGTACATTTGTTCTTGAATTCTGCGGGCGCGAGGAGCAGCCAATACCCATTCAGACATTTTAATACCTCCCAAATTTATACCATTTTCTTTTCTCTGGCCATGCAGCGTTTTCAGCAACCGAAAACTTCAATGCTTTTTCCGCAGCATCTCTCAAGATAGAGAATATGTTTCCTATCCTTTCTACATCACCAACATTTCTATTTACATATTCTATATCTTTTTTAGATAATTCTTGCAAAAAATAAAAAGAAAAGCTATCGTATAACTTATTCACAGAAGGAATTGTTATCATGACATCTGTTTCTAATTTCTTCATCTTCCAATCTAATTTTCTTTTAAACATACTTTTCCTTTACAAAAGTTTATTTATAGTTTATCTAATCTCATTTCCTCTTCTTCAGTTGATAAAGCTTGTTGATAAGCAACATTAAAATCACTTACTTTCTTGCTTGCCAAAAGATCTAGCATAGTGCCAGCTACTCTAAAAAACTTATTGGTTGAAAAGCCAAGAGCCTTAGCAGCTTGCTCATATCTTCTTTTATCTGTACGACCAAGAATTAGTAAAAATGTAACTTGTGCTCTATCATCTATCATCAAAGCTTTTGATTTTTTTGCCTGTTTAGGCGTTATCTCAAAAGGAATTCCTGTCATTTAGTCCACCTTTATTACTCTGTCTAATATTAATCTAACAAAAAAATACACAAATAAAAACAAAGTAATAATAGGAGAACAAATAAATATAGCTATTTTGTTAAGAAGGTTGAATCGTACTCCCGGAGAATTTCTTGCTATTAAATCTTTCATATGAAAGTAAAAAGCAAACCATACCGGAACGAGAAAAAGACCCGCCACCACAAATAGCATTATTTTCATTTTACTATTCCTTTGTGTTTAATTGTAATACTAAAAACTTGTAATGTCAAGCATAAAAGAAAAAAGCTGGCAATGCCAGCAATTTTTCTTTTTAAAATATATGTTGCATTATGGAGTTTCAGCAGGAACCTTGATTATTTCCTCTATAATTTCAATCTGATCATACAAGGTTCCATTCCGAGTTTTATCAACTAAAACTTGAAAATAAGTTTGCGCTTCATCTTCAGACACATACTCTAATTGGTCCGCTACAACTTTAACTCCAGCCCTATAAGGATAAACTGAATATCTCTTATTTAAACTATATCTAGGATTTGTCCATGCCGTGACTTGGACTCCTGTGTTATATTCTATCGCCATTTTTTACTCTCCTTAACTAAATTATCGTGTGCGACCGAGGGAACCAGCAACAGCAGAAGCGGTCGCCGCTGCATCGGCTCCTTGTCCTATAGATGCTTTATTGCCACTAAGCCTTGCTAAAGTTTTACTAATTTGTGGTAATCCTAATCCTTTTGCAAAAAGATTATGGAATCCTTTTCTAATTCCTTTATTTCTTTTAATTCTATGTCTTCGTGCTTTGTCTTGCGCTGCCTTTTCTTTTGCCGCAGAGCGTGCTTTACTTTTAGCGTCTTGTCCCGCAGCTTTTTCTTCCGCAGCTTTTTCTGCTCTGAACTTATTAGCATCCTTAGCTGCAAACTTAACTTTTTCTTTTGTATCCTTAGTTTGACCAGCTACATAAGCTGCATAATCTTTTACAGCAGCTTTATTAGCTGTTTTACTGTCCGGCGTACCAGAAGTGCTGATGTGCTGTGCCCAAGCTATTCTAGTCTTTTTCTCAGTAGCGGGGGCGGGTTGAACATAACCAGATGCTTTTATCTGATCCGCTCTTTGACCATATTGATTTTCAACTGAACCTTTACCCTTCTTAGGTAATACGGGTCTTTTTCCTACATTTACTTGCTTTTTATCTCCTGTAAGAAATTCGCCCATTCTAGCTGACATAGCATTGTATTGATGTCCTGTAAGTTCATCCTTAGTCATTTCCGGAGCGGTTCTTTTAGTCCAAGCTTTATCTTTTTCTCGCTCTTGTTGTTTAATTTTAACTTTAGGATCTTTAGAATAAGAACGCTCTTTCTTTTCAGCAGACCTAGCTGCAAACATTGCATCCATTTCAGCAGCTATTCTTTCTTTTTCAGTTTTAGCTTTTTTAGAAGCTTCCTCAGCCCCCATGGTTTCTTTTTTGGCTTTATCTCTAGTTTCTTGCTCTTTTCTGATGTTTTCTTTTGCAACTCTAGCCCTCTTTTGTTCTGGAGTTTCTTGTGGAGGAGGCTCCGCTTTCTTTTCTTTAGGTGGAGCTTCTTTAGGAGTCTTATCTTCTACACCAGAACCGGGTTGTTTAGCTTTATCTTTTAAATCATCTGCTACAGTTTTTTTATTCTCTTTACCCGCAGGAGGTTGTGTTACGTCTGATTCTGGATCCTTTGGTTGTTGGACTCCCTCAGATCCTCCTCCCGTTGGAGGAGGTGGTCCTGTTGGTGCTGTGCCAGTTACGGCAGGGGCTTCGCTAGGCGGCGTACCCCCCGGCGCTTTTGTTTTCAAATCTTGTTTAACACCTTCTGCTGGTGTTACTGGTGTTTTAGCCTTATTAAGTCTATCTCTAAGATCTTTGACTTTTGTATCAACATCAGGAACTGATGACTGTGCTTCTGCTTCAGCAGCTTCACCCGGTTTTGGAACAACTGGTGCTTTAGGAGGAGGGGCTTCTACCCCTTTTGCTCCTTGTACCCCAACCTGATTGGTTGGTTGTGTGGGTGCATTACGTGGACGACCCACTGGAGCAGGAGTGGGACGAGGCGTAGGTGTCTGCCCTGCTCTTCTATCATTACGAAGTCTAGTTACTTCATCTCTATCTGATGGAACTCCTGTTCCAAGCATTTTTGAAATATCATCAGGATATTTCATAGTATGCTGGCCAACCCTTGGGGTTGTTCTTGCTGCCTCTGCTCCTACACCTTTTTGAACTGCTTCGTGTCCTTTTGCAGTTGAAGCTGCATAAGCAAAAGGACTTCTTTTTTCTTTTGCTGTTTTTGCTGTAGCACCCTGAACATTCGGCGTAGTATCTGTCTTTACTGGTTGTACTGGTTTTATATCAGCTTTAAGAGGCTCACCTAATGGAGTATCCTCGTTATCCGGAGGTTTGGGGGTAGGGGGATCGGGAGGTTTAGGTGGAGGCGTAGCTTTCCTTGTCTTTTTTTCCAACAAGGCAAACCGATTAATGATATTCTTATATTTAAAGATTTCGATCATTAGGCATTTTGAGGCGTAGCTGTACCAGTTTCTTCGTCTTCCTGTGCCCCACCAGATGGAGGAGGAGTTTCTGCTGTATCTGCGTTATCGGCAACTTCGTTGTCAGCTTCTTCAGTTAATGTCTGCTTAATAAGATCAGCAAAACCTTTTACTTGCCCAACAAGGAAAGTATCTTCTTTCACTTCTTCTAATTTAGCAGCAATTTCATTAACCTTATCAACAGCTTCTAATGTTGGATTATCCGCTGTATTAGCTAAAAAGGCAGCTTCTTCCTTATAACCAGCTTCAAACAAAGTATTGATAAGATAACCAACAGAATCAGGATCAGAATAGGCAGCGAGGTCTTCGTCTAGAATAGACTCCATAACCTGTCCAACCATTTCTCCAAGTCCTGCCTTAGAATGTTGGTCAATCATTTCACCCTGCTTTTCAAATGAATTGGCTGGCTTAGGCATTTGAAAAGCCCAAGCTAGTGATCCAAACCAATCACCGGGAAGCATCTGGCGACTTGTTTCACCGGGGGCATCATTAGAATTACCCTTGGTAATGTTATCTGGACCCGAAGTGAAAGCTTCTCTGAATATAGCCTCTACGAAATCGTTGACTTGCTTTTTGTCCATATTTTCCTCTTTAAATAAATCGTTAAATTTTGGAGCAGGAGTTGCCTTCTCGTCGGGCTTTACTCCGAGTACTTGTTTTGCTCTATCTTTTGCTGTTACTGTGGCTGGTTGACCAGCACCGGGAGCCGCCCTATTTGGATCTATTTTCGCTACTTTAATACCACCTAAATGGCGTGGATTAGCTTCCCTAATAGGAACCATTTCATATACTTTTTTTCTAACTATTTCCATTATATTATTAATGTGTGTAAAGTCTTCTGGCTTATCCTTATTAGCTTTTGCAGCCGCTTTGTCAGCAACTCTTTTAGCTATTTGTGCATTCATTTTATCAATAGCTGTTTGAGATGCTGCTCTGGCTGTTCCCATTTGAACATCAGCGTCTTTACCTTTCGCATCTTTAACGGGAACTGTTGCTACTGCATTAGGATCAAACTCAGGTCTTGCTTTTGAAGGCATAAGTGATTTACCTAGAGCAGTTAGATCAGCAAGGACATTCTTTTCATCGCCCCTTATAACAACATCTGTTCTTGCATTGGCAGGATCTGCATGAGCAGGACGATGTCTAGGAATTTTCAATCCTGCTTGAAACCGTCTACCAGCTAAAGCTTCCTTATCAGGATCTCCTGCAAAAGAAACTCCAGCGGCAGGAGGAAGTTGTCTTCTTGCAGGAGGAGTAGGAGCAGGAACAGGAGCCGTTGATGGTGCAGTAAGAGTTAGATGACTTCCAAGAGGAGTTTGTGCATGACGACTTCTGGCTCCAGCAACAGAAAGTGCTTTATCAAGTGCTTTTTTAGCAGCAGTTAATCTTGTTTGTTCTGGAGTAGCTGGCGAAGGCTCTGGCGCTGTGTGGCCAAGATCCTGTTCTCTTTTTAGGTATGCTGCCACTTCGGCATTAACATCTCTGGTAGAGACGCCAGCCGGAGCACCTCTAGATGATCCGCCCGAGAGACCGTCTGGAAGAGAAGCCCTAGATCTCCAACCAGTTGGAATAGTTGCATTTGGTGTAGCCCTTTTACTTGGTGGAAGATTCACCCGTTGAGCAGTCAGTGTTTCTCCACCACCAAGTTGACCAGCACCTACTCCTAACACAACAGGAGAAGTAGAATGACCTCTAGCTTTAGTTGTTTTATCAACTACGAAAGGGCCTCTACCAGCTTGGTTTGGTGCCCATCCTGTAAATGTTGGTCTAACTTTTTCCAATAAGTTATTAATTAATGCTTTAAGTGCTTCTGGCTTCGGGGTAGGAGCAGCGGCGGTTGCGTTTCTTCGTCTTTCTAACGCCGCCGTTTCTCTTGCTTTTACTCTTGCGAGGCCGAGAGTAGCCTTTGTCTTTACTCTTTCCGCAGAAGTTTTACGACCTTTGCCTTTACGTACTCTTGGATTACCGATTGCTGTCTTATCTAAAGCTCCTCTAATCCTTCCACCCAAACTTATTTCTTGAGCGGAAACTTGTGTTGGAGAACCATAATGATGTCCAGTATTAAACCCCGGTGCCGCTGCAACGCCTTTATCGGCTTGAACACCAGCCATTCTTCTGTCAAGAGTTCTTGACTGTGACGGAGTTAAATGAATACCTCTTATACGATCTTGGCCTTCTGGAGCTTTAGTTTTTATTTGTGGAACGCCGGGAAGATCAACAGTCTGCTGATATCGAGGGGCCTGACCTGTATTTTCACCACTAATAAATTCGTGTTCACCAGATTGAACAGGTGGTTTATCATAAAGTGGTGTTATTTTTGCTTTCGGTTTAACAACCTTAACATCAATTACTTCCCCTTTATCTCCATAAGTTACTTCTGGTTCCGGTTCTTCTTTACTAGGCAATTCAATGTCTACAGCTTTAAAAACACTTAAAGGTTGACCTTCTCTAGAAGGGTGCGTACTACCCATGGCCGTAGCCACATCGTGTTCCCCTGCTGATTTGGCAGTTGCAGCACTAATAGCTTGACTGGCAGTTTTTCTCTTCTCTTGTTTAGTAAGAGGTCTACCCAAGGTTTTTTCTTGTTCTGCCCAAGCTTTTTCACGGGTGACTACGTGAGGAGGCTTAACATCTTTACCTTCAACAAAAAAGGTAATTACATCATCAATTTTCATAAAAACCCTTACCAAACTTTTTTAGTCTGACTTGCCTTGAAATAGGTTTTCAATGTAGATTCTGATTTCTTTTCTTCTGGTTTCTTGGCATCTTCTACAATAGCAGCCTTGTTAGCTTCATATCTTTCATTGATTGCTTTCTTACGATCTTCAACAATCTTTGAAGCGCCAAGATTCATGAAATCTTTAATAGATTTTGATTCATCGGGTTTCTTTTCATCTAGCCGGGGCTTCAACCCAACTTCTCTTAAGGTATCAGTAAGGATTTTATTTTTTGCCATTTTCTTTCCTTTGTCTTCAGATAAGGTGCCTATATTTTTTGCAATATAACTATCACTAACAGATAAACCAGAAGCTGCATATTTAACTTCTGGTGCTTCTTCTTTAGTTAATCCAAAATCAAAGGACGCAATGTTTCCGAATTCATCTTCGGAAACGGAGATCCATTCTTGGACAGTTTTTCTAGCTCTAACTGTAAGCGAGGTTTGAGGTGAGGTAGCTAATTCAGATGGTTTTATTTCAGAATCATCATGTACATCATCGTCATCATCTGTGTCTTGGCTTGTTATCGCGCCGGTCTTCGGATCCACTTTGGAGGGGCCTGTATAGCCCAAGGGATTCGTCGCATCCATATCTGCGGTTTCTTTTATCTTCATTAAAAACACCTTTAATAAAAGGGTATTTGCCTTCTATTAAAGTCTAAATTTTTATAGTAAATAAAAAAAAATCTTGTATTTACAAGGTTTTATAAAGATATATTTAAACCCATATTTTTTTTAAAAAATCTATTTTTATGTGCTATCTTCATTTTTTGCTTCGTTTCCTCACTATGTCTTAAACCTTCTCTTCCGTGAGGTCTACCTACCACATTCTTAGGTTTTCTCATTTTTTCTTTTGTTTCTTTAGAAAACTTTTTACCTTTACGAGCTTCACTAATCTTCTTTTTAGTTTCATCACTCATACTTTGTTTAGCAATACTCATTTTCTGTTTAGTTTCTTCAGAGCGTTTAATACCAAAAGGAGATCCTGCAATTGGATAAATATTATACAAACCTAAAGGCCAACAAACATCTAACCATTCTTGTTCTTTTTTAATTAAATTTTTTTTTATTTTCTATATTTTCTTCTATATTAAATAAAAAATTATTTTCGCCATATTTATTCCAAGAATTTTGTAAATGAAAATTAAAATGTTTATTTTTTCTCAATTGTTCCTTATGTTTATTAAATCTAGACAAAATATTAATAGCACTACCAATATATAATTGTTTAGTAATTATATTTTTAATCGTATAAATTCCTTGTTTCATTTTATAGCTTATCCATTTAAAGGATTGGGTTTGTTTAGATTATTAGCTATTTTAGCTATGACACTCAAAACATTTTGGCTTGTGATGTTATATTTTTTGGACAGACGATTTAATTCTAATTTTTGAGGAGAATTAACATATGAATAATAAATGTCCAAATCCCTCAAAGCCAAAGACAAAAGACGCTTCTCTGGTATCCTGATCGTCTTACCAGCAAAAATATAAAGAAATTTCAATAAGGAATTTAAAGGTAATATTTTAGTCAATTCTGGAAGAACGTCGAACTTATCTCCTGTATATAGAAGGAGGTCCGCATAAAATTCTTCTTCAGTTATTTTTAACCTATATATAAAAGGGAGAAAATCCTGAATTTTCTCTACCGTCTCATAATCTAGACTATTCTCTAATTCCTTACTTTTCTGCATCGAATATCATGTTTTTTGTAAAAGTTTTATCGTTAGAAAAACGATTACCTCGTTCTGCTTCGATATCATGTCCTTTACAATCTCTCTTATAAGTTATAGGAGTGCAAAATATACAAGCTTCCCTATAGAAGCAAGGAGCACAATGGACTTCTCCATTAATAAGGTAAGTTTCAACCATAATGGGTCTATCACAATTTTTACATTTAAGCATGATCTTCACACAAATGTTTAGATGTTCCGTCTGACATTACAACTTCTTTTACTGCTCGATTGTTATCAAACTCACAGCGGTGGTCTATATCAGACCCGATATCTTCCAGAGTAAAAGATTTTTCTTTCTTTTGACGAGGCGCTCTTTTTGGTTTATCCACAGGAACAATAGTTATCCTTGTTCCAGTAGCAGCAATCACCTCAGTAATAAGATAGCTATCACCCGGATTCTCCAACATAAGAACTTCAATCTCTCTAGAAGCTTTTTCTATATCATCATATATCGGGTGGTTTGTCGATACTACTACAAATCTTCCCTGACGATTTTTCATTTTTATTACCTTTTACCTTTTTAAAACGATATTTATACTTAACTGGTAGTAACCTTACTACCTCTGGATCTGCCCTACCATTCATTTCTTCTACTACATCTTCTACGGATTGTTTTGAGGCAGATAAAGTTCGGGGCAACTCTCTCCATTTACCTCTCTCAAAATATTCTACGATATACACTGGCTATGGCCTCCTTATGACAGGTCTTTTTCTTTGACCTGAATTCCTTGACTTTTAACTATTTCATCCGGCTTACTGAATATATTAAACCTATCCTTATCTTTGATAAGGGTATCTTCAATAGACGGAATTCTAGATTCTAGTTTAGGATAAACTGGAGTAATTCCATATCGCTCACAAAGCAGAGGAAGTCCAAGAAGGACACATTCTGTTATGGCAATATTGATGGAGAGTTTGGTAGGAGAGTCATTAACGACTTTTCTCACCATCTCAAATATAGAGGGATCAACCCGCCAAATATAACTAGCGTTTTCCATGTGTTAAGTTTCTAAACTCATGTCTTACTAATTGTATATCTAATACAGATAACCCTTCTTTTATACCTTCAAAAATACGCTTCAAAATAAACGTAACTTCATCTCTTGAACTTGCTGTAGAAACTAAAACGTTTTCATCGTTCTTACGTGTCATTATCACTGCTATACTACTACCTTCTTGTGACACGCTCACTCGTTTCATTTCATCTAGATTTTCTAATTGATGGTCGTTTATTCTTACCCACATAAATTAATGGTCTAAGCGGCTGGAGTTGAACCAGCCTAAACTGCGCCCCAAACGCAGCGGACAGCCGCTATCCCACGCTTAGACTCTTTCATTAAAAGGCTATTGCTGGAACCAGATACTTCATAGAAGCCGGAAACAGGTTCTCGGTCATTTTGAAGATTTCCACGGCGTATTGTCTGATTTCCCACTGGGCATGTTCTCCGGTACGGAGTTTAACAAAATGTGCGATAGATTGCAAGCTCGCCGTCCAGTAGACCTCTGAATATATTGAGAGGGGTAGTATGGCTCTAGCCTGTTCCTTCGCAACACCCTTATCCAGTAAAAAATGATAAGCGGCTATATCTCTATTACAAGAAGTCTTATATAGCATGTATAGCTCATTATCTTTATCTTCAATTACCCCGTCAGAACCCTGTTTATTAATTTTAGCTTGTGCTCTAAAAACTTCAGGGATATAAAAATCATTTTCTTTGAATTCTACATATCTACCTGATATTTCATTAAACTCACTAGCTATTCTATGTTTCATCCACTGACGAAATACAAAAATAGGTGCTTTAATATGAAAGGTTATATAACAATGCCGAAAAGGAGACGTATGTTCATTATCGGCTAAATATTTAAGTAATCTCTCATCTTTAGAATCAAAACTATCTTTTTGTTTAGCGAAGGAAATGCGGGCAGCATTGGCTACCCGCATATCGTCACCCATATGGTCTATATATTTAATAAACCCTTTATCTAAAACTTTTATTTCATCCATGCTTATTATCTACGAGGAAGAGATTGTATTTTACCAAACAACCATTCAATAAGAAGAATTAGAACAAGAATAACAAATGCTAATCCTCCAAATGGCGCTAATTTTACTAACCATGCTGGAGCAGAGAGTACTGCCAGCATGATAATGGAAATCATTAAAGCTATAACACATTCCAATAACATAAAATTCATCCTTAATTTGGACCAATTTTCTCGTACAATTATATAAATTTAATTGCCCGAACCAGAAGGACCGGATGTGCCACCAGTAAGTTGACCCTTGGAAACTTCACCATTGTAATAGCTTTCCAAAGTAAAACCAGCATAGATCCGTGGCTCACTGGCAGAACCATAAACATAAGTTAGGTTCCACATACGGATAAGTGTTCCGTAAAGAGCAAAATCAAAATCATTATAAGCATAACGAGAAGTAGCTGCCTGTTCACCTGTGAACGCTTTCATTCTTTCAACTTCATCCCAAGCCTTGTTTAGATCCGTTCCTTGACGGGAACGATAACCGTAAACTGAATATCCAAAGTGGGCGCGCTTAATCATTTCAGCACGATCATAGGCCGTCATAGCAGGAAGCTTAGGAGAGAACCCATTAACAATTGCTGGCCAATCAGATGGCCAATCTCCAAGGGCTGGGCGAACCCAATCATCAACTGGTTCTGGATTAGTGGGATCGGCTCCACCGGGACCAGCGCCGGGAGGGGTTACACCAATACCGGGGCCGGGTCCGGGGGAACCCGTATCGGGAGGGGGACCACCGGAAGGTTGACCAGTTGGACCAATCGTTGTTCCGTCTGGATTTCTTCCTTCCCAAATCTGCGCCAAAGTCCATCCAATTTGTTTTGGATTCATCTTGAAGTATGTTTCGGCTGAAACGCGACCGGGATAATAAGTAGGGGTAGGCATATTAATATCTCCTTAATTTGGTTTAATTGTAACTGAAGCTTGTCCATTAGCTGGCAGAACAACAGTGTTCGGTGTACATTGTGGCAAAGGCATTGTACAGGAAAAAATAAGCGTATATGTTCCTGCTCCTGACGGTCTTGTGGCAGTAGGAACGATAGTTGGTGTCTTTGTAGGAAACGGAGTAGGTGTATTTGTTGGAATATTTGTTGGTGTCCGAGTCGGTGTCTTCGACGGTCCATATGTAGGCGTCGGAGTTACAGTATAGGTATATGTAGGTGTAGGAGAGGGTCTTGGGGTCCACGTTATCACAGGAACCGGCGTTGGTGTTGGAACATCAATCACAGGTTGCGTAGGTCTTGGTGGTACTGAAGTAGGTAAGGGCGTCCATACCGCTGAAACAGAATGTTGTACTAATACAATATTATGACCAATGACTATTAACATTAAACTAATAGCAATCAATCCCATTAAATATTTTAATAGATTAAGCATATTTTCTTAATAATCTTCGGTCTGATGAAGAGCCACCAGACCGGAGAAGTCTACTACTTATTTACCCTTT
>Ga0137350_1000025_pt1 | contig 20379 bp, 17 predicted proteins | sample EasRivERMLT660_2_FD_104765 | JGI IMG/M metagenome (GOLD analysis project Ga0137350, IMG submission 104765) | Soil microbial communities from meander-bound floodplain in the East River, Colorado, USA - East River MetaG ERMLT660_2 | ecosystem: Environmental > Terrestrial > Soil > Floodplain ... | reverse complement strand
GTCCTTCGTACGGAACGGCTGATACGGCACGATGTTCGGGTGCAGGTTGCCGATCCGCCGGGGCGGCTTCCCGGTGGAGAAATAGTTGGTGTTCTGGTAGGCGAGAAGCGCGATCTGCGAGTCGAGGAGCGCGAGATCGAGATGCTGCCCGACTCCGCTTTCGGCGCGGTGCGCGAGCGCGGCGCAGATCGCGATCGAGGCGTACATGCCGGTGATGATGTCGGCGACGGGGACGCCGGCGCGCTGCGGCCCGCCGCCCGGCGCATCGTCCGGTTCGCCGGTGACGCTCATCATGCCGCCCATGCCCTGGATCATGAAGTCGTAGCCGGGGCGCTCGCGCCAGGGGCCGGTCTGGCCGAAGCCGGTGACCGAGCAGTAGATGAGGCGCGGGTTGATTTTCTTCAGGTCGTCGTAGGAGAGGCCGTAGCGCGCGAGATCGCCGAATTTGTAGTTCTCTATGAGTACGTCGGAAATCGCGGCGAACTCGCGCACGAGCTTCTGGCCTTCGGGCCTGGAGATGTTGACCGTGATCGATTTCTTGCCGCGGTTGGCGGAGGTGTAATAGGCCGAGTCCGTGGTGTCGCGTCCGTCCCTGTCCTTCACCCAGGGCGGACCGAAAGCGCGCGAGTCGTCGCCCGAGCCCGGACGTTCGACCTTGATGACTTCGGCGCCGAGATCGGCGAGATTCTGCCCCGCCCAGGGCCCGGCGAGAACGCGCGAAAGATCGAGGACGCGGATGTGAGAAAGCGGTCCCGCCATGAGTTTTCAGGTCGTTGGAGACGCGGTATTTTATCCGAAAGCCTCGTACCGGCTCCCGGAACGCTACAATTGCGGCAGGAACCAGGGAGCACGCAATGCGATCTTCGCTGTGGAAAACGATCTGCGCCGCCGCGATGTGCGCGCCGCTCGTCGCTGCCGCGCAGCAGCAGCCCTCCGATTACAAGCGCGAGAAGCGCTGGGCCGACCAGATCGTGCCGCAAATCGTCGCAGGCGAACCCGTATGGCTCGAGGCGCCGCGGACCGAGAAATTCCTCGGCATCTATACCGAGGCGAAGAACGCGAAGAGCGCGATCATTCTCGCGCACGGCCTGGGCGTGCATCCGGACTTCGGCCTGATCGGCGAGCTGCGCACGCGGCTCGCCGACGCGGGCTACACCACGCTTTCGATCCAGATGCCGATCCTCGCCGCGGACGCGCCCGCGGCGCGCTATCCGGTGCTCTTCTGGGAAGCCGACGCGCGCTTTGCCGCGGCGATGACCCACCTGCGCCGCAAGCGCTACCAGAAGATCGTTCTCCTCTCGCACAGCATGGGCTCGCGCATGGCGAACCACTATGTCGGGGCGCACCCGCAGGTTCCGCTCGCGGGATGGATCTCGCTTTCCATCTCGAGCGGGGAGTACGCGCCGATCAAGCGCATCAAGTTTCCGGTCTTCGACGTCTACGCGGAAAACGACCTCGACGCCGTGCTGCAAGGCGCGCAGAAGCGCGCCGCGGTGCTCAAGCGCATGCGCGGTTCGAGCCAGAGCATGGTGTTCGCGACCGATCACTTTTTCGCGAAGAAGGAAAAAGAGCTCGTTTCGCTCATCGGGCTGCTGCTCGAAGGCGAGCGCAAATAAAAAGCCCCGCGGGCGCGGGGCTTTTAGGATTGCGGCCGGAATTACGAGTCGATCTTGATCCCGGCGTCCCTCACGACCTTGCCCCACTTCTCGATTTCGCTGTGCACGAATCGGGTGAACTCTGCCGGCGTCTGCCCGCCGGCGGTCGCCCCCTGCGTCGCCCAGATTTCCTTCATGTCCGGAAGTTGCAGGGCTTTCGCCGTTTCCGCGTACATGCGGTCGATCGCTCCCTTCGGCGTGCCGTTGATCGCCCACAGCGCATACCAGGTGGTGACCTGGTAGCCGGGGAGGCCGGCCTCCTGCATGGTGGGCACGTCCGGAACGAGCGGGGAGCGCGCCGGCGTCGTCACCGCGAGCGGGCGAAGCTTGCCGGCCTTGATGTGCGGCGCCGAAGTGCCCATGCCGTCGAACGCGAGATCGACCTCGCCGCTCAACAGGGCCGGCGTGAGCGGTCCGGCACCTTTGTACGGCACGTGCGTGAGCTGGGTTCCGGTCATGGACTTGAACAGTTCGACCGACAGGTGGTGGGTCGTGCCGTTTCCGGCCGAGCCGTAGTTGAGCTTGCCCGGGTTGGCCTTGGCAAAAACTATGAGCTCCTTGACGGTCTTGAACGGGTGCTTGGGATGCACTACCACCACATTCGGCACGTAGGCCACCACCGTCACCGGGACGAAGTCCTTCTCCAGCGCATAGGGCAGCTTCGTGTACAGCGTTTCGGCGATGGTGTGATGCACCGCGCCCATGAACCAGGTGTAGCCGTCTCCGGCCGCCTTCGCGGCGTTGGTAGCGCCGACCGTGCCGCCTGCGCCGGCCTGGTTTTCGATCAGCACGGACTGCCCCAGGCTTTGTCCCAGCTTTATGGCGAGCGGCCGCGCGAACACGTCGGTGCCGCCGCCGGGCGGGAACGGATTGATGATGCGGACCGGCTTCGTCGGCCAGCCTTGGCCGAGCGCTGCGCCGGAAAGCAGCCCGGACAGGGCGAGCAGAATGGCGGGAAGGGCAAAGCGAAACTTCATGAGGCGTAACTCCTTTCGTATGGGATCGCCCGTGCAATGCGGGCTTTCCATCTTCGAGCGGCCGTAAGTGTGCCACAAACTCCGCGAACTTTGGGCATAGCGGGGATTTCCATCATGCGTTCTCCTTCGAGCGCACGCGCATCAGAAGCTTCTCAGCTGAGGGATGTCCTTCGCGGCGGGTGCGGGCTTGAGCGCCGCGAAGTAGGCGTACATGTCGGCGACGTCCTGGTTGCCGACCAGTTTCTCCTCGTAGGCCGGCATGTCCAGGCGCGGCTTGCGCAGCTGGTTGAGGAATCCCTGCCACGGATAGCCCAGAGGAATGGGCGGCTCGGAGCCGCGCCCGCCGCCCTGGGCGTGGGTGCCGTGGCAGGAATGGCAGGCGAGGTCGATGTAGAGTCTCTTCCCCCGCTCGGTGGAGCCCTTGGGCGCGTCCTGCGCCTCGGCCGGTGCCGTGAAAGACGCTGCGGCGATGGCAAATGAGATAAGTGCAAATCGCATCATTGATCTCCCGACAAACCGCTGTAAATCACTTTGTCATTCTGAGGGCGCAGCCGGAAGAATCTGCTTTCTTGACTGCCTGAAAAGCAGATCCTTCGCTTCGCTCAGGATGACAGTGGACGCTTCAACGCAGTTGACAAACTACGTCAACCAAAGCCGGCGCGCCGCCCTTCACGACCTTGAGCGCACGCTCCAGTGCCGGAGCGAGCGCGTTCGGATCGCTGATCGGCCCTTCGCCGTACACGCCGAAGGCTTGCGCGAGCTTTCCGAAGTCCACGTCGGGATCGTAGATCATGGTGCCGACCTTGGCGGTCTTCGGATCGCGCCGGTGCAGGCCGGCCATGCGCTGCAGGTGCATGATCTCCTGCACGTAGCCGCGGTTGTTGTACATCACGATGAGGAGCGGGATCTTGTGGTGCGCCGCGGTCCACAGCACTCCGGGCGCATAACACAGGTCGCCGTCGGGCTGCAGCGTCACGGTGAGGATGCCCTTGTCGCGGTTGGCGAGCGCCACCCCGACCGCGCCCGGCGCCGAGTAGCCCACGCCGGCCGCGCCCGAGCCGCCCATCATGTTGTGGAATTGGGTCGTCGGCCACAGCCGCTTCGGCCAGGCGATGCGGTCCGAGACCGCGAGCGAGTAATTCTCGTTCTTGATCGCGTTCCACACTTCGGCGGAAAGACGGGCTGTGCTCACCGGGCTCGCGTCCCAGCCGAGCGCGGCGGCGGTCTTCATGCGCTCCTTCTGGTCGCGGTAGCGCTTGCGCAGGCCGTCCGCCCTGCCGGCGAGCTCGGCCGCGCGCGTCGAGGAAAGCTCGCGCTTCACAGCTTCGGTGAGCGGGACGAGCGAGGTCTGCGCGTCGCCGCTGATGGCGAGGTCGGCCGGCTGGAAGCGCTGGAAATCCTGGTAGTTCGACTTCATCATGAAGTCGGCGAACGAGATCTGGATCACCTTGACGTCGGGCTTGGCGGTGCGCCGCACGTCCTTCCAGGGATCGCCCAGGCTGTGCAGGAAGCCCCACGGATCCTGCACTTCGAGCATCAGGATCACATCGGCATTGCGGATCAGCCCGGGCCGGCTCTCCGAGAGCTCCAGGTAGTGCGTGCTCGGGAAATTCATGCGGTTGCCGGTGGAGATCACCGGGCACTGGAGCGACTCGGCGAGCTTTACCAGCGCATCGACCCCTTCCTGCGAGCGCACGCAGCGGTCGGCGACGATCACCGGGTTCTGGGCGGCGGCGAGCATCTTTGCCGCTTCGCGCAGGGCTTTCTGGTCTCCCTGTGGGGGCATAGCGAGCGACAGCTTCGGAATCGAGAGCTTCTCCTCGTGGATCGGCTCTTCCTGGAGATCGATGTCGAGCGTGATCAGCACCGGCTCCTGGGGCGGGGACATCATCATCTTGTAGGCGCGCACCGTCGATTCGGCGAAATGCTGGAGGGACGCCGGCTGGTCGTCCCATTTGATGAAGTCCCGCAAGAGCCCCGCGGGATCCTGCACGCAATGGGTCCATTCGACCCCGGGCCGGCGCTTGGCCGCATTCATGCCGTTGCCGCCGAACATCAGCACCGGAACGCGGTCGGCCCAGGCGTTGTAGACCGCCATCGCCGCGTGCTGCAGGCCGACGCTCGAGTGCGCGAGGATCGCCATCGGCTTTCCGGAGGCTTTCGCGTAGCCGTGCGCCATGCCGACCGAGGATTCCTCGTGCATGCAGGTGAGGAACTCCGGTTTCTTGTTGCCGCCGTAGTTGACGATCGACTCGTGCAGGCTGCGGAAGCTCGAGGCCGGGTTGGAGGCGACATAGTCGATGTTGAGCGTCTTGATCACGTCGAGCATGAAATCGGAGCCCGGGCGGGAAATGAACGCGTTGCCGCGCATGTTGGCCTCGCCTTCGGCCTTCGCGGCCTTGGCTTCCGCGGCCTGGGCGACCTTTGTCGCCGCGGTCATCGCTGCGGCAGTCGCGACGCCCGCGGCTGCCGCGCCCTTCAGAAACTCGCGCCGGTCCAGTCCGGGTTCGTCGCCGGGGGTCTGCGTGGTCTTGCGTGCTTTCGTCATCGGGGTCTCCTCCTGTAGTTTCCCGCGCCGTGCCTGGCCGAGCATCTTAGCAAAACCGGGGACAGACCCCGGTTTTCCGAATAGCGGAACCGATGCGCGGCTTGCGCCGGGTCGAGCTTGATGCTCCCGGGCCGCTGTTCTCAATACGAGCGCGGCAGGTGCAGCACGTGCTCGGCGAGGTAGCACAGCACCAGATTGGTCGAGATCGGCGCGATCTGGTAGAGGCGCGTCTCGCGGAATTTGCGCTCGACGTCGTACTCCTCGGCGAAACCGAACCCGCCGTGGGTCTGCAGGCACATATCGCCCGCCTGCCAGGAGGCTTCGGCCGCGAGCTGCTTCGCCATGTTCGATTCCGGTCCGCAGGGCGTGCCCGCATCGTAGAGCGCGGCGGCGCGCTCGACCATGAGCGCGGCGGCTTCGGTCGCCATGAAGGCGCGCGCGATCGGGAACTGCACGCCCTGGTTCTGGCCGATCGGCCGTCCGAACACCTTGCGCTCGTTGGCATAGGCGGTCGCTTTTGCGATGAACCATCTCGCGTCGCCGATGCACTCCGCGCCGATCAGGATGCGCTCGGCGTTCATGCCGTCGAGGACGTAACGGAAGCCCCTGCCTTCCTCGCCGACGAGGTTCTCCGCGGGCACTTCCAGGTTGTCGATGAAAATCTCCGTGGTGGCGTGGTTGATCATGGTGCGGATCGGGCGGATGGTGAGGCCTTTGCCCAGCGCCTGTTTCATCTCGACCAGGAACACCGACATCCCGTCGGTTTTCTTGGTTACTTCCTCGCGCGGCGTGGTGCGCGCGAGGAGCAGCATGATGTCGGAGTGCTCGGCGCGCGAAGTCCAGACTTTCTGGCCGTTGATGATGTAGTGCCCGCTTTTTTTCGTTGCCGTGGTGCGAATCGAGGAAGTGTCGGTGCCGGCGGTCGGCTCGGTGACGCCGAAGGCCTGCAGCCGCAATTCCCCCTTCGCGATTTTCGGCAAGTACTTTTTCTTCTGCGCTTCGCTGCAGTGGCGCAGCACCGTGCCCATGGTGTACATCTGCGCGTGGCAGGCCGCGCCGTTCGCGCCGCTTCGCTGGATCTCCTCGAGAATTGCCGCGGCCGCGGCGAGCTTCAGGCCCGCGCCGCCGTACTCCTCGGGGATGAGACAGGAAAGCCAGCCGGCTTCGGTGAGCGCGCGCACGAATTCGGTCGGATAGCGGCGCTCGCGGTCGGTCTCGCGCCAGTATTCCATCGGGAACGTGGCGCACAGCTTCGCCACCGCATCGCGGATTTCTCGCAAGTCATGCTCGCGGACTGACATTTCTCAACAGGTTATCATAGCGGCCACGCCGATCCGCAACCCGACTCCACCATGCCCCACGTTCCCGCCTCCACCGCGCTTGCGCGCTTTCGCGTGCTCGATCTTTCGCGCGTGCGCGCGGGTCCGACCTGCGTGAGGCAGCTCGCGGATTTCGGCGCCGACGTGATCAAGATCGAATCGCCGCCCGGCATGGAAGCGCCTATGGGCGGCCCGCGCGACGGTCCGGACTTCCAGAACCTGCACCGCAACAAGCGCGCGATCACCCTCAACCTGAAGGACAAGGAGGCCGTGGCGATCTTCATGAAGCTCGTGAAGACCGCCGATGTCGTGGTCGAGAACTATCGCCCCGACGTGAAATTTCGCCTCGGCATCGACTACGAGTCGCTGAAAAAGATCAACCCGCGCATCATCCTCGCGAGCATTTCGGGCTTCGGCCAGGACGGACCTTACCGCGACCGGCCGGGCTTCGACCAGATCGCGCAAGGCATGGGCGGGTTCATGTCGATCACGGGGCTCCCCGGGCAGGGACCGGTGCGCGCGGGCACGGCGATCGCGGATATCTCGGCGGGCCTTTTCGCCGCGCTCGGGATCATGACGGCGCTCCTGGAACGCGAGCGATCGGGCGAGGGGCAGTGGGTGCAGACGAACCTCCTGATGTCGCAGATCGCGCTGCTCGACTTCCAGGCGGCGCGCTATCTGATGACGGGCGTGGCCCCGGGGCAGGCGGGCAACGATCACCCCACCAGCATGCCGACCTCGGCCTACAAGACAAAAGACGGCTACATGAACATCGCCGCCACCGGCGAAGGGATGTGGCGCCGCGTCTGCGAGGGCATCGGGCGCCCGGACATGCTGGACAATCCCGATTTCAAGGGCGAGCAGAACCGCTCGAAGAACCGCGTGGCGCTGAACGCCGAGATCAACAAGTCGCTCGCCTCGCGCACGACCGGCGAGTGGATCGAGATACTGGTAGCCGCCGAGGTACCGTGCGGACCGATCTACTCGATCGACCAGATGTTCGACGATCCGCAGGTACAGCACATCCAGGCGGCGGCGAAAGTGAAGAGCAAGAAGCTCGGGGAATTGCGCATCGTCAACCAGGCGGTCGGCCTGTCGCGCACTCCGGCGCGAATCGCGACCGCGCCGCCGGAGCAGGGCGAGCACACCGCAGAAGTGCTCAAGGAACTGGGCTACAACGAGACCCAGATCGAGGAGCTGCGGAAGAAGAAGGTTATATAGCCGGGTTCCGCCCAGGGCGTGCAACTATTCTTGTGCCGCCGACGAAAACGACCAAGAGAAGGCGGCCCCGGCGTTTTTCCGTCCGCGGCTCGGTCATACACGGCCGCGGCGTCTTCGCCTTGCAGCCCATCCGCAAAGGCGCCCGCGTTATCGAGTATACCGGCGAGCGCCTCAGCCACCGCCAAGCCGATCGGCGTTACCCTTCAGGACGCGGGTGGTCGCCGCACACCATGTTGTTTACCGTCGACAAGAAAACAGTGATCGACGCTATACGCCGCGGAAATTCGGCGCGGTGGATCAATCACTCCTGCAGCCCCAATTGCGAGGCGCTCGACGATGAGGGGCGAATCTACATCGAGGCGGTCCGGAATATCCACCCAGGCGAGGAATTGACCTACGACTACAATTTGCTTCTAGAGGAGCCTCACACGCCTGCCGCGAAGCGCGAGTATTCTTGCTATTGCGGCGAGGGGCGCTGCCGCGGCACGCTGCTCGGAAAGAAACGCTGAAGGGCAAGTGCTACCTCTTGGCGCCGACCGCGGAACGGACCACTACTTTCCTTTGAACTCCAGATTGTGCCTGGCGAGAGAAATACCTCGCCGATTCCCAAGGCGCTCGCTTGCCTTCAGCCGGCGTGACCGACCTGTCTGAGCATGGCCGACACCTCGGAATTGGCATTGATGGCGCGCAGGGAGATCGACGAATGAGCATTGCGCCACACACGAAACACTTCATCGGCAAAGCCTTGTCCGATGCTGGCAACGCTATCGAAGTCGAGGACGATATCCCGGAAATTCTCAAGACCCGCCATCAAGCGCCGGCCTTGTGAGCGTGAAACCAGCGATCCGTCGGCCTCATCCATCAGGCGAAGGCCGATTACGGTTCTGGTGAACTCTATGTCGGGCTGCGGGCAGAATTCGTCGAACACCTGCCGCAACGTTCGCTTGGAGTCGAGGGCGATCCGGAACTTCACGGTCGTTCCGCTGCCACCCTGCCAGTTTGGAAACTGCAGCAACTCGGCCCCGTTGCTTTCTTTGAACGAGACGCCGAAGCCGTTGGCTTCGACGGAAAACCACTCGCACACCTTGGATGAGAAGAAAATCCCTTGTCCAGTGTGGTGCGCAGGATCGGTCGTGCGCTTGCCTTTGGCTATTTCGACCACCGCCTCGCGCGGTCCTGTGAGCCCCAACCCGGTCGAGAGCCGCTGGAACAGCCCGACTCCCGAATCCACTACGTGCAGTACGAACTCGTGGGGATTCACGGCGCCGAGAACCTCCACGTTCGGCGAGTCCGAATGGTCTCGCACGTTGTTCAGCATTTCCGTAGCTACGTAATGAGAGACATCCAGCGCGTTGCCCTGTACGGAATGTGCGACAAGCCACGGCCTGATCGACTCTATCCAGAGGCGGTCCTCCTCGAAGGGCACGCTCGATCGCGCAATTGTTTCCATGGACAGACAGGAAATTCAATCCAACCTTGATTCGTAGTTCTTGGAGACTACCGCGTCAGGCGAGGGGCAGCAAGCACGGTCCTGGCCCGCAATTCAGGCATCATCGGCTGGAGAGGAAGAATTACTTTCCTTTGAACTGCGGTTTCTGCTTGGCGAGAAACGCCTTCACGCCGATCCGGAAGTCCTCGGTGTCGTAGCAGGCGTAGGCCTCGTTGCGCTCGGTCGCGGTGGGCGGGCGCGGAATGGCGAGGCGCCGCGCGAATTTCTTGTGCCAGCGCGCGACCAGCGGCGCCCCGTCGGCGATGCGCCGCGCCGCGGTCATCGATTCTTCCTCGACCTTGTCGTCGGGCACGACGCGATTCACGAGGCCCTTGTCCTTTGCTTCCTCGGCGCCGATCACGCGGCCCTCGAGCAGGATCTCGAGCGCGACGGCGCGGCCGACGAGGTCGATCAGACCTTGCATCTCGCCGTAGCCGACCACGAGCCCCAGCTTGTTGATCGGGATGCCGAAGCGGCTCGAAGCTCCGCAGATGCGCAGGTCGCACTGCGAGATGACCTCCAGGCCGCCTCCCACGCACACGCCGTGGATCATCGCCACGATCGGGTGCCGGCATCGGGCGATCGCGCCCATCGTCGTCTCGAGCGCTTCGCCGTACTTCTTCGCGAGCTTCGCGTTCCTGCGCGTCGTTTCGAATTCGGAGATGTCGGCGCCGGCGGCGAAGGCCTTCGCGCCTGCGCCCCGTATCACGATGCAGCGCAGCGACTTGTCGGCATCGACCTCGCGCATCGCTTCGCCCAGCCGCTTCCACGAACCGAGCCCGAGTGCGTTCAGCTTGCCCGGATTGCTGAGCGTGACGGTGGCGATGGTGCCCTCGCGGGCGAGAAGGATTTCCCCGGACATGGCTTGCTACCCTAGGTTGTCGTCTTGACGAGAGCGCTGCGCATCCGGCCGATCGCGCCGCCAATCAGCGGCCAGAAGAGCAGGATGAGCGCGAGCGTGGTGATCGAGCCGACCAGGCCGTTCGACCAGAACACCCGCATGTCGCCCTGCGCCCCGATCATCGAGAGGCGGAACGAGTCCTCGGCGCGGTTGCCGAGCACGAGCGCCAGCGTGAACGGGGCCAGCGGAATGCCGATCTTCTTGAACACATAGCCGACGACGCCGAAGAGGAGCATCAGCCAGATGTCGAACATGGCGTTCTGGATCGCGTAGGCGCCGATCGCGCAGGACACCACGATCATCGGCGCGATCGCCGAGAACGGCACGCGCAGGACCGCGGCGAACAGCGGCACGGTGGTGAGCACGAGGACGAGGCCCACCACGTTGCCGAGATACATCGAGGCGATCAGCCCCCAGACGAAGCCCTTGTGCTCGACGAAGAGGAGCGGCCCCGGGTTCAAGCCCCACACCATCAGGCCGCCGAGCAGGATCGCCGCCGTGCCCGAGCCCGGAATGCCGAGTGCGAGCATCGGCAGGAGCGCCGCGGTGCCGGAGGCATGCGCCGCCGTCTCCGGCGCGAACACGCCTTCGATGCGGCCTTTTCCGAACGAATCCTTGTCCTTGGAGAAGCGCTTGGCGAGGTTGTAACCCATGAAGGAGGCGGCGATCGCTCCGCCCGGGGTGATGCCGAGCCAGCAGCCGATTGCCGATGAGCGCAACAGGGTCACCCAGTAGCGCGGCATTTCCTTCCACACTTTCAGCACGACGCGCAGGCTGATGCTCGCGGCATGGCCGCGCAGCGCGAGCCGCTCCTCCATGGTCAGCAGGATCTCGCTGATGCCGAAGAGACCGATGACCGCGACCAGGAAGTTGATGCCGCGCAGAAGATCGCTCGACCCGAAGGTCATGCGCAGCTGCCCGGAGACCGTGTCCATGCCGACGCCCGTGAGCAGGAGGCCCAGCGCCATGGAGATGATGGTCTTGTGCTTTTCCTCGCGCCCGAGGCCGACGAAGGAGCAGAAGGTGAGAAGGTAGACCGCGAAAAATTCCGGCGGCCCGAATTTCAACGCGAAGGACGCGATTCCGGGCGCGAGGAAGGTGATCAGCAGCACCGCGACGAGCGACCCGATGAAGGACGAGGTGAAGGCCGCTGTCAGCGCTTCCGCCGCTCTTCCCTGCTGCGCCATCGGATAGCCGTCGAAGGTGGTGGCCACCGACCACGCCTCGCCCGGGATGTTGAACAGGATCGACGTGATCGCGCCGCCGAAGAGCGCCCCCCAGTAGATGCAGGAGAGCATCACGATGGCCGAGGTCGGATCCATCGTGAAGGTGAGCGGCAAGAGGATCGCGACCCCGTTGGGACCCCCGAGGCCCGGCAGCACGCCGACGAAAATGCCGAGCACCAGGCCCACCATCATCAGCGCGAGGATCTTCCAGGTCAGCAGGACGCTGAAGCCGTAGGCAAGAAGGCCGAAAGCCTCCATCTCGCCCTAGCGCCCGAACAGGGATTCGAGCGGTCCCTTGGGCATGATGACGTCGAACGCGATATCGAAAGTAACGAACATGGCGAGCACGAAGAGAAACGCCGTGAGCAGAGACTTCCAGGCGGCGATGCGTCCGATGACCGCCATGAAGCCCGCGACCAGCAGGAAGCTCGCCGCGTAGAGCCCGAGCCATTGCATGAGCAGGCAGAAGAGCAGGGTCGGGACGAATACCTGCAGCACGCGGCGCAGCTGGTCGCGCGTGACGAAGGTTTCGGCCGCCGCCTTTCGCGCGAGGAACTCCTTGCCGATGCCGTAGAGGCAGGCCCCGGCGAGGATGACCGAGAGATAAAACGGGAAGTAGCCGGCTTGCGGGCCGGTGGAATCCCACCCCATGCCGGTGCGCCAGTTGTCGAACGCGAGCAGCCCGGCAAACGCGAAAAGCAGGAGCGAGACGGCGACGTCGACGGTGCGGCTGGTGGTCACCGCCGGCGAATCGCTCGCCGGGGCGGCCGGGTCTTCGACGACGATTTCGGCGTCAGGTTTTGGCATCAGGGCGCGTGTGAAAGTAATGGAATTTCCCCTCCTCGTCGAGGAGGGGTGCCCCGAAGGGGCGGGGTGGTAATGGGCCCGTCAAACCACCCCGGCGCTTCGCGCCACCCGCCCCGGCCAGCCGCGTTGCATCGCGGCCGGCGTTCGCAGGCGGCAAATGTGCGCAGGCACATTTGCCGAATTCCCTGCTCACCCTTTTCCAAGGAGGGGAAACCCCTAGTTGGCGACGAATCCCGCTTCGGTCATCAGGTTCTTGTTGAGCGTGTCGTCCTCTTCCAGGAAATTGAGCATGCCGCGCCCGGTGAGGAAGACGGGCTTCAACGCCTGCTTCTCCATGTAATCCTTGTATTCCGACGTCTTCGTGAGCTTCTCGAACAGATCGACGTAGAACGCGGTCTGGTCGGGCGCCACCTTGCCCGGGAGGAACATGGCGCGCAGCATCAGATACTGCACGTCGACGCCTTCGTCCTTGCAGGTCGGGATGTCGTTCCAGGACTGTGTTTCCGTGACCTTGGTCTTGTACTGGATGCGTTCCTTGTCGAACACGCACAGCGCGCGTACCTGGCCGGCGCGCCAGACTTCCAGGTTTTCGGAAGGATTGTTGACGTTCGACTGGGTGTGGTTGCCGACGAGCTGCGTGGCGGCTTCGCCGCCCGACCGGTACGGGAGGTAGGCGAACTTCGCGCCGGTCCTCTTCTCGAGGAAGACGGTGAGGACGTGGTCCTCGCGCTTGGAGCCGGTGCCGCCCATCTTGAACGGCGGATTGGCGCCCTTGGCGGCGGCGATGAATTCCTTCACGTTCTTGTGGGGCAGCGTGGTGTTGTCCCACAGCACGAACTGGTCGAGCGCGATGATGGAAACCGGAGTGAGCTCGCGCCAGTTGAACGGAATCTTGGCCGACAGCGGCAGCATGTAGATGAGCGAGTAGGCGATCAGCACCTTGTGCGGGTCGCCGGCGCCGGTCTTCATGTAGATCAGGGCCTCGGCGCCCGACGCCCCGCCCTTGAGCGACACCACCATCGGCTGCTTCATCAGATTGTTCTTCTGGATGGCGGCCTGCATCATCCTCGCCATCTGGTCGGAAGCGCCCCCCGCGCCGGCGGCGACCACGATTTCGACCGGCTTGGACGGCTCCCAGGCGACGGCAGGCGCTGCGGTCAGCGCGAACAACGCAAGCGTGCTCCATTTAGCGATTTTCATGACATCTCCTCGAGAAAAAGCCCCGCTTGTATCCGCGGATGCCAAAAACAGTCAGGCCGCCTTGCGCGGAGCTGCCCGCGCGCTCTCGGCAAGGTGATCGAGCGCCGCGAGCACGCCGCCTTTTTTGTGCGGCACGCCGGCGAGCACCAACCCCATTTCAACGCCGGCAAGCGTGCCGGCGAGCGTCAGGTCGTTGAAGTCGCCGAGATGCCCGATCCGGAAAACTTTTCCTGCGAGCCTCCCCAAGCCGGTGCCGAGCGACATGTCGTAGGCTTCGAGAATGATCTTTCGCAGCGCGTCGGCGTCGTGGCCGGCGGGCATCATCACCGCGGTGAGGGAGTTCGAATACTCCTCGGGCACGGCGCACAGGATCTCCAGGCCCCAGGCGCGCACCGCGCGCCGCGTGGCTTCCGCGTGGCGCGCGTGGCGCGCGAAGACGTTTTGCAGGCCTTCCTCCATCAGCATCGCGAGCGATTCGCGCAGCCCGTAGAGGAGATTGGTCGCGGGCGTGTAGGGGAAGAAGCCCGTCTTGTTGTTGGCGATGATCTCCTCCCAGTTCCAGTAGGAACGCGGCAGCTTGGCCGACTGCGAGGCCTTGAGCGCTTTTTCGCTGACGCAGTTGAAGGAGAGGCCGGGCGGCAACATCAGTCCTTTTTGCGATCCGGCAACGGTGACATCCACGCCCCACTCGTCGTGGCGGTAGTCGATCGATGCGAGCGAGGAGATCGTGTCGACCATGTAGAGCGCGGGGTGCTTCGCCGCATCGATCGCCTTGCGTATCGCGCCGATGCGGCTGGTGGCGCCGGTCGAGGTTTCGTTGTGCACCACGCACACGGCCTTGATCCGGTGTTCGCGGTCTTCCTTGAGCTTCGCCTCGACCGCAGCCGGATCGACGCCGCGGCGCCAGTCGGTGGGGATGAGGTCCACGGAGATGCCGAGCCGCGTCGCCATCTTGTGCCAGAGGGAGGCGAAATGGCCTGTTTCGAACATCAGAACGCGGTCGCCGGGCGAAAGCGTATTGACGAGTGCGGCCTCCCACGCACCCGTGCCGGAGGCCGGGTAGATGACGACGGGTTGACGGGTCTGAAAAACGGTTTTCAGCCCTCCGAGTATCTCCAGGCCCATGCGGCCGAATTCCGGTCCGCGGTGGTCCATGGTTGCGCTGTCGATGGCGCGCAGCACCCGTTCGGGCACGTTAGTCGGTCCGGGAATCTGCAGGAAATGGCGTCCGCTGCGGTGCGGCATAACGAACTCGGCATGATGGAAAACGGCTAAGTTAATCGAAAAGCGGGGTCGCCACAATTGATTTCGGTCAGGCGGGGAGACGGTGGCGGACCCTGAGCTGCTCGCCTCGCGTCTTCTATCTCACGGGCCAGGCGGCGTCGAAAGTCCCGCTACGGGACCGTGGAGTCGGCCTCCGCCACCCTGACGCAGTTGCGCCCGGCGCTCTTGGCGGCATACAAGGCGGCATCGGCGCGCTCGAGCAGGGATTCGACGCTGTCATTCTTGTGTGCCGCCGCCAGGCCCTCGCTGAGGGTGAGGCGGACCTTCAGATCCTTTACCTTGATCGGGCTTTCCTCGACGTGCCGGCGAACGCGCTCGGCGATGCTTCTCGCGGTGGCGAGCGGTGCGTTCTCCAGGATGATGATGAACTCCTCGCCGCCGTAGCGCCCGACGGTATCGAAGGTTCTGACGCTGGCGCGCATGCGCGCGGTCACCTCGCGCAGCACTTCATCGCCGACCAGATGGCCGTGGGTATCGTTCACTTTCTTGAAGAAATCCAGATCGACCATGGCGATGCACAGCGGCGTATCGCTGCGCTGCGCGACGTGCAACGCGTGCTTCAGGGTGGCAATGGCCTTGTCGTGACTGGCGGCGCCTGTAAGGGCGTCGGTCTGCACCTTGTGCCGCAGCTCCTTGCCCGAGCGGCGCAGTACCTGCAGCGAGCTTTCCAGCACCTGTACCTTGGCGAGATGGTAAGTGTCACTCGCGAGCGACATGTCGAGAGCGGCAATTTTCAGAAGGAAAGCCACCAGCGGCTGGTAGTCCGCGTCCGCCGCCCTGATCTCCGGCGGGACGTGATCGAGGATCAGTTGCTCCAGCATGCCGTAGGCACTCGTGTACAGGCCGAGCGGCACGCCCGCACGCGCGTGCACGACCCCGACTCGCAGCCGTTCCTCGAAATACTCGGCACTGTCGAACTGTGAGCCCAGGCTCAGCAGATAAAGCTTCTGGGTACGCTTCAAGTGATCGAGTTCGAAGCCGCGATTGAGAATCCGGGAAGATTCGTCCTGGGCGAGAAGCCTGTCGTAGAAGGCCTCGACGATGGGCTCGACATTCGGGGCGATGACGCGGCGATTGAGAATTTCCGCGCATGCAACATCCGCCTCGCCCAGACCGAGCAGCGCCAGGCGGCGCCTTCGACCCTCGGCATCGAAGCCGAACTGTTCGCAATATTTGTATGTCATCAGGCGCCCGAGACGCACGGCGATTATCCCGGTTATCATGTTCTGCCGGATTCGCGCCTTCGCATAGGACTTTCTCCATGAGTCTCAGCATCGACATCGTCTCCGACATCGTCTGCCCCTGGTGTTTCATCGGCAAGCGCCGGCTGGAGGCCGCGCTCGATCTGTACCGCGCGCGCAACCCCGCGGCCGCGGCTCCGCAGGTCACCTACCATCCCTTCGAGCTGAACCCCGACGTGCCGCGCGAGGGCATCGCCCGCGCCGATTACATCGCAAAGAAGTTCGGCGCGCGCGGCTACAGCGCCCACGATCGCCTGGTGCAGGCGGGCACGCCGCTCGGCATCGCCTTTGCCTTCGACAGGATAGCGCGCCAGCCCAACACGCTCGCCGCCCACGCGCTGATCGAATCGGCGCGCCGGCACGGCGTTCAGGGCGCGGTGAAGGAAGCGCTGATGCAGGCTTTCTTCGTCGACGGCCTGGATCTCACCGACACAGCGACCCTGGTACAGATCGCGGCCGATGCGGGGCTCGAGCGCAAGCAGGCCGAAGCCGCGATCGCCGACGAGGAGCTGCGCCGCGCCGTCGCCGAGGAAGAGGAGAAGGCGCGCGGCATGGGCGTGCAAGGCGTGCCGTTCTTCATTTTCAACGGCCGCATGGTGGTCGAAGGCGCTCAGCCGCCCGAGACCCTGCTCCAGGCGATGCTCGAGGCCGAGAAGGAATCCGCCGCCGCGTGACGCATGGACCGCGCGCCTTCGACGGTTTCCACCGTTTCATTTCATCCGCGCTCAGGCGATAGCGCGCTCGCGGCCCGCTTGCGGCGCGAGATCGAAGGCGAAGTTCTCTTCGATGCCGCCAGCCGCGGCCGCTATTCGACCGACGCCTCGATCTACCAGATCGACCCGGTGGGCGTGGTCGTGCCCAAGACCGAGCGCGACGCGAAGATCGCGCTGCAGATCGCCGTGGAAGAGGGCGTGCCCATTCTCGCGCGCGGCGCCGGCAGCTCGCAGTGCGGCCAGGCGGTCGGCGCGGCACTGGTGATCGACAACACGAAATATCTCAACCGCATCGTCTCGTTCGACAAGGAAAGCGCGACGGCGGTGGTGCAGCCGGGCGTGGTCCTCGATGCACTCAACGCGCACCTGCGGCCGCACGGGCTGTGGTTCCCGGTGGACGTCTCGACCAGCGCGCAGGCGACCCTCGGCGGAATGGCGGGCAACAACTCCTGCGGTTCGCGCTCGATCCGCTACGGAAACATGGTGCACAACGTCCTCGGCATCGACGCGGTGCTTGCCGACGGGAGCGAGCACCGCTTTGGCGTGGTGCCGGCCGATATTTCGCGGCTGTCCGGCGACGCGCGCTACGTCGCGCTCGCGAAGAAGGTGCGCGCCATCGCCGAGCGCGAGGCGGCAGAAATCGAAGCGCGCTGGCCGAAAGTGCTGCGCCGCGTGCAGGGATACAACCTGGATCGGGTGAAGCCTCGCGGCGAATGGAACTTCGCGCAGCTCCTGGTCGGTTCCGAAGGCACGCTCGCGTATTCCAGGCAGATCCATCTGAAGCTCTCGCCGCTGCCCCGGTTCAGGACGCTGGGCGTGTGCCATTTCAAAGCGTTTCGTCGCGCGATGGAGGCCCCGCAGCACATCGTCAATCTGTCCCCGACCGCGGTCGAGCTGGTGGATCGGACGATGATCGGCCTGGCGCGCGGCAACCCGGCCTATCGCGCCGTCGTGGAGAAGTTCATCCGGGGCGATCCCGACGCGATCCTGCTGGTCGAGTTCGTCGGAGACGATCGCGACGGGCCGGTGGACAAGCTCGAGCGGCTCTCCGCGCTCATGGCCGACCTTGGCCATCCGGACAGCGTGATCCGGATCACCGACGTGGCGCTGCAGCGCGAGGTGTGGGAGGTCCGCAAAGCCGGCCTCAACATCATGATGTCGATGAAAGGCGACGGCAAGCCCGTCTCTTTCATCGAGGATTGCGCGGTGCCGCTGGAAAACCTCGCCGAGTACACCGATTCCCTGACGGAGGTGTTCCACAAGCACGGCACCGAAGGCACCTGGTACGCCCATGCCTCGGTCGGAACGCTGCACGTGCGGCCGATTCTCAACATGAAGGAGGACGGCGCCGGGAAAATGCGGGCGATCGCCGAGGAAGCCTGCGCGCTGGTGAAGAAATACAAAGGAGCCGCCTACTCGGGCGAGCACGGCGACGGGCTGGTGCGCTCGGAGTGGATCGAGCCGATCATCGGTTCGCGCCTTGCCGCGGCGCTCACCGAGATCAAGGACCTTTTCGATCCGAAGGGCTTGATGAACCCGGGAAAGATCGTGCGGCCGTCGAAGCAGGACGACCGGACGCTTTTCCGATTCAAGCCGGGATATGCGGCCGGGCGCCTGGACACCGTGCTCGACTGGAGCGAGTGGAGCGTGCCCGGCGCGGCGAGCGAGGGTTTCGCGGCGGCGGTCGAGATGTGCAACAACAACGGGCACTGCCGCAAGTTCGACGCCGGAACGATGTGCCCCTCGTTTCGCGCGACCGGCGACGAGCGGCACCTCACCCGCGGGCGCGCCAACTCGCTGCGCCTCGCGCTCTCCGGCCAGCTCGGCCCCGAGGCGTTCACCTCGGACGAAATGTACGAAACGCTCGATCTGTGCGTGTCCTGCAAGGGCTGCAGGCGCGAATGCCCGACCGGTGTGGATATGGCGAAGATGAAAATCGAGTTCCTGCATCACTATCACGCCCGCCACGGCTATTCGCTGAAGGACAAGCTGGTTGCGTTTCTGCCGCGTTATGCGCCTTGGGCGTCGCGCGCCGCGCGCCTCGCCAACATGGCGCAAGGGCTGGGCAAGCGCTGGGTGGGCTTTGCGGGAAAGCGTTCGCTCCCGAGATGGTCCGGCAAGGCTTTTTCGAACTCGTTGCGCAGCTGGGCGAGCGCGGGGAAAGCCGGCGAAGTGGTCCTGTTCGTGGATACCTTCAGCAATTACTTCGAGCCCGAAAACGCCCGCTCCGCGCTCGCCGTGCTCGACCGGGCCGGGTACGGCGTGCATGTCGCCCGCGCCGCCGGCACAGGCAACGCAAATGCGCGCCCGCTGTGCTGCGGGCGCACGTTCCTTGCGGCGGGGATGGTGCGCGAAGCCAAGGCCGAAGCGCAACGCATGCTCGGCGCGCTCAAGCCCTACGTGGAGCGGGGAATCGCCGTCGTCGGCCTGGAGCCCTCGTGCCTGCTGACCTTGCGCGATGAATTCAAAGCGATGCTCCCGGGGCCCGGCACCGACGCCCTCGCGGGTCAGGCGCTGCTCTTCGAGGAATTTCTCGCGCGCGAGCATGAAGCGGGGCGGCTCGCGCTCGCGCTGAAACCGCTCCCCGAAAAACGCGCGCTGGTGCACGGCCACTGCCACCAGAAGGCCTTCGGCGCGATGCCGGCGGTGCGGCGCACGCTTGCGCTCGTGCCGGGGCTCGAGATCGAAATGGTCGAGTCTTCCTGTTGCGGCATGGCGGGCAACTTCGGCTACGAGGCCGCGCACCACGGCATCTCGATGAAGATGGCCGAGGCCGTGCTCCTGCCGAAGGTGCGCGCGGCGGGTGCGGATACGATCGTCGTCGCCGACGGCACCAGTTGCCGCCATCAGATTGCCGACGGCGCGGCGAGAAAGGCCGTTCACGTCGCGCGGGTGCTGGCCCGCGCTCTTGCCTAGAGGCGAACGCTCCGGATGATCCTCGAAGGCGCGCAGGCGGCGCTCGCTCTTGCGCCGATCGCTTTCGCCGGCGGGTTTATCCAGGGGCTCACCGGGTTCGGCTCGGCGCTGGTCACCATTCCGCTCGCCACGTTTTTCGTTCCGCTGCCCTACGCGCTCGCCGTATTCGCGATCGTGGATTTCGTGAACGGCCTGCGCCTGGGACTGGAAAACCCGCGCAACGCGGTCCTCGGAGATATCGCCCGCATGGTCCCCTTCATGATCGTGGGGATCGTCGCGGGCACGACGCTGCTCGTCAACCTGCCGCGCAACGCATCGCTCATCGCGCTCGGAATCTTCGTCCTCGGCTACGCGATCTACAGCCTCTCGCGGCGCGGGGCTCCCGCCGCCGTCAGCCGGAACTGGGCGTTCGTCGCCGGATTCTCCGGCGGCCTTTCCGGAACGCTGTTCGGGGCCGGAGGGCCGCCTTACGCGATCTATCTCTCCCACCGCCCTCTCACCAAGGAACAGTTCCGCGCGACCATGACCCTCACCACCATCTTCAGCCTCGGGCTGCGCCTCATCGCGTTCGCGGTGACGGGGCTGCTCATGCAGGACGGGGTGTGGATCACCGCGGCCGCTTCGATCCCGGCGGGCCTCTTCGCGATTTATCTTGCGTCGCGGGTTTTCCGCGTGATCTCGCGCGAGATGGTGATGCGCGCGGTGGGGATCCTGCTGCTCGCGAGCGGCGCGTCGCTCATCGCGCGCGGGCTCGGCTGAGGGGTTTTTTCAGGCGGGGATGTCGGGATCGAGCTGCCTCTCGATCCAGGAAATCTGGTCCTTGAGGAGAAGCTTGCGCCGCTTCATGCGGGTGAGGGCGAGCTGATCGTGGGAGGGGTCGTC
>Ga0137350_1000023_pt1 | contig 21076 bp, 19 predicted proteins | sample EasRivERMLT660_2_FD_104765 | JGI IMG/M metagenome (GOLD analysis project Ga0137350, IMG submission 104765) | Soil microbial communities from meander-bound floodplain in the East River, Colorado, USA - East River MetaG ERMLT660_2 | ecosystem: Environmental > Terrestrial > Soil > Floodplain ... | reverse complement strand
GCTGCTCGCGCGCGCCCGGCCCATCAATACGATCGGCGCGTCCCCCAACGCGCACGATGCGCAGATGGAAGGGCTGCGGGCGAACGCTTCGGCACGCAGCCCTTCCATCTGCGTCTCGGGCGCGTTGGGGGCCGCGCCGATCGTATTGATGGGCCGGGCGCGCGCGAGCAGCAAGTCGCCCTTGATCAGGTGAGCCAGGCGAAAGTTGGGTTTGACTCGTATCAGTCCTTCGATATTCTGAAGCGCCACGTCGAGATGTCCGCGAACGATTTCTTCGTAGACCCCCGCGAGCAGGGCGTCTGCCGTCATATCGATACGGGCGCCCTTTGCGGGTGAAAGCGTGGAGGGGGCTCCGAAGGCGATGGCCGCAAGAGCAACACAGGTGAGGATTCGCGTCGACATCAGCCTCCCGCCCGCTCCTCCTGGATCAGCCAGCGGGCGTCGCTCCTGACCATGTGCAGCGTTTTTCTGCCGCTGATCTTCAGGCTGTCCGAACGGTACGCCTGCCGAAAGGTGACCACCGCGCTGTCGCCCTTGAGCGTGACCTTGGGCGATTCGACGGCGACCTCGATTTTTTTCGGCGTGGAAACGCGCTGCTTTCGCGCGGCCTCCCATTCGGCGCGTGTCTCGCCCTTAGGCGTCTTGAAGTCCCTGGCGTAAAAGGCAAGATAGGCGTCCACGTCCTGTTTGGACCACGCGCCAGCCCAGGCGCGCACCGTCTGCAGCACCGCCTCGTTGTTGCCGTCTTGAGCGCGCGCCTGTTTTTCCGCAGGCTTTGCTGCCCCGGATTTTGCCTGTCCTGCGGCGGGCATGGCCTCGGTGGCGGACTTCCTAGGGGCGGTCGCCACCGCGGGCGGCCGCGCCGGTTCCGAGGCCTTCCCGGCAGCGGCGCTCGAGATGGCCGGAAGTCGGGTTTCGCTTGTCATCAACAAGTCGCGAATCAGTGAGAGCTTGCTTTTTGCAGCGGAGTTGGAGGAATCGAGCTGCAGCGCCTTGTCATAGGCCTGGCTCGCGAGCTTGGTATAAACATCGCCCAGGTTTTCATACGCAGTCGCAAAGCGCGGATCGGTACGGATGGACATCTCCAGTTGCTGCCGCGCCTTTTCGTACTGACCCTGGGAGGCGTAGAGCACCGCGAGATTGTTGTGAGGTTCGGGCAACTTGGGGTAGTCCTGCGAAAGCTTGGTGAAAACCTCGATCGCCTCCGCAACTTTGTTTTGCTCGGCGAGGATCACTCCCTTCTTGAAGCGACCCTGAGTGTCGCCCGGATTCTGCACGAGATACCGGTTGACCCGATCGAGGGCCTGGGCGTGCTGGCCGCGTTTCAGGAGACTGTCGATATCTTGAAGCTCGTCCGCGCGCGCCGGCGAGACGGAAAGCGCCAGAGCGAAAAGCACAACCGCAAGGCGCGCGGGAGACCGGGCGATGAAATTCATTGTGCTATACTTTTTTTGAGCCGAGGGGCACACGTCATTCTATCAAGAAGCTCGTAAAATCTACAATAATCAGCCTCTTGCGGGAATTTTCTCGATTTTGTCACTTTTCTCTCCGGCCGCCGCACCGCGGTCCGACTTGACGCCGCCGGAAATCTCGATCTGCTCCGCGAGCATGACATACGCGCCTTTCGCTCACACGATGAGAGACGGGCACGACTCGAATTCAATGCCATGCTGAAAATCTACAACAGCCTCAGCCGCGCGGAGGAACCCTTCGTCCCTCTCGATCCGGCGCGGGTGAGGATGTATGTGTGCGGGATGACCGTCTATGACTTCTGCCATCTCGGGCATGCGCGGATGATGATCGTATTTGACGTGGTACAGCGCTGGTTGCGCGCAAGCGGCTACCCGCTGACTTATGTACGCAATATTACCGATGTCGACGACAAGATCATCCGCCGGGCGGCGGAGACCGGTGAATCCGTCGCTGCCCTGACCGAACGCTTTATTCGCTACATGGACGAAGATGCGGCGGCGCTGGCGGTGCAGAAGCCCGACTACGAGCCGCGCGCAACTGACCACGTTACCGAGATGCTGGAGATGATCGGGAGGCTGGAGGAGCGCGGTTTGGCCTACCGGGCGGAAAGCGGCGACGTGAATTTCTCAGTCCGGAAGTTTCCAGGTTACGGCAAGCTCTCGGGGAAGTCGCTCGAGGATCTGCGTGCCGGGGAGCGGGTCGAGGTCGACGCGACCAAGCGCGATCCGCTCGATTTCGTTCTGTGGAAGCGCGCCAAGGAAGGCGAGCCTTTCTGGAGGTCGCCCTGGGGCGACGGGCGTCCGGGCTGGCACATCGAGTGCTCCGCAATGAGCACCCAATTGCTGGGGGCGCATTTCGACATTCACGGCGGCGGGCAGGACCTGCAGTTTCCGCACCACGAGAACGAAATCGCCCAGTCCGAAGGCGTCCTGGATCGAAATGACACGCGACCCTTCGTCAAGTACTGGATGCACAACGGCTTTGTTCAACTGCAGGACGAGAAGATGTCGAAATCGACGGGCAACTTCGCCACTGTCCGTGAGCTGCTCAAACGCCACGATCCGGAAGTCGTGCGTTTCTTCGTCGTCCGCGCACATTACCGAAGCCCTCTCAACTACTCCGACCAGCATCTGGAAGACGCGCGGCACGCGTTGGCGAGGCTCTACACCGCACTGAAGGGGGCGCCGCCCGACGCAGCGTCGCCTGACTGGGACGAAATCCACGGCCATCGCTTCCGGGAGGCAATGGACAATGACTTCAACACGCCCGAAGCCGTGGCAGTGCTTTTCGATCTTGCCAGCGAAGTCAACCGCGCGCATTCATCAGCGCTCGCGCGTCAGTTGCGCGCGCTCGGCAGCTTGCTCGGTCTGCTGGGGCGGGAAAGCGAAGCTTTCCTGCGTGCCGGAACGGGACTGAGAGACGAGATCCCCGACGCACAGATCGGAGCCCTGATCGCCGAACGCAACGAGGCGCGCCGTTCCAAAAACTTTCGGCGCGCCGACGAGATCCGAGACGAACTGCTTCGGAAGGGAATCGTACTTGAGGACGGCTCTCAAGGCACAACTTGGCGGCGGAGCTAATCGGAGCGAAATCTGCCGTGCTGATCGTGTGGGCGGCGTGCGAGTCTCGATGGCTGGTACGCCGACAGAGGGGGTAACGGAGGAGCCTTCCCCTACGTAACCTGCGCAGGTTTGCTTGTTCTAATAAGAAAACCTTCCCGCTTTGCCGATGGCGGTCAACTCCACGAACCTGGAGCCATTGTGATTCGACGGGCTGAAATCGACCAGATATCCGCCGACATTGAAGTTCTGCATCGAGTCGAGCGTCTTGAGAAGGCCTTCGCGCGTCGGGTTCGCGCCGGCGCGGCGAATCGCTTCGACAAGCACTTTTGCTCCGATGTACGACTCCAGCGAAGTGAAGGAATAATTCTTTTTGCCGAGCGATTTCTCAATTGCCGCCTGGTATTCCCTTACGATGGGGATCGAGTTCCTGGCATAGGGCGGCACCACCTGCGAAACGACGACGCCCATGCCTTCGTCGCCGAGCTCGCCGGCCAGCGCGCTCGCGCCGACAAATGAGATGCTGGCGAACTGGGCGCCGGCCCCCGCCTTTCTTGCCGATTTGATGAAATCGCCGGTGGTCTTGTAGAGCGTGGTCGCTATGACGACGTCCGGGGCCGCCTTGATTACATCGGAAACGGCGGCGCCCAAATCCGTCTGATTGCGCTTCAAGGTCCCGATCGACGACGGTTTCAGTCCGCGCCTGGTCAGCGCGAGTTCCACGGCGGCGAGATTTTCCTTACCTACGGCGTCATCGTAGTGGATGACAGAAAACTTCTTACTTCCGGTCGTCGTATAGAAATCGACGATCTTCTCAAGCTCGTCGGCGTAGCTTGCGCGAATGTTGTACACGTTGCGGCGAAATACCCGCATCGGCTCCGCACCGGTAAACGGCCCGACGAATGCGACCTTGTTCTTTTCCACGAATGGAAGCGCCGGGAGGCTTAGCGTGGCGCTGGCGTAACCGATCAGCGCGAGCACGCCTCTTTGTTCTATCAGGATCCTCGCGTTCTCGCCAGAGCGTTTGGCGTCGTTGCCGTCGTCCAGCGCGATGAGCTCGAGGGTGCGTCCGTTGACTCCGCCCGCCTCGTTGACCTGCTTGAAATGGGCCTGCAGTCCTTCGCGGATGTCATCGCCGAGCTCCTTGTTGCTGCCGGAAAACGGAGATGATTGGCCGATCAGGATGCTTGTCTTGGTTACGCCCTGGGCGTGGACGACGCCGCTCGCGAACAAGCAGGCCAGCGCCCCGACCGCCGCAGTCAATGTCACACGAATCATGTGGCTTCCTTGTGAGGATGCCCCCTGTACCGCCGATTCTAGATCAATCAGGCACTTAAGGACCGGGTATGTTGCAGCATAGCGAGATTGGAACCCGCTGAAATCCACTACCTACGAAACAGGGTCTGAAGTCCTGCTTTCCTCAACGTTATGATATTTAAAGACTATTCCGAGCCTTCTCTCCTCTACTGAGCGAAGAATTCTTTGACCTTCTCCATCCAGGACTTGGCGCGGGGGTTGTGCCTATCGCTGTCTGTCTGGCTGATCGTCTCGAACTCGCGCAGCAGCTCCCTTTGCCGGTCGGTCAGGCTGACCGGCGTTTCGACGACGACGTGGCAGAGCAGATCGCCGTGTTCCCGGCTGCGCACGCCGCGAATACCCTTGCCACGCAACCGAAATACCTTTCCCGATTGAGTCTCGGAGGGGACTCTGATCTTCGCCGAACCGTCCAACGTGGGGATTTCGATCTCTCCGCCGAGCGCCGCCGTCGCGAAACTGACCGGCATTTCGCAGTGCAGGTCGTCGTGGTCGCGCTGAAAAACCGGATGAGACTTGACCTGGATCTGCACGTAAAGATCGCCTGCCGGTCCGCCGTTGACCCCCGGTTCGCCTTCGCCTGAAAGACGGATGCGATCGTCATTGTCTACGCCGGCGGGAATCTTGACCGAGAGCGTTTTTTGTTTTTTCACTCGCGCGACGCCGTGACAGCTCGGGCAGGGCTCGGTGATGACCTTTCCGGTTCCGTGGCATTTCGGGCACGCCTGCTGGATCGAGAAAAATCCCTGCTGCATGCGCACCTGACCGTGCCCTTCACAGGTCGGGCAGGTTCGCGGCTTGGTCCCGGGTTTCGCTCCGGAACCCTTGCATGTCTCGCAATCCTCGTAGGTCGGAATGCGAATGCGGGTTTCGGTGCCGCGCGCTGCCTGCTCCAGCGCGACCTCGAGGTTGTAGCGCAGATCGGCTCCGCGGTACACCGAGGAGCGACCGCCGCGCGCCTGGTTGAAGATATCGCCGAAGATATCGCCGAACGCGTCGGCGAAGTTCGAGAAACCTGCGGCCCCGCCGCCGGCCATGCCTGCCCGCGGATCGACTCCCGCGTGGCCGTAACGGTCATAGGCGGCACGCTTGCTGGCGTCGGTCAGGATCTCGTAGGCCTCTTTTGCCTCCTTGAACAGCTCTTCGGCCTTGGGGTTATCCGGATTGCGATCCGGATGATGCTTCATGGCGAGGCGCCGATACGCTTTCTTGATGGCCTCCTCGTCGGCGTCGCGGTTGACGCCGAGCACTTCGTAGTAATCCCGCTTCGCCATTGCTTGGCTCTTCCCTTGCTAGATACGCAAAGGCCGAGTTCGAGCTGCGCGCTTGCGCGTCAGCTCGAACTCGGCCAGTTAAGTCCGCGCGATTTACGCGCGGCGCTTAACCTTTCTTGTCCTTCACCTCGGTAAACTCGGCGTCGACGACGTTAGCCTCATCCGCCGGTTTCGATGCTTTTGCGTCGCCGCCGCCCTGTGCGCCCTGCGCCTGCTGCGCTTCGGCGTACATCTTTTCGCCGAGTTTCTGCGCCGCCTGCGAAAGCGCCTGCGTCTTGGCGTCGATTTTCTCCTTGTCGTCGGACTTCATCGCCTCTTCGGCGTCCTTGAGCGCGGCCTCGATCTTCGCTTTTTCGTCCGCTGCGAGCTTGCCGCCGTATTCCTTCAGCGACTTCTGAACCGAGTGCATCAGCGAATCCAACTGGTTGCGCGACGTCACGATCTCGAGCTGCTTCCTGTCTTCGGCCGCGTGGGCTTCCGCGTCTTTTACCATGCGCTGGATTTCGGACTCGTTGAGCCCGGAATTTGCCTTGATGGTGATCTTGTTTTCCTTGCCCGTCGCCTTGTCCTTCGCCGACACGTGCAAGATGCCGTTGGCGTCGATGTCGAAGGTGACTTCGATCTGCGGCATCCCGCGCGGCGAAGGTGGAATGCCCTCCAGATTGAACTGGCCGAGGCTCTTGTTGCCCGAGGCCACGTCGCGCTCGCCCTGCAGCACATGGATGGTCACCGCCGACTGATTGTCGTCGGCAGTGGAGAAGACCTGCTGCGCCTTGGTCGGGATGGTCGTGTTTTTCTGAATGAGCTTGGTGAGGACGCCCCCCAGCGTCTCGATTCCGAGCGACAAGGGCGTGACATCCAGAAGCAGGACATCCTTGACGTCGCCCTTCAGCACGCCGCCCTGGATCCCGGCACCGACCGCGACGGCCTCGTCCGGATTGACGTCCTTGCGCGGTTCCTTGCCGAAGAAGTCCTTCACCGTCTCCTGGACCTTGGGCATGCGCGTCATTCCGCCCACCAGAATCACGTCCTCGATGTCGGAAATCTTGAGCCCTGCGTCCTTCAGCGCGATGCGGCACGGCTCGACCGTTTTCTCGATCAGGTTTTCCACCAGGCTCTCGAATTTCGCGCGGGTAATCTTGATTGCAAGGTGCTTCGGCCCGCTCTTGTCGGCAGTGACGTAGGGCAGATTGATCTCGGTCTGCTGGCTCGAGGAAAGCTCGATCTTCGCTTTCTCCGCGCCCTCCTTCAGGCGCTGCAGCGCAAGAACGTCGTTTCTGAGATCGATGCCCTGCTCCTTCTTGAATTCGTCGCAGAGATAATCGATCAGACGCTGGTCGAAGTCCTCGCCGCCGAGGAACGTGTCGCCGTTGGTGGAGAGCACCTCGAACTGGTGCTCGCCTTCGACTTCTGCGATCTCGATGATGGAGATGTCGAAAGTGCCGCCGCCCAGATCGTAGACTGCGATTTTGCGGTCACCTTCCTTCTTGTCCAGGCCGAAGGCGAGCGCCGCGGCGGTCGGCTCGTTGATGATGCGTTTGACTTCCAGGCCTGCGATGCGTCCGGCGTCCTTGGTTGCCTGGCGCTGGGAATCGTTGAAGTAGGCGGGAACCGTTATCACGGCCTCGGTGACTTCCTCGCCCAGATAGTCCTCGGCGGTTTTTTTCATCTTGCGCAGAATCTGTGCCGAGACCTCTTGCGGCGCGATCTTCTTGCCGCGGATCTCCACCCAGGCGTCGCCGTTGTCCGCCTTGACGATCTTGTAGGGCATCAGGTCGATGTCCTTCTGCACTTCCTTCTCTTCGAACTTGCGGCCGATGAGGCGCTTGATCGCATACAGAGTGCTCTTGGGATTGGTCACCGCCTGCCGCTTGGCCGGCGCGCCGACAAGGATTTCCCCGTCATCCATGTACGCAACGATGGAGGGCGTGGTGCGGGCGCCCTCCGAGTTCTCGATCACCTTGGGCTTTCCGCCCTCCATGATCGCGACGCAGGAGTTGGTCGTCCCGAGGTCGATTCCGATGATCTTTCCCATGGGCCTTTCCTTTTGAATTTACTGGCAAATAACCTTGAAGCCGATATGGGGATCAATCCCTCAACTTCAAGCTTGATCGTCTCTGGACTTGGCCACGGTGACCAGCGCCGGCCGGATCACCCGGTCGTGCAGTCTGTAGCCCTTTTGCAGCACGTTGATGATCGTGTTCGGTTCCTTTTCCGAGGGGAGCATGCTGATCGCCTGATGCTGGTGGGGATCGAACTTCTCCCCGATGGGATTGATCTCCCTGAGGTTGGCTTTCCCGAACACGGCATTCAGCTGCTTCAGGGTCAGGTCGACTCCGCTCCTCAGCGTTTCAAGCGCAGCGGAGTCGGCCGCGAGCGTCGCTTCCAGACTGTCTTTGACGGGAAGCAGTTCCGCGGCGATGGCCTCGATTGCGTACTTGTAAGCGTTTGCAAGTTCGATCGCCGTCCGCTTGCGGATATTTTCCGCCTCCGCCTTGGCTCGGAGCCAAGCGTCGTGGTGTTCCTGGGCCTTCAATTCCGCGTGTCGCAACAGCTCTTCGGTATCCGGTCCGGACGCGACCTCCGCCGGTTTGGCGGTTGGCGCGGCCGGATCGACTGATGGTTCGCCCGAAGAAACTTGCGGGCTCGGTGGGTCCGGTTCAGGCATAGGTTCTCCGCAAGATGTGCCTCGACGCTGCAAGGGACATCGGCGTGCCCCTTTTCGCTGACGCTTCTAACTGGGGTTCTCCGAAGAGATTTCAAGAGCTGTCGGCGGGGTAAGAGGAGGCCTATCAGACTTCGGCGCCTCGAGCGAGGGCCCGGCTTCGGCTGTCTTCGGCGCGGTTCTCTTCAAGCTGCGGATTCCAGGATTCGATCACCCAGTCGGCAAGATGTTGCCGCACGATGTCAGCCAAGGCACCAATCCAGTCGTCGCGCTCGTTGAGGCAGGGCAGCAGGTGAAATTCCCTGCCTCCCGCACCCAGGAAGATTTTTCGGCCCTCGATGCCGATTTCTTCGAGTGTCTCCAGGCAATCCGCCGCGAAACCCGGGCAGATCACATCCACGCGGCGCACGCCCTGCCGGCCGTAGTCAGCCAGGGTGGAAGCGGTATAGGGCTTGATCCATTCCGCGCGCCCAAAGCGGGACTGGAAGGCGATTTGCCAGTGGCTATCGGCGAGTTCGAGTTTCTCGGCAAGGAGGCGCGCGGTCTTGTGGCATTCGCAATGATAGGGATCGCCGCGAGCAAGAGCAAAACGCGGCAGCCCGTGGAAGCTCATGACCAGCTTGTCCGGTCGTCCCGACTGCCGCCAGTGCTCCTGCACGAGGCTCGCAAGCGCACCGATATAAGAAGGGTGATCGTGAAAATGCTTCACCATTCGGATTTCCGGCACGTCGCGTGTCCTCTGCAGAAACTCCGCGACCTGATCCAGCGCGCTTGCGGTCGAGGCCGCTGCGTACTGGGGATACATCGGAAGCACGAGCACGCGCTCGCAGCCCTCAGACTTGAGACGGGCGAGGGCATCGGCGATCGAAGGATGGCCGTAGCGCATGGCGAATTCGACGGTGAGCGGCATGCGGACCTTCAGTCCGAGATAGCCGCGCAGCAATTTCGCCTGCTTCTCGGTGTGCACTTTCAGCGGGGACCCCTCGGACGTCCAGATGCTCGCGTACTTCTGCGCAGACTTCCTCGGCCTGGTATTGAGCACGAAACCGTGGAGGATCGGCAGCCAAATCGCCCGGGGAATCTCGACCAGGCGCGGGTCGGACAGAAACTGCTTCAGATACCGGCGCACCGCCTGCTGCGTCGGCGCATCCGGCGTGCCAAGGTTGATGAGCAGGACTGCGGTCCTTGCGACCCTGCCGTGCTGATGTTTCGGCTCAGGAAGATAGCGCATGCGTTGAGGGCCGAATCGAACGTCGGGCGTGAGAGCCGCAGCGCCCTGAACACCCGTCTATCAATTCCTCAAGTCAATGCTGTGAAAGCGCACTCGACAGCAGCTTGGCGGTGATGTCGACGATCGGTATCACGCGCTCGTACGCCATGCGCGTCGGCCCGATCACCCCGACCGTACCGATGATCTGCCCGTCGGACTCGTACGGCGCCGTGACCACGCTGCATTCGTCGAGCGGCGCGATGCCCGACTCGCCGCCGATGAAGATCTGCACTCCCTGCGCGCGCGTGCTGATCTCCAGAATCTGCATGAGCAGCGTCTTCCTTTCGAAAAGCTCGAACAGCTCCCGCAACCGCGACATGTTCGAGGCGAGATCATGCGAGTCGAGCAGGTTCCTCTCGCCGGATATGACATAGTTCTCGGTCGACTCGGACAAGGCTTCGCTCCCGGCTTCGAGTGCTGCGGTCATGAGATGCGTCACGTCTTCCCGGAGTTGTTTCAGCTCATCCTGAATGCGGCGACGGATGTCATCGAAAGTGAGGCCGGCGTAATTCTGATTGAGAAAATTTGCCGCCATCGTCAGCTCGGAAGGCGTATAGGTTTTCTCCGTGAACAGTATGCGGTTTTGCACGTCGCCGTCCGGCGTTACGATGATCAGCAGGACGCGCTTGTCCGAAAGCGCCAGAAACTCGATGTGACGGAAGGACGGCGTCTTGCGTTTGCTGGCGACCACGACACCGGCGAAATGGGTGAGCTCGGAAAGAAGCTGCGAGGCCGCGCTGTTGAGGCGCTGCGGGTGTTCGGGATGGAGATTGACTTCGAGCTGGCTGATCTCGACGCGGTCGAGCTGCTTTATCGTGAGCAGGGTATCGACGAAGAAGCGATAGCCGCGGGGGGTGGGAATCCGTCCCGCCGAGGTATGGGGGCTCGCGACAAAGCCGAGTTCCTCGAGGTCGGCCATGACGTTTCGGATCGTGGCCGGGCTCAGATCCAGACCGGAGTAGCGCGACAGCGTGCGCGAGCCGACCGGCTCACCCTCGGCGATATAGCGCTCCACCAGGGTCTTGAGCAGGATCTGCGCGCGACGGTCCAGCATAGCTCGCGATTCTACAGAATCGGCTTGATTTGCGGTTTTGTTCACTACATTGCAGGCGGTTTTTTTGTCACCACTACATGTTCATGATTTAATGACGGTATGTCCGCTTTCAACACCATCGCGTTGATAGGCCGCTACCACTCCCCCGAAGTCGCGAGCGCGCTCGCCACGATGGGCGAGTATCTGCGCAGGCAGGGACGCACCGTGCTGGTGGAGAAGGAAACCGCGGCTACCAACCGGGTCAGCGGCTTTCCCATGGCCGACTACGATGAAATCGGTGCCCGCGCCGACCTGGTCGTGGTGCAGGGAGGCGACGGAAGCATGCTCAACGCCGCACGAAACCTGGCGGGTCACCCTGTGCCCCTCGTCGGCGTCAACCAGGGCCGTCTCGGATTCATGACCGACATCGCTTCGCCCAACATGCTCGACGCTATGGCCGAGATTCTCGCCGGCCGCCACACGATCGAAGAGCGAACCATGCTCGCGGCCGAAGTGCGCCGCGATGGCGTGGTCACCCTCGCCACGCTCGCGCTCAACGACGCAGTCGTGAACAAGGGATCTGTCGGTCGGCTGATCGAATTCCTGGTGAACATCGACGGCGAGTTCGTCTATGACTTGCGGGCCGACGGCCTGATCGTGGCGACCCCCACGGGCTCGACCGCGTACGCGCTCTCGTCGGACGGGCCGATACTGCAGCCGAGCGTGCCCGGGTTCGCGTTGGTGCCGATCTGCCCGCACACGCTGTCCAACCGACCCATCATGGTGAGCGACCGCACGGTGATCGAAATCATCCTGAAACGCTCGATCGATGCGCGGCTTCACTTCGACGGGCAGCTGCAGTGCGACCTTCAGGAGGGCGACCGCGTCGTTATCCGGCGCGCGGAGCATACCGTCAAGTTCGTCCACCCTCCGGGTTACAGCTACTTCGCGATGTTGCGGCAGAAGCTGCACTGGAGCGAAGTGCTCTAGCTGCGAATGCTCTTGCATCTATCCATTCGGGACTTCGCGATCGTCGATCGTCTGGAACTCGAGTTTCGTCCGGGTTTTACCGCCCTCACCGGTGAGACCGGCGCCGGCAAATCCATCCTGATCGACGCATTGTCTTTGGCGCTGGGCGATCGGGCGGGAAGCGAGCAGGTGCGCTCCGGGGCCGAACGCTCGGATGTGGCCGCCGAATTCGCTATCGATTCGCTGCCCGGGATCGGAGATTGGTTGCACGAGCAGGCCCTCGAGGGCGATGCGAACCGGTTGCTGTTGCGTCGCGTCGTGGACGCAAACGGGCGCTCGCGCGCATTCATCAACGGCCACGCTGCGACAATCAACCAGCTGCGCGAGGCGGGAGAGCGGCTCGTCGACATCCACGGCCAGCATGCGCACCAGTCGCTTCTCAGGCCCGAGGCCCAGCGCCTCGTACTCGATGCGCATGCCGGGCTCGCATCGCTTGCACAAGAAACCGGTGGCGCTCATCGCGAATGGCAAAGACTTTGCCGAGCGAGACTCGACCACCAGACCAATACGGCGGCACGCGATGCGGAACGGGAGCAGCTCGGCTGGCAGCTCGAAGAGTTGTCGCGGCTCGCGCTTGCGCCCGGCGAATGGGAGGCGATCCAGTCGGAGCACGGCCGGCTTGCCCACGCCGCGAGCCTTATCGAGGGCGTACGGGATGCAATCGGCTTGCTTTCGGAGTCGGAGAACGCCGCGCTTGGCGCACTGTCGGGAGGACTCTCGCGACTTCGGCCGCTCACCGACTACGATGAATCGCTGCGCGAAACCATTGCCATGCTCGAATCGGGGGAAGCGCAGTTGCGCGAAGCCGCTTATGCGCTGAGACACTACGCCGATCGCATCGATCTCGATCCGAAGCGTCTTCGCGAGGTCGAGCAGCGCCTGGAAGCGGTGCACAATGCGGCGCGCAAGTTTCGCACACGGCCGGAGGCGCTGCCTGAGCTTCTGGCTTCACTTCGGGACCGGCTGAACGATCTGGAAATGACCGCGGACCTGGAGGCCCTCGCCATGCAGGAGCGGGCGGCGCGCTCACGCTACGACGGGCTTGCGACAGGGCTTTCGGCCGAGCGCAAGAAGGCCGCGACGAAGCTCGGCCGCGAGGTGAACGCCGCAATGAAGGAACTCGCGATGTCCGGCGGGCGGTTCGAGGTGGAGCTGCGCTCGCTCTTGCCTGACGGCAGCGTCGCGGGAAACGAACAGGTCGAGTTTCTGGTGACGACCAATCCGGGCACCGAGCCGCGCCCCCTCGCCAGGGTGGCCTCCGGAGGAGAACTGTCCCGCATCAGCCTCGCGATTCAGGTGATCACGAGCCGGGCGGCCGCGGTGCCAACGTTGATTTTCGACGAGGTCGACTCGGGGATCGGCGGAGCCGTGGCCGAAGTCGTGGGCAAGAAGCTGAAGACCTTGGGTGAGGAGCGTCAGGTGTTGTGCGTCACCCACCTTCCGCAGGTGGCCGCCCAAGCCGGCGAGCAGTGGTCCGTGTCCAAGGGCACCGAAAGGGGCAGCGCGCGGAGTCGGGTCGCGGTACTTGACCCAAAATCACGCATCGAGGAAATCGCGCGCATGCTGGGCGGGGTCGCGATCACTGCGACGACGCGCAAGCACGCGGCGGAGATGCTCGGCTTGCGGTAATATTCGCGGGTCAGTTGATGTCAATCAGCCTGGGAGGACAGGGGATGAAAGCCGTAAATCGTCAGGCGGGCGTAAGCCAAATCGTTCTGCTCGTCGTGATTGCGGTCGCTCTCGCGGCAGCGTATGTTGCGATCGACTTCTACAACGGGGGCGAGAAAGACATGCTGACCGTCGAGACCCGTGGCGTGCAGATGATCTCCGCGCTTTCGGCGTACAAGCGCGAGAGCGGCGCCTATCCGGAGGCTCTCGACAAGCTCGTACCCAAGCACGTCCCGGCGCTGAGCAAGTGCCCGGGCGGCGCGACTATGGGCTACCTTGTTTCGAGCGGTGAGTACGTGCTTTCCTGTCCGAACGTGGTTTTCAAATCCATGCCTTACAGCTACGATTCGCGAACGAAGCGTTGGCGCGGTTGATTTTCATCTGGATGGGTTTGTGCGGGTGGGACCGTTCGGGCTAGAATCCGGCACTTCGCAGGCGCGTAGCTCAGATGGCTAGAGCGCATCCTTGACATGGATGAGGTCGTTGGTTCGATTCCAATCGCGCCTACCAACTGTAGTTAAATTCGGCGGCGCGACCGCCGCTTTAACTCCGCGCGTTGGAACGCATGCAAAGCGGCGTTCAACGCGCGGTTTTGCTTTTGTGATGGGCGCATGCCGAATATCCGCCTTCCTGACGGCTCGATAAAGAGCTTTTCCGGCCCGGTCACCGTTGCCGAGGTCGCGCAGGCGATCGGCCCGGGGCTGGCGCGCGCGGCGCTTGCCGGGAAGCTGAACGGCAAACTGGTCGATACCTCGCGCCGCATCGATAGCGACGCGGAACTCGCCATTGTCACCGAGCGCGACAAGGAGGGCGTCGAGATTCTGCGTCACTCCACTGCGCACTTGCTCGCCTACGCGGTAAAGGAGCTTTTCCCGGACGCGCAGGTGACCATTGGGCCGGTGATCGAGAACGGCTTCTATTACGATTTTTCCTACGGGCGTCCGTTCACGCCGGAAGATCTCTCGGCCATCGAGAAGCGTATGGCCGAATTGGCAAGAAAGGATTTCCCCGTGGTACGCGAAGTCTGGCCGCGCGACAAGGCGGTCGACCACTTCAAGTCGATCGGCGAGCGCTACAAGGCCGAGATCATCGCTTCGATTCCTGCCGGCGAGGAAGTGTCGCTCTACCGCGAAGGCGATTTCATCGATCTTTGCCGCGGCCCTCACGTCCCTTCGACCGGCAAGCTGAAAGTGTTCAAGCTGATGAAAGTCGCCGGCGCTTACTGGCGCGGCGATTCGAAGAACGAGATGCTGCAGCGGATTTACGGCACCGCCTGGGCCAAGAAGGAGGAACAGGATGCCTACCTGAACCTGCTCGAGGAGGCCGAGAAGCGCGATCACCGGCGCCTGGGCACGCAGCTCGATTTGTTTCACGTGCAGGAAGAGGCGCCCGGCATGGTGTTCTGGCACCCGAAGGGCTGGGCGGTCTGGCAGCAGATCGAGCAATACCTGCGGCGTGTCTATCAGGACAACGGCTACCTCGAAGTGCGTTGCCCGCAGGTGCTGGACCGCGGCCTGTGGGAGAAATCCGGGCACTGGGAAAACTACAAGGAGTTGATGTTCACAACCGAGTCGGAGAAGCGCGACTACGCGATCAAGCCGATGAACTGCCCGGGGCACGTGCAGATCTACAACAAGGGCCTGAGGAGCTATCGCGAACTGCCTTTGCGTTACGGCGAGTTTGGCTCCTGTCACAGAAACGAGCCCTCGGGCGCTCTGCACGGCATCATGCGCATCCGCGCTTTCACCCAGGACGACGGCCACATATTTTGCACCGAGGAGCAGATCCAGCCGGAGGTCACGGCGTTTACGGCGCTGCTGCAAGAAGTCTACGCAGACTTCGGCTTCACCGAAGTCGTCTACAAACTCGCGACGCGCCCTCCGAAGAGGGTTGGCGCCGACGAGCTTTGGGACAAGGCCGAACGCGCGCTGCAGGCTTCCCTGGATTCGAGCGGTCTCGGGTACGACGTGCTCCCGGGAGAGGGCGCGTTCTACGGCCCCAAGATCGAATATCATCTGAAAGACAGCATCGGTCGCTCCTGGCAGTGCGGCACCATGCAGGTCGATTTCTCCATGCCCGGCTTGCTCGGCGCGGAATACGTCGCCGAGAACAACACGCGCAGGGTGCCGGTGATGCTGCACCGGGCCATCGTCGGGTCGATGGAGCGCTTTATCGGCATTCTGATCGAGCACTACGCGGGCGCGATGCCGCTGTGGCTTGCGCCGGTACAGATTGCGGTGCTCAATATCTCCGAAGGCCAAGCCAATTACGCTATGCGCGTTACGGCGGGTTTGAAGCAGGCCGGCTTCCGTTGCGAAGCCGACTTGAGGAACGAGAAAATAACCTATAAAATTCGGGAACATAGCTTGCAGAAGCTGCCTTACCAACTGATCGTCGGCGAAAAAGAGAAGGCAGCCGAAAAGGTGGCCGTGCGTACCCGCAGCGGTGAAGACCTCGGGCAGATGTCCCTGCCGGACTTCATCGCCCGCCTCCGCAGCGAGGCCAAGGCGGGGAGTACGGCTTAATTTCTAATTTTTTGGAGGAAGCAAAATCGCCACGGAGAGAACGCAGCGCATCAACATCGAGATCAACGCGCCCGAAGTGCGGTTGATCGGAGCCGCCGGCGAGCAGGTCGGCATCGTGCCGATCGCCCAGGCCCTGAAAATGGCCGAGGAAGCCGAGGTCGATCTGGTGGAAATTGCCCCGCTTGCCAAGCCGCCCGTCTGCAAGCTGATGGACTACGGAAAGTTCAAGTACCGCGAGGCGAAAAAAGCCCACGAAGCCAAGCTCAAGCAGAAGCAAATCCACGTCAAAGAGGTAAAGTTCCGTCCCGGAACCGACGAAGGCGACTACAAGATCAAGCTGCGCAACTTGATCAAGTTCCTGGATGAGGGCGACAAGACCAAGGTTACTTTGCGCTACCGCGGCCGGGAGATGGCGCATCAGGAATTCGGCGTGAGGCTGATCGAACGGGTGAAGCAGGATCTCGAGCCGCACGCGGTGGTGGAGCAGTATCCGAAGATGGAAGGGCGGCAACTGATCATGGTGTTGGCCCCGAAGAAAGGCAAGAAAGAAATCAAGAAGCCGGTAAAAAAGGAAGGTAGCAAGGAACCCAAGAAAGAACCCAAGAAAGAACCGAAACCTGAGATTTCGCCCTAGCGCAGCGGCAGGTTTTGGAAGAAGTGGTGCCGAGGTCGGAAAGCGCTCCGTTGGAGCCACCCGCCGCCATGCTAAAACAGGAGTCATGCAATGCCCAAAATGAAAACCAAGCGCAGCGCCGCCAAGCGCTTCAAGATCCGCTCCGGCGGCAGCATCAAGCGCTCGCAGGCGTTCAAGCGCCACATCCTCACCAAGAAAACCACCAAGAACAAGCGCCATTTGCGCGGAACTGCGGAAGTGCACGCCACGGACAAGCAGCATGTCCGCGCGATGCTACCGTACGCGTAAAGGAGAGCCGCCATGCCAAGAGTCAAACGCGGCGTCACCGCGCACGCCAAGCACAAGAAAGTCCTCCGTCAAGCCAAAGGGTTCCGCGGCCGCCGCGGCAATGTTTTCAACATTGCCAAAGAAGCGGTAATGAAGGCGGGGCAGTATGCCTACCGTGACCGCAAGCAGCGCAAGCGCCAGTTTCGCGTCCTCTGGATCGCGCGCATCAACGCGGCCGTGCGCGAGCACGGCATGACCTACTCGGCTTTCATGCACGGCCTGAAGAAGGCTTCGATCGAGGTCGATCGCAAGGTGCTCGCCGACCTGGCGGTGGCGGACAAGGCGGCATTCGCAAAAATCGCCGAACAGGCGAAGGCGAGGCTGAGCACGTAATCCTTCGATCCCCTCCTTGATGTGGAGGGGCCCGCGAAGCGGGCGGGGTGGCAAGGCAGTATCTTCTCCTCCGCCGAAACCACCCCGGCGTTGCGCGCCACCCCTCCCAAATCAGCATGACCGATCTCGATCAAGTCGTCTCGAAAGCGATCGCCGAATTTGGCGGCACGAACGACGCGGCCGAGCTCGAGAGAATCAAGGCGCGCTATCTCGGCAAGTCCGGAGCGCTCGCCGAGGCGATGAAGGGCCTCGCCAAGCTTGCGCCGGAGGCGCGGCGCGAAGCGGGCGCGCGCATCAACGCCGCCAAAGACCGTATCGAGATCGCGCTTGTCGCCCGCCGCGAGGCGTTCGCGGCCGCCCAGCTCGACACGAAGCTCTCCGAAGAGGCGCTCGATGTAACGCTCCCGGGCCGCGGGCGCGGCAGGGGCGGCGTCCATCCTGTCATCCGCACCTGGCAGCGCGTCGAGGCGATTTTCGGCTCGATCGGGTTCGACGTGGCCGATGGACCGGAGATCGAGACCGACTGGTACAACTTCACTGCGCTCAACCAGCCGGAGAACCACCCTGCGCGCTCGATGCACGATACCTTCTATGTTGAAGGCGGCCTGCTGCTTCGCACTCACACCAGCCCGATACAGGTGCGCTATGCCCGCACGCACAAGCCGCCGATCAAGGTAATCGCTCCGGGTCGCGCCTATCGGGTCGACTCGGACGCCACTCACTCGCCGATGTTCCATCAAGTCGAGGGCTTGTGGATCGACGAGCACATCAGTTTCGCCGATTTGAAGGGCGTCTACATTGATTTCCTGCGCCGCTTCTTCGAGACCGACGAGTTGCAGGTGCGCTTTCGCCCGTCCTTTTTTCCCTTCACCGAGCCCTCTGCCGAGATCGACATGAGGTTTGGCTCGGGCCCGGACCAAGGGAAATGGCTGGAAATCTCGGGGGCGGGTCAGGTGCATCCGAACGTGGTGCGCAACTACGGCCTCGATCCGGAGCGGTATATGGGTTTCGCATTTGGCTCCGGGCTCGAGCGCCTCACCATGCTGCGCTATGGCATCGACGACATGCGGCTGTTCTTCGAAGGCGATCTGCGCTTTCTCAGGGAGTTCGCCTGACCTCGATGCGCACCAATCTTGCGCTGAACTGAAACCATGCAATTTTCCGAGCGCTGGCTTCGCGTCCTGGTCGATCCGCCTCTGGGCGCGGCGGAATTGGCGCACCTCCTTACCATGTCGGGTATCGAAGTTGAAGCCTGCAATCCGGTCGCTCCGCCTTTCTCGGGCGTGGTCGTCGGCCACGTCCTTTCCGTCGAGAAGCACCCGAACGCCGACAGGCTGACCGTCTGCCGCGTTGACGCGGGAACCGGCGGTGCGCTCGGCATCGTGTGCGGCGCGCCGAACGTCGCTGCGGGCATGAAAGTGCCTTGTGCGCTGGTCGGCGCGAAACTTCCCGGCGACTCGCCGGACAGGCCCTTCGAGATCAAAGCCACGAACATGCGCGGCGTGGAAAGCCTCGGGATGCTGTGTTCCGCGCGCGAGCTGGGACTTTCCGACGATCACAAGGGGCTCCTCGCGCTGCCCGCCGACGCGCCGGTAGGTCGCGACGTGCGCGAGGTGCTCGCACTCGACGATCGGTTGATTACGCTCAAGCTCACGCCCAATCGCCCCGATTGTCTGTCGGTGCTCGGTGTCGCCCGCGAGGTGGCCACACTGACCCGGTCGAAGCTCAAAGCACCGGATATCCGGCCGGTACCGCCAGCAAATAACGCGACTTTCCCGGTGAAAATCACCCACGCCGACGGCTGCGGCCGGTTCGCGGGCCGGGTAATCCGCAACGTGAATGCTGCCGCACCGACTCCCGCGTGGATGAGGCAGCGCCTTGAGCGAGCCGGCCAACGTTCGATTTCCGCGCTGGTTGACGTGACCAATTACGTCATGCTCGAGCTGGGACGGCCGCTGCATGTCTACGATCTCGACAAGCTCGCGGGCGGGATCGATGTGCGTTTCGGCAAGAAGGGCGAGCGCCTGAAGCTGCTGAATGAGCAAACCGTAGAAGTGGATGAAACGGTGCTCTGCATCACCGATCGCTCGGGCCCGATCGGACTGGGCGGCGTGATGGGCGGCGATTCGACCAAGGCGGAACCTGCCACCCGCAACATCTTCCTCGAATCGGCCTTCTTCTTTCCCGAAGCGGTCGCCGGCCGCGCCCGGCGCTATAACTTTGCGAGCGACGCTTCGCACCGCTTCGAGCGGGGAGTCGACTTCGACAACAACGTTTCCGGGATCGAGCGCGCCACCCGGCTGATTCTGGACATCTGCGGCGGCGAGCCGGGGCTCACCGTGGATACGGTGGCGAAGCTTCCCGAACGCCGACCGGTGCGCATGCGCGTCGCGCGTGCACACAAGGTGATCGGGGTTCCGGTGTCCGCCGAGGACATGGCCGACATTTTCAGGCGGCTGGGCCTGGCGCATACCTGCGAAGGCGCGGGCGACGGCCAAGTCTTCGTCGTGACACCGCCCTCCTTCCGGTTCGATATTGAAATTGAGGAAGACTTGATCGAGGAAGTGGCGCGCGTTTATGGGTTTGATCGCATTCCTGCGCGTCCTCCGCTTGCGCCGGCGACGATGCGGCCGCAACACGAAGGACGCCGCTCAGCGCATGCGCTGCGCCAACAGCTCGCCGACTGCGATTATCATGAGGTGATCAACTTCAGTTTCGTCGAGGAGCAGTGGGAGGCCGATTTTGCCGGCGAGGTGAATCCCATTCGCCTGTTAAATCCGATTGCAAGCCAGCTCGCGGTGATGCGCAGCGCGCTGACTGGGGGCTTGGTGTCGAACGTCCGCTATAACCTGAACCGCAAGCTCAATCGCATCCGCGTATTCGAGCTGGGACGGGTCTTTCTGCGCGATCCCGCGGTAAAGGACGGCGAACTCGACGTTGCGGGCGTGCGCCAGCCAACCCGCGTGGGCGCCATCGCTTACGGCCCGGCGCTTGAGGAACAATGGGGTATACCAGGCCGCAACGTCGACTTTTTCGACGTGAAGGCGGACGTGGAATCGCTCCTTGCGCCGCGCTCTGCACGCTTCGAGCCGGCTTCGCACCCGGGGCTCCATCCGGGCCGCGCGGCCCGTGTGATGCTGGAGGGGAACGCGATAGGCTGGTTGGGCGAGCTGCACCCGCGGTGGCAGCAGAAGTACGAGTTACCTCTGCCACCGGTCCTGTTCGAGCTCGACGTCGAGGCGTTGAGCTGGGTCGACTTGCCGAAGTATCGAGAGGTCTCGAAGTTTCCCCCGGTTATCCGGGACCGCGCCATGGAGTTTGCGGAGGGGGTCTCGGTCTCCAGAATTCTGGAGGAGCTGGCCCGAAATCGCCCCTCCGTGGTGCAGGATATCCGGCTGTTTGACCTCTACCGGGGGGGAGGTGTAGAAAGAGGCAAAAAAAGCCTTGCGTTTCGGGTAGTTATGCAAGATACTGCCAGGACGTTGACCGATGCGGAGGCGGACGCCGCAATGGCGCAACTGACTGAGCTTCTCGCCGCAAAATTCGGTGCTAAATTACGTACTTAAGTAATGAAGTGGAGGGGGATTCTGTCTCTCCAAGGGAGCGCAAATGACACTTACAAAAGCCGAGCTGGCGGACATGCTTTTTGAGAAGGTGGGGCTGAACAAACGCGAGGCGAAGGACATGGTGGAAACGTTCTTCGAGGAGATTCGCCTGGCGCTCGAAAACGGGGAGAGCGTCAAGCTCTCCGGGTTCGGCAACTTTCAGCTGCGCAACAAACCGCAGCGGCCCGGCCGCAACCCCAAGACCGGCGAAGAAATTCCCATCACGGCGCGGCGCGTAGTCACGTTCCACGCAAGCCAGAAGCTCAAGGCCCTGGTCGAGCAGACCCATGGAAAGCAAGGCGACCAAGGATAGCCTGCCGCCGATCCCGGCGAAGCGCTACTTCACGATCGGGGAGGTGAGCGAGCT
>Ga0137350_1000022_pt1 | contig 21236 bp, 16 predicted proteins | sample EasRivERMLT660_2_FD_104765 | JGI IMG/M metagenome (GOLD analysis project Ga0137350, IMG submission 104765) | Soil microbial communities from meander-bound floodplain in the East River, Colorado, USA - East River MetaG ERMLT660_2 | ecosystem: Environmental > Terrestrial > Soil > Floodplain ... | reverse complement strand
CGCCGCGATGCAGCCTCCTGTCGGCGATGAGCTTGTCTGCGTCCGCCTTGGGCACGAGGCCTTCGGCGGCGAGGGCCTGAACCACCTCGGCGAGCGTGAGGCGGTGGTCCTGGATCGCTTCTGCGGCAGCCTGCATGGCCGGGAATATAGCCAGCCGCCGTGGAACGGGCAAGCATTTTGACTTTGCCGGCCAACTGCGCGATGCTAGCCCTTCCCGAAAACTCGAACTTCCGGAGACCGAAATGACCATCAAAGTCGGCGACGCGCTTCCCGACGGCAAGCTGTCCGAGTCCACCGAATACGACGCGGCCGCGGGCTGCCCGATCAATCCCCAGGACATCAGCGTCGCGCAGGCCGCCAAGGGCAAGAAGCTCGTGATCTTTGCCCTGCCGGGCGCGTACACGCCGACCTGCTCGGCGAAGCACGTCCCGAGCTACGTGAAGAACTACGACCAGCTCAAGGCGAAGAAAGTCGACGAGATCTGGTGCGTGGCGACCAACGACGCCTTCGTGATGGCCGCCTGGGGCCGCGACCAGAAGGCGGGCGGCAAGGTCCGCATGCTCGGCGACGGCAGCTGCGAATGGACCCGGAAGCTCGGTCTCGAGCTCGACCTCACCGCGCGCAACATGGGCGTGCGCTCGCAGCGCTACTCGATGCTGGTCGAGAACGGCGTGGTGAAGAAGCTGAACGTCGAAGCGCCCGGGAAGTACGAAGTGAGCGGCGCCGAGACGATGCTTTCGCAACTCTAGCAACGCTCGCAACTCCAGCAACCCTCGCGCGCTCGCGGAAAGCGCGCTCCGGGAAAGTCTTGAGGAAAGCCGCGCTCGGCCCATGGAAACCAGATCGCTCGGACGCTACCGCCTGCTGGCCGAAATCGGCCGCGGCGTCATGGGAACGGTCTACCGCGCAACCGATCCGCTCATCGAGCGCGACGTGGCCATCAAGACGCTTCACCCCACTCTGCCCGAAGAGGTCATGCCCGAGGTCAGAGAGCGGTTTCTGCGCGAGGCGAAATCCGCGGGCCGGCTGAACCACCCGAACATCGTCACCATCTACGACGTCGGCGAGCAGGACGGCATCGCCTACATCGCGATGGAGCTGCTCGAAGGCCGCTCGCTGCAGAAGATGCTGCGTGATCCGGGACCTTTGCCGTTCCATTTGATCGCCGAACTTGCGGCACAGGTGGCCGACGGCCTCGATCACGCCCAGCACTTCACCATCGTACACCGCGACGTCAAGCCGGCGAACGTCGTGGTTTCGCCGGCGGGCCGGGCGAAGCTCACCGATTTCGGCGTCGCTTACGTTCCGTCGTCGGCCATGACGCAGACCGGAACGGCGATCGGCTCGCCGAAGTACATGTCGCCCGAGCAGGTGCTTGCGCTGCCGGTCGATCCGCGCTCGGACATTTTTTCTCTCGGCGTGGTGCTCTACGAGATGCTGACGCGGCGCACCCCGTTCGAGCGGCCCGGCGAGACCCATCTGTTTTCGCTCATGAACCGGATCGCACGCGATCCCTATCAGCCCGCCACGCAGCTCGATCCGCAGATTCCCGCCGCGTTCGACCATGTGCTCGCCCGGGCTCTGGCGAAGAACCCGAACGAGCGCTATTCGCGCGCCGGGGAGATGGCCCACGACCTGCGCAATCTGCGGAACCGGGGCACCCGGGGCACGGCGGGCGCCGGCGGGCACGAAGACGCGGGGCCCGTCCCCACCGATGCGCGAAAGTCCGGCAATGCTTCCGCGCCGGCGGCGCGTTTTCCCGGTGCGGCTCCCACTGCGGCGGCATCGCCCTCCGGGACCGGCGCGTCCGGGCCGGAATTGCTTGCGGACCTCGATACCTTTTCGCGCAAGTTCGATGAAGAGCAAAGCGCGTACGCGCGTGCAGAAGCGGAGCAGCGGCGCCGCAGAGAGGAAGAAGAGGCGCGCCGGAAGGCGGAGGCCGAGCGGGCGCGCCAGGCGCAGGCGCAGGCGCAGCACAAGCCCGAAGTCGAAAATCAGAGCGAAAGGCGCCGCTCCGCGGCGCTCGACATGCTGCGAAAGCAGGCGGCGAACCGCCCCGCCGCCGAAGATCCGGCGCGCCGCGCCGAAGTCAAGGCGCTCCTCAGCAAGAACCTGCGCTCGAGCATGCATTACCTGGCTGAATTCGCGAAAGAGCTCAACGCGGTGCTCCCGACCACCGAAGGCCCCTACGAGTTCATCTATCTCCAGCAGGCCCCTCCCATGGTCCTTTCGAATGCCTTCGCCGACTACCGCATGCGCAAGATCGACGGTGACGATGTGTGCGACCACGTCTTCCTGAACTTCCAGGCCCGGTACGCGCAGCCCGCGGCGATGGATGTGGCGGGACCCGATGTCGAGCACTGCCGCCGCTTGCTGAGCATGTCCCGCATCCCGTTCGAATTCAGCACCTCGAAGAAGAACGATTTCGGTCAGGCAGTGAGCGGCAAGTTCACCCTGTCCGGCGCAATCCCGTGCGAGATCTACATCCGCGCCGACTACGACGCGCCTGCCGTCCTGATCGAGGTCCTCAACGTCGGAAGAATCGGGACGGGACACTGCCGCCTGGCGCCGGAGGCGTTCGACGAACGCTTCGCGGACGAGATCGCGAAACATGCGCTCGGCACCAGGAACGAGTTCGCCAAGCTCGTGACCCGCTGAGGCGTGCGTTACAGTTAGCAGGTTATTGAATAAATACGCATGATGCCAATTTCCTGTCATTCTGAGCGAAGCGAAGAATCTGCTTTACTTGCAGACCAAACTCTTACAAAAGAAGATTCTTCGTCGCTGCGCTCAGGGTGACGGCCGGATCCGCGGAAAAAATCAATCCCCCAGCGCCACGCCCTCTCGCCGCGGATCGGCGCCGCCCGCCCAACCGGCAGGCGTGCGCACGATGCCGTGCAGGCCGCTCGCTTCGGCCCGGATGCGCACGGCGTGCCTCATGCGCTCCAGTTCCGGCGCGAGCCGCTCGAGTTTCGTGCCCCGCTCCAGCTCCGTCGGGCCGTTGCGGCTGCCGGTGCGCGGGGCGTCGATGGCCTTCTGGATGTCCATGTTCCAGTCGAGCACGTTGACGAGCGTCAAGGCCACGTAGTTGATGATCGAATGGCCGCCGGGGGAGCCGATCACCATGTGCAGCTTTCCTTTTTCGTCGAACACCATCGTCGGCGCCATCGAGCTGCGCGGGCGCTTTTTCGCTTCGACGCGGTTGGCGACGGGCTTGCCGTCTTCCTCGGGCGCCCAGGAAAAATCGGTCAGCTCGTTGTTGAGGAAAAACCCGCGCACCATCTGGCGGTTGCCGAACGCGGCTTCGATGCTGGTGGTCATCGCCACGGCGTTGCCCTCGGCATCGACGACCGAAACGTGCGTGGTCGCGGGGAGCTCGAGCGGCTCGGCGAGTCCCAGGTTCGCGGAGACGCCGGCGGGATTGCCCGCGCGCGCCCGTCCCATGGAATGTCCCGGGGCTATCAGTTTCGCGCGCGATTCGAGGTAGCGCGATTCGAGGAGCGCGGCGAGCGGCGCTGCGACGAAGTCCGGGTCGGCGATGTAGAGATTGCGGTCGGCGTAGGCCAGGCGCCCCGCCTCCGCGAAGAAATGCACCGCCTGCGCCGAATCCGGCTGCACGGCGCGCAAATCGAAGCGCTCCAGGATTCCGAGCATCTGCAGCACCGCGAAGCCGCCTGAACTGGGCGGAGGCATGCCGCACACTTTCCAGCGTCGATACGCCCCGCAGAGCGGCTCGCGTCGCTTCGCCGAATAAGCGGAAAGATCCGCTTCGACGAGATCGCCGGCGGAGCGCTTGTGGCTGCGCACCGCGGCGGCGAGCTCGCGCGCGATCTCTCCCCGGTAGAATGCGTCGGCGCCGCCCGCCGCGATGCGCCTCAGCACCGCCGCGAACTCCGGGTTCTTCAGCAGCGTTCCGGCGGGCTTGGGCTTGCCGTCGGCCGAATAGAAATAGCGGCGCGCCTTGTCGTCGAGGGGGAGAAACCGGTCGGCGGCGATGAGCGCGTGCAGCCGCGGCGAGATCGGGAATCCCTCCTGCGCCAGCCGGATCGCCGGCTGGAACAGCTGCGCCCAGGGAAGCCTGCCGTGCCTGCGGTGTGCGAGCTCGAGCAGCCTCAGCAGGCCCGGCACGCCCACGGACTTGCCGCTTATGACGACGGCGGGCCAATCGAGCGGCCGTCCATCGGATCCGAGAAAACGCCCGGGCTTCGCGGCCGCCGGCGCGGTTTCCCTGCCGTCGTAGGCTTCGAGCTTCGCCTCGCGCGCCGCGTAGTGGAGCAGAAAGCCGCCGCCGCCGATCCCCGAGGACTGGGGTTCCACCAGATTGAGCACGAGCTGCGCGGCGAGCGCCGCATCGACTGCGCTCCCGCCGCGGCGGATCGCGTCGTAGCCGGCGCGCGCGGCGAGCGGGTGCGCCGCGACCACCATGAAGCGCTGCGAGGTGACGAGCTGCTTCGGGACGACGGCGGTGGCCGGCTCCGGCAACTCCTGCGCATGAAGGAAGGGAGCGGCGAAGAAAACGCCTGAAAGGACCGCCGCGGCGAAAAGTTGGAGAGGGCGATTCACGTTGCCGCAGCGTATCACGGCGGTGTCCCCCTCACCCTGGCCCTCTCCCCCACAGCCGTGGGGGAGAGGGGAAAAAGATGCGTCAGCGTCCCGAAGCGAAAAGCTGCTTCAGCGCCCCGGAACGATGATGCGGCTGCCCTCGCCCGCCATCTCGAGCATCAGCTCGTTCATGCGGCGCACGAACCCGGCGGGGTCTTCGAGCTGCCCGCCTTCGGCGAGGAGCGCCTGGTCGAAAAGCAGATTCCCCCAGTCGGCGAAGCGCGTCTTTTCCTCGTTCAGGCGCTGCACCATCGGATGCGCCGGATTGATTTCGAGGATCGGCTTCGCCTGCGGTCCTTTCTGCCCGACGGCTTTGAGGATGCGCGAGAGATTGCCCCCCATGTCGTGCTCGTCGGCGACCAGGCACGAGGGCGAGTGCGTGAGGCGCGAGCTCACGCGCACGTCCTTCACCCGGTCGCCGAGCGCGTCCTTCAGTTTCGCCACCAGGGCGCGGTGCCCGCCCGCCTGCTTCGCCTCCTCTTTCTTCTCGTCGTCGGACTGGAGCCTGGACAGATCGAGCTCGCCCTTCGCGACCGAGGCGAGCGCCTTGCCTTCATGCTCGGGAAGATTCCCGACCAGCCACTCGTCGACGCGCTCCGAGAGCAGCAGCACTTCGATTCCGCGCTTGCGGAAGATCTCCAGGTGCGGGCTGTTTTTCGCGGCGAGGAAAGTCTCCGCGGTCACGTAGTAGATCCTGTCCTGTCCTTCCTTCATGCGCGCGAGGTAGTCCGCGAGGGATACGCTCTGCTCCTCGCCGTCGGCGTGGGTGGAGGAAAAACGCAGGAGCTTCGCGATGCGCTCGCGGTTGGCGAAGTCCTCGCCCACGCCTTCCTTCAGGACGCGCCCGAATTCCTTCCAGAAGCCCGCGTACTTGTCCTTTTCCTTCTCGGCGAGGTCTTCGAGCAGGCCGAGGACGCGCTTGGTGCAGCCGGCGCGGATCGCCTCGATGTCGCGGCTCTCCTGCAGGATCTCGCGCGAGATGTTGAGCGGCAGGTCGTTCGAGTCGACCACGCCGCGCACGAAGCGCAGGTAAGCGGGCAGGAGCTGCTCGGCGTCGTCCATGATGAACACCCGCCGCACGTAGAGCTTCAGGCCGCGGCGCTCGTGCCGGTCCCACAGGTCGAAGGGCGCGCGCGCCGGGATGTAGAGAAGCTGCACGTACTCCTGGCGGCCTTCGACGCGGTTGTGGCTCCAGGCGAGCGGCGCCTCCGGGTCGTGGGCGACGTGCTTGTAGAACTCCCGGTACTGCTCTTCGCCGATCTCGGATTTCGCGCGAGCCCACAGGGCGCTCGCCTGGTTGATCGTCTCGTCCTCGTCGGTCGCCTTCTCTTCCGACTTTTCCTTGTCCCACTTCATCTTCTTCATCACGATCGGGATCGCGATGTGATCGGAATACTTCCGGACGATCTCCTTCAGCTTCCGCTCCGAAAGCAGCTCGTCCTCGCCTTCGCGCAGGTGCAGGACGACGTCGGTGCCGCGCCCTTCCTTCTCGGCGGCTTCGACCGTGTATTCCCCGCCCCCGTCCCTCATGTCACAGTGCCAGCGCACCGCTTCGCCGGAGGGCAGTCCCGCGCGGCGCGAGAGGAGCGTCACGCGGTCGGCGACGATGAAGGACGAATAGAAACCCACCCCGAACTGGCCGATGAGGCGCGCGTCCTTCGCCTGGTCGCCGGTGAGCGACTGGAAGAACTCGCGCGTCCCGGACTTGGCGATGGTGCCGATGTTGGTGACGACTTCGTCGCGCGACATGCCGATGCCGTTGTCCGACACGGTGAGGGTGCGCGCCTGCTTGTCGAAGGAGATGCGGATCCTGAGCTCGGCGTCCGAGCCGTACAGGGCATTGTCGGAAAGCGCCTCGAAGCGCAGCTTGTCCGCGGCGTCGGAGGCGTTCGAAATAAGTTCCCTCAGGAAGATTTCCTTGTTGCCGTACAAGGAGTGGATCATGAGGTTGAGCAGCTGCTTGACCTCCGCCTGGAAGCCCAGGGTCTCCTTGGTCGCTGCCGGTGCCATTGACTGCCTCCCGCTCGTCACTGCGCGGATATGGGGTTGGATTGCGAGCCGTTCAAGGCCCGCCGGGCCGCGGCGGGGCCATCGATCTTTCTTGAATATAGCGCAGTTCCCGAATTCCTTGAGCCCGCGGGGGCGAACGTCTATGCTGGCGGCTTTGTTTCCACGCGGGTTGTCGACGACAGGAATCCGGGAGGGCTCGTGGCAGATCAACCCGACGTTGCGCTGTCCGCCGCCGGCGACATCGTTCCCCTCAGGTTTACCGGCCAGGCCGGCGAGTACTTTCGCATCTGGATCGTCAATATCTGCCTGTCCATCGTCACGCTGGGCATCTATTCGGCGTGGGCGAAGGTCCGGCGCAAGCGCTATTTCTACGGCAACACCCTCCTCGAGGATTCGGCGTTCGAGTACCTCGCCGACCCGAAGGCGATACTCAAAGGGCGGATCGTCGTCGTGGCCGGATTTGCGGTCTACTCCCTGGCCGGAAAAATCAACCCGCTGGCGGGGCTCGCGATGGCGTTCGTTTTCCTGGGCGTGCTGCCGTGGCTGATCGTGCGCGCTTCGCGCTTCAACGCCGTGAATTCCGCGCACCGCAACGTGCGCTTCGACTTTCGCGCAGGCTATAGGGAAATGGGGCAGTTCCTGATCCTGCCGGTTGTTCTGGTGCCGCTCACGCTGGGCCTGCTCTATCCCTATTACGCGTACCGCAAGAGGCGATTTTTCCTCGAGCGCGCCTTCTATGGTGCGACGCCGTTCACGTTCACCGCCTCCGCCGGAGCCTATTACCTCGCCTATCTCAAGGCGGCGCTGATGTTCGTGGTATTCCTCGTCGGATCGATCGTCACGCTCGGCATCGGCGCGCTTCCCCTCTACATCTGGTTCGCGGCGTACCGCGACGGCGCCGTCGCGAGGCTCACCTGGAAAAATACGCGACTGGGCGGCTTGCGCTTCGACTGCAGATGGACGACGGGAGGGCTGTTCAAGCTCCATTTCCTCAACAGCCTCGGCGTCATCTTCTCCGCGGGGCTGCTGGCGCCTTGGGCCGCCGTCCGCGCAGCTCGCTACCAGCTCCAGAGAATCTCGCTCCAGCCGGGCGCCGAACTCGGCGCGTTCCTCACGGCCGCGCAGGAGCAGGTCGGAGCGATCGGCGACGAGGCAGGCGACCTGCTGGGATTCGATTTCGGTCTATGACGCCGTTCAGTGCGCGCTACTACGACGGAAAGACGTCGCAGCGGCGGGAAGTCCTGATGTGGGCCGAGCCGCCCGGGCGCCTGCGGGTGAGCGGCGACGGGGTCGACTTCAGCTGCCAGATCGCCGAGGTCCGGCCCTCGCTGCGCGTGGGAAACACCCGGCGCCACCTGCAATTTGCGGACGGCTCGCAGTGCGAGACCGAAGACAACGACGCGGTGGACCGCATCTTCGCCGGGCTCCCATCGCAAGCGCCGGGGCGCCTGATCCACCGCTGGGAAAGCCGGCTCGGCTACGCACTGCTCGCTTTGGTTCTCACCGCAGCGGCGCTGTGGGCCGCAATCACCTACGGCATTCCGGCGCTGGCGAAAGAGGTGGCTTCGGTCCTGCCTCCTTCGATCGAGACGGCGCTCGGCCGCGATGCGCTCGCCGGGCTCGACCGCATGCTGCTCGCGCCCTCGGAGCTGCCGCCGGCGCGCCAGGAAAAGATGCGCGCGCTGTTCTCGAACTTGGTTTCCAGTATCGAGGGCGCGGGCGGCTACCGGCTCGAGCTGCGATCGAGCAAGCGACTCGGGGCCAATGCCTTCGCACTCCCCTCGGGCGAGGTCGTGGTCACCGATCAGCTGGTCGAACTCGCGCAGAACGATGACGAGCTCGTCGCGGTCCTCGCCCACGAAATCGGCCACCTGCGCGAACGCCACATCTTGCGGCGGCTGCTGCAGGATTCGGCGACCGTGCTGTTGATCGCGGCCGTCACGGGAGATCTCACCTCGATCGTCTCGCTCGCCAGCGCGCTGCCCGCCATCCTGCTCCAGGCCAAGTACTCACGCGATTTCGAACGCGAAGCCGACGAATTTGCGCTCGACACCATGAAGCGCCATGGCGTTCCGGCCGAATCTTTCGGCGCAATCCTGCTGCGGATGGACGAGCGCAGGGGCGCGGCGGCCGACGTTCCGGACTACCTTTCTACCCACCCGGCGGCACGCGAGCGCGCGGAGCGCTCGCGTGCCGCCCGCTGAAGCCTCGCGCCGCCGGCCGGTAGGTACAATGGAACTTGTCTCAAAGCGCCCTGTCTCTATGCTCTATCCGCGGGATCCGACAATGTTCAAAAAAACCGCCCTTCTGTCCGCGCTGCTCCTTTTCGCGCCCCTGCCCGCCCTTGCCCAGCCGGCCGGCGCGGGCCTGCCCGCCGGGGTCGCGCGCGTCACTTCGGTCGAAGGCGTCAGCGAATACCGCCTGGCGAACGGCCTGAAGATCCTGCTGATCCCCGACCGCTCGATCGATACGGTCACGGTCAACGTCACCTACCTCGTCGGCTCGCGGCACGAAGGCTACGGCGAAACCGGAATGGCGCATCTTCTGGAGCACCTGATGTTCCGCGGCACGCCGCGCTTCCCGGGCATCAAGGCCGATTTCCAGAAGCGCGGGGCGCGCTACAACGGCAGCACCTCGTTCGACCGCACCAATTACTACGAGACCTTCCCGGCGAGCGAAAAGACCCTGGCCTACGTGCTCGATGTCGAAGCCGACCGCATGGTCAACGCCTCCATCGCCCGGCGCGATCTCGACGCGGAAATGACCGTGGTACGCAACGAGTTCGAGTCGGGGGAAAACAGCGCGTTCGGCGTGCTGCGCGAGCGCATGGCGGCGAGCGCCTATCTCTGGCACAACTACGGAAACGCGATCATCGGGGCGCGCTCGGACATCGAAAACGTGTCGATCGAGCGGCTTCGGGCGTTCTACCGCCATTACTACCAGCCGGACAACGCGGTGCTGCTGATATCGGGCAAGCTCGAGGAATCGACCGCGCTCAGGCTCGCGCAGAAGCACTTCGGGAAAATCGCCAAGCCCTCGCGCACGCTGCGCCAGACCTATACCGTCGAGCCGACCCAGGACGGGGAGCGCGCGGTCACGCTGCGGCGCTCAGGCGACGTGCAGCTCGTCTCGGCGCTCTATCACATGCCTCCTGGGACCCATCCCGAGTACGCCGCCGTGGACGTGCTGGTCGCGCTGCTCAATCACGTGCCCTCGGGGCGGCTGCACAAGGCGCTGGTCGAAGCGGGCCTGGCGAGCTCCGTTTTCGGCACCGAGCGGCAGCAGCGCGAAGCCGGCTTCGCCTACTTCGGCGCGAACCTGAGGCAGGAGGCTTCGCTCGAGACCGCTCGCGACGCGCTGCTGCGCGTCGTTGAAGGTTTCGCGAAGAATCCCGTCACGGAGGACGAGGTCGAGCTTGCGAGGAGGCGGCTCGTCAACGACATCGAGCTCACGCTTGCGGATTCCCGCGAGCTCACCGGCGTTCTCTCCGAATGCGTCGGCATGGGCGACTGGCGCGTGCTGTTCCTGCACCGCGACCGGCTGAAGAAGATCACCGCCGCCGACGTCCAGGCCGCCGCGACGCGCTATCTGAAACCCGCCAACCGCACACTGGGAATGTTCATTCCGACGCAGTCGCCCGACCGCGCGGAGATTCCGGCCGTGCCGGACCTGGCGGCCGCGCTCAAGGACTACCGCGGCTCGGCCACGGTGGCGCTGGGCGAAGATTTCAATCCGACCCCCGCGAACATCGAGGCGCGCGTCATCCGCAGGACGCTCCCCGGCGGCATGAAGCTCGCCCTGCTTCCCAAGAAGACGCGCGGCGGCACCGTAGTGGCGCAGCTCACCCTGCAATGGGGCGACGAGCAAAACAAGCTGAACCGGGCCGCGGCCTGCGGCATCGCGAGCGGGATGCTGCTGCGCGGCACCCGGAAGAATTCCCGCGAGCAGCTGCGCAACCAGTTCGACCGGCTCAAGGCGAACGTGGGCGTCGGCGGCGACGGGGGCTCCATCGAAACCGTCCGCGAGAGCCTTCCGGAAACGCTGCGGTTGATGGCCGAGGTATTGCGCCAGCCGTCTTTTCCGAGTGAGGAGTTCGAGCAGCTGCGCCGTTCCTCGCTCACCAGCATCGACACGCAAAGGAGCGATCCGGGCGCCCTCGCGGGCCTCGCGCTCTCCCGCCACCTGAACCCCTACCCGCCCGAACACTGGCTGTATACGACTACGCTCGACGAGCGCAGCGCGCGGCTCCAGGCGCTCTCCCTCGACGAAGTCAGGCGGTGCTATGCCGATTTCTACGGCGCCTCCGACAGCCAGCTCGCGATCGTGGGCGATTTCGATCCGGACGAGATCGCGCGCCTCGTCCAGGAACTCTTCGGCGACTGGAAAAGCCCGCGCGCTTACGCGCGAATCCCTCTGCGAATCGTCGAGGTCGCGCCGGTCGACAACGTGATCGACACTCCGGACAAGGCGAACGCCGTGCTGCGCGCGGGGATGCTGCTTCGGCTGCGCGACGACAATCCCGATTATCCGGCGCTGCTCCTCGCCAACTACGTTCTCGGCGGCTCATCCGACTCGCGCCTGATGCGGCGCATCCGCGAGAAGGAAGGCCTGTCCTACAGCGTCGGCTCGTTCCTCTCGGCCGACAGCTTCTTCGAGCGCGGCAGCTTCGGGGTCTTCGCCATCTACGCACCGCAAAACCGCGCGCGGGTCGAAGCGGCGCTCGCCGAAGAACTCCGCAAGGCGCTCGCCGAAGGCTTCAGCGCGGAGGAAATCGAAGCCGGAAAGAAGGGCATGCTGCAGGCGCGGCAGCTCGCGCGTTCGAGCGACGGGACCGTCGCGAACCGCCTGGTTTCCTATCTCGTTCTGGGCCGCACTTTCGCGTGGGAAGAGGAGCAGGAGCGGCGGATCGCCGCGCTGGCGCCCAAGGCCGTTGTCGAGGCCCTGCGCCGGCATATCGATCCGGCAAAACTCTCGGTCGTCAAGGCCGGCGATTTTGCGAGCGTCGCGGCCAACCCGCCGGGACCGAACCGGGCGAACTGAGAGAAACCGGGGACAGACCACCATTTTCGGGACGGGCTGGGGTGAGCCCGATACCGAAGAAAATGGTGGTCTGTCCCCGGTTTCTACCTCAATTCCTCGTAGCGAATCCCGAGAACTTCGAGCGGTTCGTTCCCTGCGGGCGTGCTGAGGGTGACCGCGTCGCCCTCGCGCGTCTTGAGCAGCGCCCGGGCGATGGGGGACACCCACGACACCCGGCCGTGCGCGGGATCGACTTCGTCGGTGCCGACGATGCTGACGGTGTGCTCCCGGCCGCCGGAGTCGCGGTAGGTGACGGTGGCGCCGAAGAACACGCGGTCCCGGTCCTGGTCGCGGGGATCGACCACCTCGGCGATCTCCAGGCGCTTGATGAGGAAGCGGACGCGGCGCTCGATCTCGCGCAAGCGTTTTTTCCCGTAGAGGTAGTCGGCATTTTCCGAGCGGTCGCCGTTGGAGGCGGCCCAGGCCACGGTCTTCACCAGCTCCGGCCGCTCGATCTCGACCAGCGCCTTCAATTCCGATCGCAAGCGCGCATAACCGGCGGGCGTGATGTAGTTCTTCGGCCCCTGAGGCACGTGGGGCTCGACTTCGATCTCCTCTTCCGGCGCGTCGTCTTCACGCGTGAATGCCTTGCTCATCGCCCCATGCCCCGTAGCTGCCATTGCGGCTCCACTATAATAGCCTCAAACAAGCTGGAGCCCGTGTCGGGGTACGCCATGAAGTTCAACAGCAAGCGGGTACGGGAAATCGCGCTGGTCGTCCTGGTCGCGCTCGCCGCGACCCTCGCCAACCTGCCCGAGGAAAAGCTCGAGCGCCTGGATATCAATCGGGATCTTCTGCTCGGCTCGCTCGCCCTGGTCGTATTCATCGCGCTCTTCCTGTATCTCAAGTTCCAGTTTTTCTTCCTGGTCGTGCTGCTGGCGGTCGCCGCGAACATGCCCGGCGAGGTGGCCGAGAGCCTGGGCATTTCGACCCTGCCGCTGGTCATCGCCATGGCCACCATGGTGGGCTTTTCGCTCATCAACTACATGGTGGACCTGCTCCCGACGGGCCTGGAGAAAAAACCGAAGGAACACAGCGCCGAAGGCATCAAGGTGCTGTTCTACGCCATCGAAAAGGGCAACCTCATTTACGCGCAGAAGGTCCTCTCCCAGAACTTCGACCCCAACCTGGTCGCCGAGAACGGCTATACGCCGCTCATGTACGCGGCGGCGCGCGGCGACTCGAAGATGGTGGAGCTGCTGCTCAGGAACGGCGCGGACGTCAACCTGGTCAGCAAGGAAGGCGACACGGCGATCGAGCTCGCCTTGCGGATCGGTTCGCAGGAATGCGCCGACATCCTGAAGAAGGCGCGTGCCGATCAGGTGGTCCGCGAACAGGCCGCGCAGAGCAGGCCGGCCGCTCAAGACTAGGAAGCTCTGAACAACCCTGATCTCGTCATTCCCGCGAAAGCAGGAATCCAGGAATTTCAGCCGCTTGCCGGATGCCCGCTTTCGCGGGCATGACGTTAATCAGAGCATCCCCAGGAAGTCCGAAGAAGCACCTTCTCCGAAGGCACGCCCCTCGATTCGTAACAAAATGTGTCGCGGAACCGCGGCACGGAACTTCGGCGGGCCTGAGTTGCCCAAGACGCTACCGAACAGAACCCGGAAGGATCGCCATGTCCAAAAAGAAATTCGTCCTGATGCTGGCCGCGTGCGCGGCCGCCGCAACGCTGGGATTCCAGAGCGGCAAACTCGCCCCCATCTCGAGCTCCCAGGCCCAGACCCCGCCCGTTCAAGCCTCCACTCCCTTGCTCCCCGATTTCAGCGCCCTGGTCGAGCAAAACGGGCCCGCAGTCGTCAACATCAGCACCACCACCGCGCCGGTGCGCACCCAGATGCAACAACGCCAGATCCCCGGCGAGCCGGGCGACCCGATCCAGGAGTTTTTCCGCCGTTTCCAGATTCCCATACCCCAGGGCGACGGAATACGCAAAGGGGTCGGCTCGGGTTTCATCGTGAGCGCCGACGGTTATATCCTGACCAACGCGCACGTGGTCGATGACGCAAGCGAAGTCACGGTGAAGCTCACCGACAACCGCGAATTCAAGGCGAAAGTGATCGGCGTGGACCGCCGCACCGACGTCGCTCTGGTGAAGATCGACTCGAAGAATCTCCCGACGGTCCGGATCGGGGACGCCTCGAAAGCCAAGGTCGGCCAGTGGGTCGCCGCGATCGGCTCGCCTTTCGGCCTGGAGAACACCGTCACCGCGGGCATCATCTCCGCGAAGTCGCGCTCGCTGCCCGACGAGAGCTACGTGCCGTTCATCCAGACCGACGTCGCCATCAACCCCGGCAATTCCGGCGGGCCTCTTTTCAACATGGCGGGCGAGGTGATCGGCATCAACTCGCAGATCTACAGCCGCACGGGCGGCTACATGGGATTGTCGTTCGCGGTTCCCATCGACGTCGCGATGAAGGTCAAGAACGACCTGCAGAGGGACGGCAAGGTCAGCCGCGGGCGCCTGGGCGTCACCATCCAGGGAGTCAGCCAGGAGCTGGCCGATTCCTTCGGGCTGAAGAAGGCGCAAGGCGCTCTGGTGAGCGCCGTGGAACCGAAAAGCCCGGCGGACAAGGCCGGGATCAAGACCGGCGACATCATCCTGGCGGTGGACGGACGGGCCATCGAGAATTCAATCGACCTGCCCCGCATCATCGGCGAGTCCCGCCCCGGAACTCCGGTGAATCTGAAGATCTGGCGCCAGGGTGAAACGCGCGAGCTGAACGCTTCCCTGGGCGAGGCCCCGGCGGAGAAAGTCGCGAAAGCGGACAGCGAACTCAAAGCGAAGCCGGGCAAGCTCGGTCTCGCGCTGCGAGCGCTCACCCAGGAAGAGCGCAAACAGATCGAAACCGAAGGCGGCCTGCTCGTAGAGCAATCCGAAGGTCCCGCTGCGCGGGCGGGCGTTCAGGCGGGCGATGTCATTCTCGCTTTCAACAACCAGCCGGTGAAGACGGTCGATCAGCTGCGGCGCCTGGTGGACCGCTCGCGCGGCAACGTCGCGCTTCTGATACAGCGCGAGGGCAACAAGATCTACGTGCCGATCCGGCTGGGCTGATCGGCCCGCACCGAATCGAGACCGCGCCCTTCGAGGCGCGGTTTTTTTTCGTTCCAGCATTCAACGTCATTCCCGCGATCCGCTCCCCCGACCCCTCTCCACTCGCGTGGAGAGGGGAGCAATATGTTCTCTTCTCCCGCTTGCGGGAGAAGAGATAGGGATGAGGGTCGGCGGGAATCCAGCGGCATTCCGCTGAGGACGGCGCTGGATTCCGGGTCGCGCTCGCGCGCGTCCGGAATGACGGCAAAGCAGTAGAATCGGCCGGACTCCGAGGAGGACGCCATGGCCGCACCCCGATCTCTTCAGTTCGACACGCTCAGCCTGCACGCGGGCCAGAGGCCCGATCCTGTCACGGGCGCGCGCGCGACGCCGATCTATTTCACCACGTCCTTCGTGTTCCGCGACGCGGACCACGCCGCGGCGCTCTTCAACATGGAGCGCGGCGGGCACGTCTACTCGCGCATCTCCAATCCCACCAACGCGGTGCTCGAGGAGCGGGTGGCGGCGCTCGAAGGCGGCGTCGGAGCGATCGCGACGGCGAGCGGCCAGGCCGCGCTGCACCTCGCGGTGGCGACGATCGCGGGCGCGGGCTCGCACATCGTTTCGTCGCGCGCGCTCTACGGCGGCTCGCACAACCTGCTTTCCTACACGCTGCCGCGCTTCGGCATCGAAACCACGTTCGTCGACCCGCGCGATCCCGCCGCCTGGAAAAAGGCGATCCGTCCGAACACCAGGCTCCTTTTTGGCGAGACGCTCGGCAACCCGGGACTGGACGTGCTCGACATCGCCTCGGTCGCCGCGATCGCGCACGCAGCGAAGGTGCCGCTGCTGGTGGATGCCACCTTCACCACGCCTTACCTGCTGAAACCCTTCGACCACGGCGCCGACCTCGTCTACCACTCAGCCACCAAGTTCCTCGGCGGGCACGGCGTGGCGATCGGCGGCGTGCTCGTGGACGGAGGCACGTTCGACTGGGAAGCCTCGGGGAAATTTCCGGAGCTGACCGAGCCCTACGCGGGCTTCCACGGCATGGATTTCCAGGAGGAGTCCACCGTTGCGGCGTTTCTCCTGCGAGCCAGACGCGAGGGACTGCGCGATTTCGGCGCCTGCATGAGCCCGGCGAGCGCTTTCCAGATCCTCCAGGGCGTCGAAACTCTTCCGCTCAGGATGGAGCGGCACGTGGAGAACACGCGCAAGCTGATCGCTTTCCTCGGCACAGAGGCCGCGGTCGAATCGATCGCCTATCCCGAGCTGCCTTCGCATCCGGACCATGAACTGGCCAAGAAGCTCCTCCCGCGCGGCTGCGGTGCCGTATTCAGCTTCAACCTGAAGGGCGACCGCGCCGCCGGCCGGCGCTTCATCGAGGCGCTCGCAGTTTTTTCGCACCTCGCCAACGTCGGCGATGCAAAATCGCTGGTGATCCACCCGGCGAGCACCACGCACTTTCGCATGAGCGACGCGGCGCTCGCCGAAGCGGGCATCGGTCCGGGCACGATTCGCCTGTCGATCGGGCTCGAGGACCCGGAGGACCTGATCGAGGATCTCGCGCGCGGCCTGCGCGCCGCAAGAGGCTGAAAATGGAACTTCGCGTCGCGAACAATGCCGCCTACGTTTATACAGGCGGGAAAACCCTCGATGCGAAGCTCCCTGCGGTCGTGTTCATCCACGGCGGCGAACAGGACCACTGCGTCTGGGTGCTGCAGTCGCGCTATCTCGCGCACCACGGCTACGCCGTGCTCGCGGTCGATCTGCCCGGGCACGGCAGGAGCGGCGGCGCGCCGCTCGCAAGCATCGAGGACATGGCCGGCTGGATCGTCGCCCTGCTCGATGCGGCCAAGCTCGACGCCGCGTCCCTGGTCGGCCACAGCATGGGGTCGCTCGCCGCGCTCGAATGCGCTGCGCGGCATCCGGAGCGCGCAAGCCGCGTCGCCCTGCTCGGGACCGCCTTTCCGATGCGCGTCTCGCCCGACCTCCTCCAGGCGACGAGGAACCGGGAATCCGACGCGCGCGGCATGATCAACATCTGGTCTCACTCCGCCTGCGCGCACTATCCGGGCAATCCGGGCCCGGGATCCTGGGTGATCGGCGGAAACCTGCGGCTGATGCAGCGGCAGAAGCCGGGGGTGCTGCACGCCGACTTCGCCGCCTGCGACGGATACAAAACGGGATTCGAGCGCGCCGCGCAAGTGAAATGCCCCGCGCTGTTCCTGCTCGGCGCGCGCGACGCGATGGCCCCCGAGCGCGCGGGACGGGACCTCGCCCGCGCGGTTCCGAATTCGACGGTGGTGACGCTGGCTTCGGCCGGCCACAACCTCATGGGTGAAAAGCCGGATGAGGTCCTCGATGCCCTGCTCGAATTTCTCCGCGCCCCCTGATCGCGCCGGGACGCGTTGTGGAAGGACGAATGGCTCGCGGTACACTTCGCACATGACCCGGCCGGAAAGCTTCAGGTGACGCGCGGCACCTCCACGCGATGCATGGCGCTCGCCCCTCTGCTGATCGCCCCGCTCGCGGCCCTCGCGCAGAGCGTCTTGCCGGAATACGCGTGGATCGGCGCGGGCGTGCGCACGCGGCCTGCCTACGACGGCTCGGCCGCGCAGCGAATGGAATTGATTCCATCGGTGAGGTATTTCGGAACACCGTGGTTCGCGCGCAACACCCAGGGGATGCTGGAGGGCGGCGCCCGGATGGAACTCTCCCGCGGGCTCAATCTCGGGGCGCAGCTCGCCTACGAAGGCGGCCGCCTCGCGAGCGAATCGGACTTCCTCTCGAGCCACAACGTCGCGGACATCAACCCCGGCGCCTCGGCCGGCCTGCACCTCGAATGGGACCGGGACCTCGGCCCGGTGCCGGTCACGCTGCTTGCGCGCGGGCGCCGCTTCATCGACGGCGATCGGGGCGTGCAGGCCGATCTGCGCTTCACCGCGGGTGTTTACCGCGGCGGCGCAGTCACCGCCGCCGTATTCGTGCAGGGAACGTGGGCGAATTCGAAATCCAGCCAGTCTTTCTACGGCATCGCGCCCGGGGAATCGGCGAGCACGGGTCTGCCCGCGTATTCGGCCGGAAGCGGCCTGCTGCATGCGAGCGGCGGATTGCTCTGGGGCGTCGATCTCAGCCGGGAATGGATCGTGGTGGGCAATCTGGAGGGACGACGGCTGCACGGGGACGCCGCGCGCAGCCCGCTCGCGGAGCGCACGTCGAACTACTACGCGAGCGCAAGCCTGGCGTACCGGTTTTGACGGGGACGGCAAGGACATGCCCGATCTGGCTCACGCGTTGTTGCCTCAAGGCCCGTTCCTCGCGCCTTTCCTGTTCGCCGCGGGCGTCTTTGGCATCCGCTACCTGCTGCTCGCCGGCATCGCGTTCCTCGCCTGGTACGCCAGACGCCGCGACGGAAAGCTTCAGCGCGCGATGCCCCGGGGAGGGCAAATCCGGCGCGAGATCGCCTACTCCGCGATGGCCGTTCTCATCTTCGGCCTCATCAACGGGGCGATCTTCGGCTACGGCATCGCGCCCCACACGCAGCTGTATTGGGACATCGCACAGTACGGGTGGGCATATTTCTGGCTCAGCATTCCGCTCATGATCCTCGCGCACGACGCCTACTTCTACTGGACGCACCGGCTGATGCACACCCGGGCGCTGTTCCGCATTTTTCACGGCGTGCACCACCTTTCCACCAATCCCACGCCCTGGACCGCCTACGCGTTTCACCCCTTCGAGTCTGTCATCGAGGCGCTCGGCGTGGTGCTGATCATCTTCATCATGCCCTCGCACCCGTGGGCGTTCCTGATTTTCCAGACGATCTCGACCGCGATCAACGTGTACGGCCACCTGGGCTACGAGCTTTATCCGCGGAATTGGCCGCAACACGGGCTGGGCCGCTGGATCAACACCTCGGTCGCGCACAATGCCCACCACGACAAGGCGCGGCACAACTTCGGTTTCTATTTCCTGTTCTGGGACCGCTGGATGGGGACCCTCGACCCCTCCTACGAGGCGAAATACCGCCAGAGCTTCGCGGTCGGCCTGCGGTCCTAGCGGCCTGTAACACCGGAATCAGTAGTGCCTGGTTGCGCTGTGCAGGGAGAAGTTCCTGCCATTGGCACTACTGAATCAACTGTTACAGTCCACTAGTGAGCATCAACCGCATGACGTGCCTTCGTCGTCCCCGCGCCCTTTGGCACCCGCGAAAGCGGGCCGGGGACCCAGTGGCTGTCCTTGCACGACGCTGGATTCCCGCTTTCGCGGGAATGACGGCGCCAAGAAGGCCCATGTCACGAGCTTTGGTTTGGATCAATAGTCGCGCAGCACCAGCAACACCGGCTGATGGTCCGACGCGTCGGTCTCGCCGTTCACGGCCACGTCCTCGACGCGATGGGCGAGGTCCTCGGTCACGAAAATGAAATCGCAGGCGATCGGCGGGCCCGGCCACTGCTTCTTGTCGTGCACGCCGAGCGTGGGCGCGTGCGATTTTCGCGGATGGCGAAGCTGCCACGCGTCGCGGTAGACGGGAACACCGCTCGCGAGCGCAGATTGCAGATGCGCGTGCAGCGCATCGTCCGGCGGAAAATTGAAGTCCGCGGTGAGAATGCCCGAAGCGGGGCGAGGCACCGTTCGAAACGGGCCGTTTTCCTTCGCCGGGGCCGGCGCGGCTGCGTGGCCCGCGGCTTCGATCTGCAGCTCGCGCAACGCCTCGACCTGCGCGGCGCGCTGCTTCAGCGAATAGTACTCGAGGTGCGTCGTAGTCACGCGCAGCGGGCCCGAAGGCGCATCGAGCACGACTTCGACGGCCGAGCGCTGCATGCTCGGCACGGAAGGATCCGCCGGCCAGGGCAACAGGCGCCGGAACACCTGCAGGATCGGGAGGCGCGTGACGATCGCGTTGCCGAATTCGCGCCAGTCTCCTCCGGGGGCGGGCACATCCGTGGCCACGCCCTTCACGACGGTGTAGTCTGAAAACAGCCCGGCGAGCGTCTCGTACTGGTTCTCGCCCGAGCTTCCCGCAAGATCGGGATAGTTGCGCGCGACTTCCTGCAGGCACAGCACGTCGAAATCGGCCATGTCCCTGGCGATCTTGCTGATGCGCGCGGGGTCGACCCTGCCGTCGCACCCGCGGCACCACTGGATGTTCCAGCTGATGAGCTTCATCGGCCCGGCCGGTCGGCTGAATCCGTCGTGATCATTTGCTGCGCTCCCCGGCGCCTTTGCTAATATGACCATCCCGCATGCAGGGATTTTGACAGGACGGACCGTGAAAGAAAACCTCTCAAGAATCGCGCGGCGAGCGGGATTCGCGTGTGTCGCATTCGTCTTCGCGCAACCGGCGCTCGCCCAGCGCTTGCCGCTCCAGCACATCAAGCTTCCGCCCGGCTTCGAGATCAGCGTCTTCGCGGACGGCGTTCCCAGCGCGCGCTCGCTGGCGCTGGGCAAGAACAACGTGCTTTTCGTCGGCACGCGCAGCGACCGCGTGTACGCCGTGCGCTATCGCGACGCCAGGGCGACGCAGGTCATCACCGTCGCCTCGGGCCTGAACATGCCGAACGGCGTGGCGCTCAGGGACGGCGCGCTCTATGTGGCGGAAGTGAGCCGCATCCTGCGCTTCGATGCAATCGAGGCGCAGCTCGACGCGCGGCCGAAACCCGTAGTCGTCACCGACCGCTATCCCCGCGAAACGCACCACGGCTGGAAGTTCATCCGCTTCGGCCCGGACGGCCGGCTCTACGTGCCGGTCGGCGCGCCGTGCAACATCTGCGAACCGGATACCGCGCGCTACGCGCTCATCTCCCGGATCCAGCCGGACGGCTCGGGCTACGAGGTGTTCGCGCGCGGCATACGCAACTCGGTGGGATTCGACTGGGATCCGCGCACGAAGGAGCTGTGGTTTACCGACAACGGCCGCGACCGGCTGGGCGACGACCTGCCCTCCGACGAGCTGAACCATGCGCCCAGGCCCGGGATGCACTTCGGCTATCCCTATTGCCATCAGGGCGACACCGCCGACCCCGAATTCGGAAGCAAGCGCTCCTGCTCGGAATTCTCACCGCCCGCGGTCAAGCTCGGTCCGCACGTGGCCGCGCTCGGCATGCGGTTCTACTCGGGCGAGGGCTTCCCGGCCGAGTACCGCGACAACCTCTTCATCGCCGAGCACGGCTCATGGAACCGCTCGAAGAAGATCGGCTACCGCGTAGCGCGTGTGGTCGTCGAAGGCGGCCGGGTCGTGAAGCACGAAGTATTCGCCGAGGGCTGGCTGCAAGGCGAATCGGCCTGGGGGCGGCCGGTCGACCTCGAAGTCATGCCCGACGGATCGCTGCTGGTGTCGGACGATCACGCGGGAGTGATTTACCGCATCGCGTATCGCGGCCGATAGCAGGTCATTGAAAAATGGCTTCTGGTGCCTCTTGCCTGTCATCAAATTGGCATCATGCGTACTTTTTCAACAGCCTGCTGACTAATGGCCGAAAACGCGAATGCTCCAGCCGGTCAGGGT
>Ga0137350_1000021_pt1 | contig 21352 bp, 13 predicted proteins | sample EasRivERMLT660_2_FD_104765 | JGI IMG/M metagenome (GOLD analysis project Ga0137350, IMG submission 104765) | Soil microbial communities from meander-bound floodplain in the East River, Colorado, USA - East River MetaG ERMLT660_2 | ecosystem: Environmental > Terrestrial > Soil > Floodplain ... | reverse complement strand
CTGCTGCGTGCCGGCGCGGTTCAGGCCAAGCTGAGCGTAAGCGCGCCGGGCGATCCATTCGAGCAAGAAGCCGATGATGCAGCCGAACGGGTGATGAGGATGGAAACGCCCGACGTGGGTGGTGATCGGAGCGCGCCGTCTGTCGCTCCGATCATTCAGCGACGGGTGTCGGAAGGCGCGGGCAGATTGACGGAAGCGCTGCCGCTTGTGCACGAGGTGCTGCGCTCACCCGGTCAACCACTCGATCCATCGACACGCGATTTCATGGAGTCGCGCTTTGGTTGCGACTTTAGAAACGTGCGCGTCCACTCCAACGCCCGGGCCGCCGAATCGGCGCGAGCGGTCAATGCTCGGGCGTACGCGATCGGCAGCAACATCGCATTCGATCGCGGCGGGTATTCTCCGCACAGCGTCGCCGGCCGACGCTTGCTGGCGCACGAGCTGACGCACGTCATCCAGCAGTCCGGCTCCGGGCCGGCGCCCGGGATCGAGCACGAGCACGACGCCGACCGCGCGGCAGCGGACGTCGTGGCGGACCGGGCCGTGCGCGTTCTGCCCAACGCGCAGATCGCCTTGCAAAGGCAGGAGAAGGAAGAAACGCAAGGCGCGGAGAAAGAACGCCCGGGCGGCGGGCTCGAGCGCGCTGTCGCCAATTTCATACTCCGTCAATGCGGACTGGACAACGCGCAGGCCCGCATCGCCGCAGCGGCCCTGACCGGAATGATCGTCGAGATGGTCGAGCAGCTCGGGCGCGGGGGTAAAGGGGCGCTATTCCTCTCGAGACTTGCCGGCTACTCCCTCAAGGATTCCCTGAAATTCACGGGCGGCTACGCCGTCGGCCTGGTCGAGGGTATCGTCAGCCCGATCACCGACTTGTTCGGACTGGCGGTTTTCGGCGAGCACATGAGGGTCATGGCGGAGAACCTGCTGCTCAGCGGGATCAGCCGCCGCGGCGAGCTGGCGGAGGACCTGCGCCAATTGTTCCCGTCGCTCGATGAAATCCAGAAGGGCATCGACGCCGTCGTGGCCAGCATCCGCGATAAGCCCGTGGAAGTCCTGAAAGCCGTGATGACGCTGCCCCAGCGCCTCTCGGCCCAGGCCGAAGAGATGGCCTATAGCCTGGGCAGGAAGGCGGGTGCCGAGATCGTGAAATCGCTCGAGGAACCGTGGTCCGAAAAGAAAACCGAAGAAGCCCCAGGCCCCGATTTCCTGAGGCAGCCGCTCGCGTGGGTGAGCTCGAAGGCCGGGGCGCTCGAATCGAAGATTATCGAGGCGCCTTGGGCAAAGATCGGCAACAAGGTCGGCTACGCGGTCGGTTTTGCCGCCATCAACATCGCGCTGTTCGCGTTCACCGACGGAATCGGCAACCTGATCACGCAGCTGGGCAATGCGCTCGGAAAGGTGAGCAAGGCGCTCGGCGCTCTAGGTCGTGGTCTCGAGGCGATCGCAGGAGTGACGAAAACCGTCGGTACCGCCGTCGCCGAGATCGAGAAGTTGATCGCGCTGGGTGTCGGCAAGCTGCTCAAGCCGCTCGAACATATCCTGGAACCGATCCTGACGCCGCTCACCGGGTTCCTCGGGCGCTTGAGGACGTTTCTTCGCAAGCTGTTCGGCGTCGTCGAAAAAGAAGCCGCACCGGCTCTGACCGCGGCGACGACGAAAGGCGCGGGCGCGTTGGAGGATGTCACCAAGGCCGTCCACACACCTGCTCCGAAGACCCCTGTTCGTACCGCGCACGCGAGTCCGGGCGAGGACGTTGTGTTTCACGAATCAGTGACCCCGCCTGTGGAGAAAGTCCGGCGACCGGCGGTGAAGGTTGAAGAGCCGGGCGCGACCGCTGTGGGAGAATCGACCGGCGGCAGGCGCGAGGGTTTTTCCGATCTCGAAGAACAAGTATTGGATGACCTTGCCGAAGTCCAACAAAAGCTCTATCCAGAAAAGGGACCCTCCGGCAAGCACACCCAATCTGCAGCGAGCGAAGAGCGCGCCTTGCTCGAACAAGATCGCCCGAGCAACAAACAGGTCAAGAAGGCCCGGATCGAGGAATCCGCGCGCCTAGGCGAAGCTGGTGGTCGCGAGCAGGCAGCGAGAGAAGGCATCGCCGTAGCGGAATGGGACACCCCTCAACAATGGAAGGGCGATTTTGGCCAGGGCATTGACCGCATCGGTGAGCGGGGAGACCGGGTTGTGGTCCTCGAGTTCAAGTACGGAGGGAGCGATTTGGGCACAAGCGGCGAGGACGTCGTTCAAATGTCGAACGAATGGATTGGAAGGAAGATCGCCGAGTTGGAGGTGGTTGGTGACACGGAGACAGCGGCGAAATTACTCAAGGCTGCTCAAGAGGGGCGGCTACAAGGCGTCGTCTACTGGACGCGTGAGTTGAAGGCTGGTGAGACCACCTCGCGACTGACAAGCGCTCAGCTGCGAGACAAGCTCGGCCGCGAAAGCATCAGCGAGAGCGGGCTGATCCAATATTCGCGAACCAAGGTCCAAAGTGGATACGACAAGCGCCTGAAAGAGTTGCGGCGAGCGATGGAGCGCGGTGACGTGTCAAGGCTTCCCTGATCGCATGCACACATTCCGCGACAAGAATGGGGCCGCGGTCACGAACGGCGTACAGCCGCAGCTCGCCACGCTCGAGACCCTGGTCTATCCGATGGAATCAATGGAGTCGGAGTCAATTGGATGTTTGTTCCCCGCGATAGAAGCGCCGGGTAGCTAAGAGAAGAACTTTCCAAGAGGCAAGGCAAGTGCGAGCCCTCACCAAAGACGTATCGAATAAAGCTCCGAGCCCGCAGTCGGCGAAGATGAGCAACGACGTCTCGCCGACCGCCCGGAGCACTCCCTGGCAAGCACTGCATCAAACCCTCGGCAACCAGGGCGTGCAGCGACTGCTGCGGACACGAGCGATCCAGGCCAAGCTTCGCGTCAGCCGGCATGACGATGCGTACGAGCAAGAAGCCGATCGCGTCGCGAAGCAGGTGTTGCAGCGAAAGGTCGCGCCGTGCTCGTGCGGCGGCGTGTGCCAGACATGCCGCGGCCAGAAGCCGTTGCAAATTCAGCGCCGTGCCGAACCAGGTGCCGACGACGCGGGCCTGTCCGTTCCCGACAATTTCCTGCACTCGCTCGGTCGGGGTCAGCCGATGGACGCCGGCACGCGCGCTTTTCTTGAGCCACGCTTTGGCCGCGATCTGGGGGCAATCCGCATTCACCGCGACAGCGCAGCCGCGCGTGCGGCACAGGCGGTGAACGCGCGCGCGTTTACCGTCGGAAACGATCTGGTGTTCGGACCCGGGGAGTACGCACCGGTGACCGACCACGGCCGATCGCTCCTGGCCCACGAGCTGGTGCATACGTTCCAACAGCGTCCGCGCAATCCCGGCGGCGAAGCGTTTCTACAGCGCTTTTCCCTATGGGAGAGCGCCGCTCGCTTTTTCGGGGGCGGAACGTTTTCCGACGACGAACTGCAGGCGTACCTGCGGTTGCTGGATCAACGCCGCAACGCCCCCCTGCGCATCGAGGACGACTTCGACAGCGACAACAAGGCGCGCGAAGTGGTGCAACGCTGGAAGCGCGGTGACAGCCTCTACGTTCTCACCGGTTCGCGCAAGATCCAGCTGATCGAGGAGATGCTCTCGGGATTTACCGGAGACGACGACGAGAACGCCATCCTCGATCTCCTCACCGGCTCCACGGGTCCGGAGTTTGCCGAGATATTGCGCCAGGTCGGCGAGTCGAGGCTGAGGGATGATTTCCACGGCGCCGAATACACGCGGTTGGAGAGTCTGCTCGCTTCGCGGGCACCCGCACCGGGTGCCCGAAGGCCGCCCGCGGCCGGCGCCAGTACCGAAACATTTCCATCGCAGACGGTGCTCGAAGCACAGCAGCTCTTCAGCAGCAACGCCCAGCTGGCCCATGACGTGAGGCAGAACTGCATCGAGATCGTGCGCACCATCGGGCCGCGCCTGTTCTCCCACGATCCGCAAATGGCGCGGCGTGTGACAACCGGGCTCGGGCGCTTGAGCGGCGGGACGCTGACGATGCCGCATGCCGGCGGGGTGCTGACGGGGCTCGGCGCCGCCACCGGGCCGACCGACGTGCGCTTCAACAACGGCAACGGCAACAACGAACCGACGGCGATGCTTGCGAGCGCGTGGGACACGATCATCGGACTGGTCGGCAGCGAGAACGGCTGGCACATCTTCGGTCTCGCGGTCTTCGATGGGTACCACAGCATCACGGTGTTCGTCGACAAACGGCCGGATGCGACGCGCGTCTATTGGGCCGACCAGTGGGCGATCGACCCCGGCGACGACTTCCACCAGGCACCGGGATCGGTTTCCGGGTTCCGGCGCTATGAGCAAACGGGTTTCGATCGATTTATCACGGAAAAAACACGGGAATGGTGGAACGACGTCCACCGGCCCGGTTCGAAGTGCGGGCTTGCCCATCCACGTACGTGGGACCGTTCGTGCCGGTACACGGCGACGCTCAAGATCTGGAAATTTCACCCGAGTCCGCCATGATCCGGACCCTCGAGAAGTGCGCTAAACGATCAATAGTCTGAGATTCCCTGAAGAGGGATCAACGGGAACGAAGACTGGAGTTTCCGGGAGCCAAGGCAAATGCGAGCACTTACCAAAGACGTATCGAACAAAGCCCCGAGCCCGCGGTCGGCGAAGGTGAGCAATGACGTCTCGCCGACCGCCCGGAGCACTCGGTGGCACGCACTGCATCAAACCTTCGGCAATCAGAGCATGCAGCGACTGCTTCAGACGCGCACGATTCAGGCCAAGCTACATATCAGCCAACCGAACGATCCGTACGAACAAGAAGCCGACCGCGTAGCCGAAAGGGTGATGCGGACGCCTGACTCCGCGGCGCAAAGAAAGTGCGCCGCCTGTTCTGCGGGGGGCGCCACCTGCCCGAGCTGCGAGGAGGAGACGCGCATCCGGCGCAAATCGGACGGCGCCGCCAAAGCCGGAGAAGTACCGGCCGACTTCGCGAGCCGGTTGGGTGGGGGCACGGCACTCGATTCGGCGAGCCGCGCCTTCTTCGAACCGCGCTTTGGCCGCGACTTCGGCGATGTCCGCGTGCATGCGGGAGCGCAAGCCGACATCGCGGCGCGCAGCATCAGCGCGCGCGCCTTCACGCTCGGACGGAACGTCGCATTTGCGGCCGGGGAATACGATCCGCGGTCCGAGCGCGGACGCAACCTGATGGCGCACGAACTGGCGCACGTGCTCCAGCAGCGCGCACAGCGGGGCGCGCCGGGCCTCCAGGCGCGCGTGGTGGACGATGACGAGCACCTCCCCTGTCGGGCGACGGCGGGGCGCGGCGCCGCTTACCTGGGCGCGCGCGAAGCGGCGGCCGCCACGATGGCCGAGGAGGCGGCGACCGCGCTGCGGGCGAGCCCGATCGGGGAGCCGGAACGCAGGCTGTTGTGGGAACGGCTCCGGCTCGACTACAACGAGCCGGTGATCCGCTGCCGCCAGGTCGCCGAGGTCGCGGACCGGCTTGCACGGGCGGCCCGCGAAATCCGGGGAACCGACTGCGTATACCAGTGCGCGGCTTCCGGGGAACCCGAAGGGGAGTGCCGGTCGGGCCGCCACGATGCTTATACCCATGTCGGCCTCAGCCGGAATATCGATCTTTGCGACGGCTTCTGGCTGGCGTCTTCGGACGATCAGGAGGCCATCCTCCTCCACGAGTGGATGCACTATCTCTACCTGACGCGGGGCCTTCGCGATCAGCGCGGGGGTGGCTTCGACACCGCGGATTGCTACGCCATCTTCGCGGACGCTAGGCGGCGCGGGGCCGCGGCCCGGGACGACGGGACCTGCCCCGCGCGCGCCGAACCGGTGCCCGCCGCCGATCCCTCGCGCCAAACCGAGCAGTGTCCCGGGAATGTGTTCGCCACCTTCGTGGGCCTCGGCGGTTACGCCTACGGTCTCGGCGGCCACCACTACGGGCTGCTCGGCGCTGGGCTCGATCTGAACTTCCCGCTCACGCGCATGCACGACTGGGAGCTCACGCTCGGCCCTCGCTTCACCGCGCTGCTGCCGACCGACGCGGCGGCGCGTGCGTCCTACCTCGAGGGAATACGCGCCGGGGTCTCTTTCCGGTATCGGCCCTGGAGGTTCGGTATCCAGGTCGGCGGGTACGCCGAGGCGGGAAGAGCTTCGTTGTCGAACGCGGACGAGACGCGCACCGCGCATCCTTATCTGGCGGGCGGCGTCACGGCCGCGCTGAATTTCCGTCTCGGAGACCGTACGGCCCTGCAGATCCTCGCCGACGTCGGCGGCGGCACCCGCCTCGATCGGATCGACCCCGCCGGCGACGAAGCGCGGCGCGGCTGGTTCGGCGTGGGGTTGGGGCTCGCGTTGCAGATCAAGTGATCTGCCGCATGGCGGAGCTCAGATGAGGGAGGTTTTCAAGCGCTTGCGGGAGAAGCTCGCCATAAGCGAACCGAACGAGAGGTGAATCGAATTGCAATCCGTCAATCGTGACAAGGAGACTCAGTCATGGATCGCATCGTAAAGGTGTTCTGCACCGGCCCTGAACAAACCGCGCTTGCGAAGGCGCACAAGACGCTCGAGCGCTACCCGGCGTTCCTGCTGATTCGAGCCTCGAAAAAAACACTCGCGCCGCTTGGGCGCAAGTATCCGATCGAGGACATCACCGACTTGTACGCGATCCGCGCCGGGAGGAGCGTCATCAACACGTCGCGCCCGCGCGTGGATGTGAAGGGCAGGCGCCACGCGCACCCGGCGTACCGGGACGTCAAGCGTCTGCGCCCGGGAAAGCACCACTATCTGGTTCAGTTCGTCGGCCCGATCAAGGACGCCTGGCTCAAGTCGCTGAAGGCAATCGGAGCCGAGCCCCGCCAGCACTATGAGAACTTTGCCTACGTGGTGCGCGCCGCCGGCAAACTACTGCCCGGAATCGCGGCGCTGCCGTTCGTGCGCTGGGTGGGTCATCTGCCGCATCGCGCGCGCATTACCCCTGCGCTGGCGCTCGCGTTGAAGGGCGGGAAGAAAGCGGCCGCGTTACCGCGCACGCGCAAGCTGTCGTCCCGCTATACGGTCGAATTCTTCGGGCCCGAGGACCGGCAGGCGGCGTCCGCCGCTGTCAGGAAGCTCGGGTTCAAGGTGCTGAATCGGGAGGCGAAAGGAAAAGCCCTGATCGTGGAGGCAGCGGGCGCGGACGCGACGCGCGCCCGGAAGCTGGGGCGGCTGTCCGAAGTGCACGGCGTGCGCGCGATTCGCGAACGCAGCCTCAGGCGGCTCAGCAACGATGTCGCCGCCGGGATCATGGACACGGCGCGCAGCCTGGGTAACAGTGGACTCGGGCTGAGCGGCAAGGGCGAAACTGTCGCGGTGTGCGATACCGGGTTCGACACGGGCGACCCGCGCAGCGTCCATCCCGACTTCGCGGGACGTGTGGCGTGGATCAAGAGCTACCCGATTACCCCGGAGTTCAGGGACGACGTCAGGAACCCCGGCGGCGATGACGGCGCGGCGGATCTCGACAGCGGTCACGGCACGCACGTGGCCGGGTCGGTGCTGGGCAACGGCGCGGCGAGCATGGGACTGCCGGGCGCGGCGAACCCGATTCGCGGCCTCGCTTTCAACGCCAAGCTCGTATTTCAAGCCGTGGAGCAGGAGTTGCGGTGGAAGGACCCGGGCGATCAAGCGCGTTACGGGCGTTATCTGCTGGCCGGTATTCCGGACGACCTCACCGTGCTTCTCTCAGACGCCTATGGCAAGCGGGCCCGCATCCACTCGAATTCCTGGGGCGGCGGAGACCCCGGCGAGTACGACGAGCAGTGCGAGCAGTTGGACCGCTTTGTGTGGCGGCGCCGGACGTTTTGTGTGGTGTTTGCCGCCGGCAACGACGGCACCGATGCCGACGGCGACGGCAAGATCAATCCCATGAGCGTAACGTCTCCGGGGACCGCCAAGAACTGCATTACGGTGGGCGCCTGCGAAAATCGCCGGCCCAATTTCAACGGCGAGACCTACGGGGAGTGGTGGCCGCAGGATTACCCGGTCGCGCCGTTTCGCAACAACCCGATGGCGGACGACAGCGACACGGTCGTCGCCTTCAGCAGCCGCGGGCCCACGCGCGACGGCCGCATCAAGCCCGACGTCGTCGCGCCCGGCACCTTCATCCTTTCCACGCGTTCCACGCAGATCGCGTCGAACAACACCGCCTGGGCCGCGTTTCCGCCGAGCCGGCTCTACTTTCACATGGGCGGCACCAGCATGGCAACGCCCCTCACGGCCGGCGCCGTGGCGCTGATCCGCGAGTACCTGCGCACCAAAGAGAGGAAGGAGAGCCCGAGCGCCGCGCTCCTCAAGGCCGCCCTGATTCTGGGTTGCGAGCGGCTGCCTGGGTATTCGCCCGCCGGTGTGCTCCTCGACAACCACCAGGGCTTCGGACGCGTCAACCTCGACGCCGTGCTCGCGCCCGCCAGCCCGGCGAAAACCGTGTTTCGCGACGACAAGGCCGGGCTGCGAACCGGCCAGGCGCGCAAATTCACGCTCAAGCTCAAATCGAATCAAGCGCCCCTGCGCATGGTGCTCGCATACAGCGATTACCCGGGCGCTGCGCTGGTGAACAATCTCAACCTGATCGTCACGGATCCGGACGGAAAGCGCTACGTGGGAAATCAGAAGGCACCGGGCGCCATGACGATGGATGTCGCAAACAATGTCGAGGTCCTGCACGTGAGCCGGCCGGCCGCCGGCATCTGGACAATCGAAGTCGTGGGTTCGAACGTGCCGCAGGGTCCGCAGGCATTCGGTTGGGTGGGGCAAGCGCATTTCGCGTGAGACCGCAGTCGGATGGCGTCGGGGGGTCGAATCGATGGCGTCGGAGTCGATTGGATGTTCGTTCCTCGCCGTAGAAGCGCCGGGTAGCTGAGAGAAACTTTCAAGAGGCAAGGGAAGTGGGAGCCCTCACCAAAGAAGTATCGAACAAGGCCCCGAGCTCGCGGTCGGCGACGACGAGCAATGACGTCTCGCCGGCCACCCCGAGCACCCCGTGGCAGGTTCTGCATCAAACCCTCGGCAACCAGGGCATGCAAAGACTGCTGCGTGCGGGCGTCATTCAGGCGAAGCTTCGCGTCGGCCAGCCGAATGATTCTTACGAACGGGAAGCCGACCAGGTTGCCGATCAGGTGATGCGTATGCCTGCATCGCAGCCCCAGCTTGCCTGCGCCTGTGGCGGAGAGTGCCCCAAGTGTCGGACGCCGCAGCCGGATCAAGAGCACGTCCGCTTGCAGACTAAGCGCGTCCAATCAAGCGACTTGGGGCAGACCACAGCACCGCCTATCGTCAACGAAGTATTGCGCTCGCCCGGTCAGCCTCTCGACCCCGCGACTCGCGCCTTCATGGAGCCGCGCTTCGGCCACGACTTTGGCCGGGTGAGGGTGCATACCGATGCGAACGCAGCCGAGTCGGCGCGCCGGGTCGATGCCGTGGCTTACACCGTCGGTCACGACCTTGTGTTCGATTCCAGACGGTTTGCACCGCACACGACAGAAGGCCGTCGCCTGCTGGCGCACGAGCTGACCCACGTCGTTCAGCAAAACCGCGGCGCGGCCGACGGCCAGCTCCAAAGACAACCGCCGGTGGGCACCGCGCCTGCCCGGCGGACCACCGCGTACACCTTCACGGGCTGCACTGACGCTGAAATGGAGACGATCAGCGTCAACGTCCGCCAGTCCTACCTGATGGTCGTCAACGCGCGCGAGCAGATGACGAGCCTGATCCTGTCGATCATTCAGGCGGAATCGTCGCGTGACTACGCTTTGTCCAGAGATGCTATCTCGTTGCGAAGTGTGGTCGGCCGCTTGTTTGGCGCCGATACGCTGGAAGTCCTGCGCGACGTCCGCAACAACTTCACCAGGATCGCCAACCGCTATCGCGCCGACCGGGAAGTCGTTTGCCACCACGATCCGGATCGCAACCAGGTGGCAAGCGCCGAAGTCGGCGGCACCCGCATCTGGATCGGGCCCGAGTTCTTCTCGCGATACACCGACAATCTGGACGCCCGGCCGCGGATTTTCATTCACGAAATGGCGCACAATGCCGGCATCGAGCATGATATGACGGGCATCGCAATCACCGCCGGAGAGACGGAGACGCGGCCCGCCCAGGTGGCCCACCATGCCGACAGCTATGCGGAGCTCGCCTATCGAATCTACGCGCGCGACTTCTTCGGCCGCATGAACCGCGAGCTGGATATCTAGTCCGACGAGCCGGGTAGGGTCTTTACGTGCGCCGGCGCCTTCATCCCCGCGCCGGGCACGCTCCGCGTGCAGCGGCAGTTTCCCCTGGAGCCGTTTTTCATGCCGCCTCCGCGCCCTGCACGAAGGAGGTCCGTTCCAGGCCATACTTCTTCACCAGCTTCCCCAGGCGGCTGCGTTCCTTGCCGGATATCCGAGCCGCCTGGCTGATGTTGCCGTGAGTGCGCGAGAGGAGCTCGACGATGTAGGCGCGTTCGAACCGGGCTATGGCGTTCGCCTTGGCTTCCTGGAATCTGAATTCCGTTATCCGGGACAAGGCCGCTTCCCTTGCGTCCTTCCGGCGCTCGTCTGGCGGGGCCAGGCAGTGCAGATGTACCACCGGCCCATCGGTCATCAGGAATTCCCGGTGAATCATGTTCTCCAGCTCGCGCACATTGCCGGGCCACTCATGATCCAACAGCCGCACGACCGCGTCGGGATGGATGCTTTTCCGCGGCTTGCGGTATTGCCGCTCGAGGCGTCTTAGGAACCTCTCGGCCAGAAGAACGACGTCTCGCCCGCGCTTGCGCAGCGGCGGAAGATCGACCGCCAGGACGTTGAGCCTGAACAAGAGATCTTTCCGAAAGCGATTCTCCCTGGCCAGTTCTTCGAGATTCGCGTTGCTTGCCGCAATGATTCGTACGTTTGCGTCGCGCACCACCGCACCGCCCACCGGGCGATATTCGAAATCCTGGAGAAAGCGCAGGAGCGTGGCCTGCGCTTTTGGGGTGAGCACCTCAATCTCGTCCAGGAACAGGGTGCCCCCCAGAGCTTCCGCTATCAGCCCTTGCTTGGCGTCGCGGGCGTCGGTGAACGCTCCTCGGGCGTGGCCGAACAGCTCGCTTTCCACCAGGCTGTCCGGCAACGCACCGCAGTTCACCGGGATGAACGGAAAATCCCGGCGCGCGCCCAGGTAGTGTATGGCGCGCGCGACCAGTTCCTTGCCGGTACCGGTTTCACCCTGAAGGAGAACCGTGGCGTCGCAACCGGAAAATCTCTTCGTCAATTCAAGTACTTCGAGAAACGCGGGCGAGTGCCCGACGAGGTTGAACTCGGCAAAGTCTTCCATCTCCCCTCCCCTCGCACCGCGTGCCGACCGGAGGCAGCGATGCGCATCGTTAGTACCGTGGCCTGAAGCGCGTCATTCCCAGCGCGCCTTTTGTTCCTTGGCTGGTCGATCGCCGCCGTGCTTTCCTCCCGGCGTCTCAGCCTTATGATAGTGGCATTTATTTTGCACCCTTTTCTCGGCCTGCGATACCTGTCGAATCCGACAGGGGTCCCCGACCTTCGATCCCGGGGTGAAACGGGCCGGACGCTCCCGAGCGCAAGCAGGCCCCTGGAAATTGTCCGCCCTGCACGGGCCGCGGGAACACTGCCTCTTGCGTTCCGGCTTGGACTTACCTACTATGGGTTGTGTGTGTTGACCGGTGGCCTGCAGGCCGCCTGCGCCGGGGGCGCGCAAAATGCCCAAAATTCCGCTTGATTTCGGAAATGCAATCCCTATAATCGGGCGCATAGGGGCTCCGGTGCGGTTGTCTGCAAAGCGGACGGTCAAACCCGGGCCCGATGCTTTTGGAGATCGGATTTTGAACTGCAATCCACCCGTAAAGGAGGTCATCATGACAAGCAAAAGGGAGCACGCCGGCTCGCAGGACTTTTTCGCGCTCGATATTCCCATAACGTAGGTTCGTACTAGGGAGGCCCCAACGATGCAGATGCGTGCCGGCGTAGCCAAAAAGACCATCAGGTCAATCCGACAGCAGGCATTCGAAGCAACCCACCTCTTCGACTCGCACCCCGAGTCGAGCCTGGATTTCGAAAAAGTCCGGGCGGCAGTCAAAGACGGCTACGACAAGCCGTTTCTCCTGATCGATTCCACCATCGTGCGCGAGAAGACGCGGCGCTTCACCGCGGTGATGCCGCGCGTGCGGCCGCACTACGCGGTCAAAGCCAACCCGGATCCCCGCGTCCTCAAGCTCATGCTCGAGGAAGGCGCCGGATTCGAGATCGCTTCCGTCGCCGAGCTGGACCTCCTGCTCGCGCTGGGCGTTCCCGGGGCGGATGTCTTCTACTCCAATCCGGTCAAATCGCGCGACCAGATCGCCTATGCCGCCTCGAAGGGCGTCCAGTGGTACGTGATCGACTCGGTCGAGGAACTGAAGAAGATCCAATCGATCAGGGCGGACGCCAAGCTCTATCTGCGCATCGACACGCCCAATATCGGCAGCGACTGGCCCCTGTCCGGCAAGTTCGGCGCCCACGCCTCCGAGGTGCGCGACATCGTCGCGACGGCGGCGAGGCTCAAGGTCGATCTCGCGGGCGTCGCCTTCCACGTGGGCTCGCAGTGCCGCAATCCCGAGAACTGGCGTGTCGGCATCGAAAAGTCGCGCGCGGTTTTCGACCAGATGGTGAAGGCGGGCCTCAATCCGCGGCTTCTGAACATCGGCGGGGGCTTCCCGGTGAGGCACGTGAAGCCGATCCCCGCGATCGAAGTGATCGGCGAGGTCGTCAACCGGGCGCTGGAAGCGTTTCCTGCCGCGGTAAAGGTGATCGCCGAGCCGGGCCGGTTCCTCGTATCCGACGCCGGCTACTTCGTCTGCCGCATCATGGGGACGGCGACCCGCGCGAACAAGCGCTGGATGCACTTGGACGCCGGGCTTTTCGGCGGCATCATCGAGACCGCGGAAGGACTCAAGTACAAGGTCCGCACCGACCGCGCCGGCCCGGACATCCCCTGGAACGTTGCAGGGCCCACCTGCGATTCGATCGACGTGGTGATGCGCGACGAGCCGCTGCCTTCGGACCTGCAGGAGGGCGACTATGTTTACCTCAGGAACGCCGGCGCCTACACCACGGCCTACGCAAGCAGCTTCAACGGCTTCCCGCTGCCCGAGGTCCGCGTGATCTGACTTCGCGCGGGCGGGAGCCTAGAGCGGGCCGCGGGCCCGCTCTTGTTTTGAAGCACCGGATTCTGCTAGAACTCCCATTCACGCGGGCTCGCCCGACTCCGGATTGAGAGAAGCGGTGGAAACGAGTTTATCGCAAGCGCCCATCCTCATCGTCGATGATGACTCGAAGAGTCTTCTTGCCCTGCAGGAACTCCTGCAAACTCTGACACGAGAAGTCGTTCGGGCCAATTCGGGAGAGGAAGCTCTGCGATGCGTCCTGAAACAGGACTTCGCTGTCATCCTGCTGGATGCGCGCATGCCGGGGGTGGATGGTTTCGAAACCGCCAGATTGATCAGGAAACGCGAGCGGTCGCGGCATACCCCGATCATCTTCCTGACCGGCGCCTACGAGGACGTGCACTCGGTGTTTCGCGGCTACGAGGCGGGGGCCGTGGACTACATCGTCAAGCCCCTCGTGCCGGAAATCCTGAAATCCAAAATATCGGTTTTTGTCGAGCTCCACAACAAGAATGCGGTATTGATCCGGGAAATAGCCGAACGCAAGCGAGTTGAGGAGCATTTGAGGAAATCGGAGGAAAACTTGCGCGCGCTGGCGGCACACGTGCAATCCGTGCGCGAGGAGGAATGGACGCGGATCGCGCGCGAGATCCACGACGAGCTCGGCCAGTCGCTGACGGGGCTGAAGATGGATTTGACCTGGGTGGCGAACAGGCTGCCGGAGGATCGGCGGGAGCTCGCCGAAAGGACGAAATCGATGTTTGGCCTGATCGATGACACCATCCAGTCGGTGCGCAGGATCGCCTCCCGGCTGCGGCCGGAAGTGCTGGACAATCTGGGGCTGATCGCCGCCATCGAGTGGCACGCGGGGGATTTTCGCAAGCGCACCGGGATCCGGTGCAAAATCTCAGCGCCTTCGGAAACGCCGGCGCTCGATCGGGAACGATCGACGGCGGCGTTCCGTATTTTTCAGGAATTGCTGACGAACGTCGCGCGCCACGCAAACGCGACCAGGATCGATGTCACGATGCGGGTCGACTCCGGCGCCCTCGTGTTCACGGTCGAAGACAACGGCAAAGGCATCGCGGAGTCGGCGATCAACGACTCGAATTCGCTGGGGCTCTTGGGAATGCGGGAGCGGGTCCTCCCGTTTGGCGGGGCCATCGAAATCGCCGGGTTCCGGGACAAGGGGACCCAGGTGAAAGTGTCCATCCCACTCGCCTTGAAGTAGAATTCAAAGGCGCCTGCCGCGACGCAGTGCCCAATGTCGTGGGGAAACCGTTTCCGGGGAGGCTATGCCATGAGAATTCTAATCGCGGACGACCACGAGGTCGTTCGGCGTGGCCTGAAGGAGATCCTGGCCTCGGAGCGCGACAGGGACGTGGTCGGCGAGGCCAAAAACGGCGATGAAGCGCTCGAGCTCGTTCGCACGCTCGACTGGGACGTCGCCGTTCTCGACTTTTCCATGCCCGGTCGAAGCGGGGTGGAGCTGATCAAAGAAATAAAACGCGGGCACCCGGGCCGTCCTGTCCTCGTTCTGAGCATGCTCTCCGAGGAGGCGCACGCCGCGCAGGTGTTCAAGGCGGGCGGTGCCGGCTACATCAACAAGGAAAGCGCCAGCGAGGAGCTTACGACCGCCATCCGCAAAGTCGCAAACGGGGGCAAGTATGTCAGCGCGAACTTTGCGGAGAAACTGGCGACCGATCTGGCCCCCGACTCGGAAAAACCCCTGCATGAATCTCTTTCGGACCGCGAGTACCGGGTGATGTGGCTGCTGGCGTCGGGCAAGCAGATCAACCAGATTGCGGTGGAAATGTTCCTGAGCCCCAGCACCGTCAGTACCTACCGGGCCCGCATTCTCAAGAAACTGAAGCTGACGGGCAACGCTGCGCTTGTCCGTTACGCCGTCAAGCAACAGCTCATTTAAGGCAATCGCCTCTCCGGTTCGACCGCGCTCGCGGGCGGGCCGGCTGGGCGTTTCAGCTCGAACGGGCGGCCTCGCATGTCGTTAGGCGGCTACATCCAGCCGCCGATTCACCACAAAAAGATCAAGCTCCCACGATGGTGAGTGGGAAGCCGGCGCACTATCATGAACGTCTTTAACGGTTTGGTACTGCACAAGGGGGCGTTTGGATCATGGGCGGCGCAATACTTGTAGTCGAAGACGAACCGATCACCCAGAAGTTGATCGCGGTCAACCTCGAGCGTGCCGGACACCAGGTGATGCGCGCCGCGAGCGTACCCGAGGCCGTAGCGGCCATCCGCGAGGTGCTGCCGGATTTGGTGCTGCTCGACTGGATCCTTCCCAACGCGACCGGAGTCAGCTTTGCCAGGCAACTGCGCACCGATCAGCGCACCCGTGACATTCCGATCATCATGCTGACGGGCCGCTCGCAGGAAACGGACAAGGTAACGGGGCTCGAAGCCGGAGCGGATGACTACATCACCAAACCCTTCTCCCCACGCGAGCTGCTCGCGCGAATCAAGGCGGTGATACGCCGGCGTGCGCCTCTGCTCAGCGACGAGGTCGTCGAGATCGCCGGCCTGAGACTTGACCCTGCCGCGCACCGGATCACCGGCAACGGCGAGAAAATCGATCTCAAGGCCACCGAGTTTCGCCTGCTGCATTTCCTCATGACTCACCCCGATCGGGTCTACAGCCGCGCACAGCTTCTCGACGAAGTCTGGGGGGACCATGTCTTCGTCGAGGAGCGCACCGTGGACGTCCACATTCGCAGAGTGCGGCAGGTGCTCGCCCCGAGCGGTCACGAAGGACTGATCGAGACCGTGCGCGGTATGGGCTACCGCTTCCTCCGCCAGCCGGCCTGAAGGCCGGCGCTCGGGCCTTTTCGAGTCGCCCCACAGGCTTGACGGGTTTGGCGGCCCGAGTCGATGCGGCGGGTTCAAAAAGCATTTTGCTTCTTGAACAAAACAAAGATCGTCTTCACCGCTATCTGCAAATCGAGCTGCAGAGACCAATTTCGCAGGTAATCGAGATCATGCTCGATGCGCGCTTGCATCTTGTCGAGCGTATCGGTCTCTCCGCGCAAGCCGTTGACCTGCGCCAGGCCGGTGATTCCCGGCTTGACTTTGTGTCGGATCATGTAGCCCTTGATCAACCGGCGGTACATCTCGTTGTGCGCCACCGCGTGGGGGCGCGGACCCACGACGCTCATGCGGCCCTGCAGCACGTTGAAAAACTGCGGCAGCTCATCGAGCGAAGTGCTCCGCAGAAACGCGCCGAAACGGGTTACGCGCCGGTCGTTGCGCGTGGCCTGCCTGATCACGTTTCCATCTTCGAGCACGGTCATGGTGCGGAACTTGTATACGACGATCTGCTTGCCGTCGAGTCCGTAGCGGCGCTGCTTGAAGAGAATCGGCCCGGGAGAGCTCAGTTTTACGCCGATTGCAATGGAGAGCATGAGGGGCAAGACCAGCACGAGGATCGCCGACGCGAGGACGATGTCGCTTGCGCGTTTGATCAGACCATTGATCCCGTAGAACGGGGTTTCGCACGCGGCGACGACCGGCATGCCGCCGATCGTATCCATGCGCGCCTGGATCAAATCGAACAAGAAGATGTCCGGCACGAAGTAAATCGAGGCTGTCGTGTCGTGCAGCTCGTCGAACAGCTTGAGGATGCGCGGTTGCGAAGCCATCGGCAGCGTGATGTAGATCAGATCGACATGGTGTGTTTTCGCGTACTCGGCGACCTGGTCCAGCGAACCGAGGGTGCCGCCGAGCTTGATGTCGCCGAGCCGCTCGCGGGTGCGGTCTTCGAAGAAACCGGCGAGGCGGATGCCGAGAAACGGAGTGGCCTGAATTCGTTCGGCGAGCTTGCGGCCGAGTTCGCTTTCGCCCGCGATGACCGCGACTCTCTGCACGCCTTCCGCCGACAGCAGCCGCAGCAGAACGACAGGCATCAGCGCACGCGCTGCGAAAAGCGCAACCGGAGTTGCGAGCGTCCAGGCGACGACGACGCGCTGGTCGAACGAGCCCAGCGTGCGTGTCGCCCAACCGATCAGCAGCAGGAGCGCGACGATGACGAACCAGCTTGCCAGAACGTCGCCGGCGAGCGCCCGCAGGCCGGTGCCCTTCGGCGCAGTCCCGGGAAAGGTCAGAGAGAACACGATCAGCGCAAGGATCAGATAGGGGCCTTCGAACGTCTCGCCGAAGGCGAAAGCGCAAACCAACAGCGCGCCTACCGCCACAAGCGGGTCGAGCATCACCTGCGCGAGGGCGGCGCGCGTGAGCGGTTGCTCCAGCAGTTGTCGTGGGGATTGACGCGCGGCGAGCATGTCGGGAATGGGAAGGCCCATGGAGGTACGGAAAAAGCTTGTGCCTTGTCTCTTGGTTGTCTAGGGCGACCTGACGATCCGGAGCGGTCTCGCTCAGGGCTTGCGCGACACGCTATAGCACTATTGCAAACGTTGAAGGCACGACCGGCTAGCTCCAAGGGACTACCCCGATATCGGGAAACGCGCGGGCGGGACACGAGGACAAAGGGCGTTGCCTGCGGGCCGCAAGCGCGCCGCATTCGCCGTCGCTCCTCCGGATGGCCCATACGGTCTACGGGGTCGAAGCTTGCCGCTCGTCCATAGAAACAACGACTTGTGTTCGAGCCACCCGGACGAGGATCATTTCCCGGAATTTCATTTTTCTGTCATACGCGATATTCATATTACGAACCAAGGTTCACCGTCCTGGAGAAAGGCGCCCATGCAAGCAGAAGCAGCCGAATTTCAGCTCGCCGAACAAAGTCGGCCCCGGCCCTTGCCGCTGGTATCCCAATCTCGATCCCCCGCCCCCGTGAACAGCGCCACCTCCGGCAACGCTTCGCTACTGGATCCGCTCGAGCTCGAATCCCTTGTTCTGAATATGGATGCGTCGCTGAGAGTGCACGCGCGGCATCAGTTTTTCACCTGGACCCAGGGATTGCTGCAGAACCTGTTGAAGCACGAGCTGCTGATCTGCGCTGCGCGCAACGCCGAGCCGATGTCGTTCCATGTCGAGAGCTTTTCAACGTCTCCTCTGGAGCCCGGGCCCTTCAGCGAACTGTTCCGTCAAGACACGTCGATGGTGCCGCATCTCATCAAGACCTGGGAAAACCATTACTTCCAGCCCGTGATCTGCGAGACGGAAAACGCGGGCCCGTTCGAGCACAGCGCGCTTGCGCGCGAGTTGAATCGCGCAGGAGCAAGCGCAGTCCTTGCGCACGGTACCTGCGATATGTCCGGTAGACCGGCGAGCTTCTTCACTTTTGCCGGCCGGTCGGGGACGTTCGGCCCCAGGGAGGTCTGTTTTGTCGAGTTGGTCGTCCCGTTCCTGCACCAGGCGTGGGTGCGCACCCAGATCAACCGGCCCGCAGAAAGCGCCGGGGTCAATCCCCCGCAAGCCAATCCTCTTACCTCGAGGGAACGGGAAATCCTGAAATGGATCCACCTGGGCAAGAGCAATATCGAGATCGGAACCATCCTGGAGATCAGCCCGCTGACGGTAAAAAATCACGTGCAGAAAATTCTGCGCAAGTTGAATGTCCAGAACCGCACGCAGGCCGTCGGCAAGGCGATGGCGTTGCGAATACTGAGCATCTAAAGTTCGGCCCGTGCAATTCGTCGCCGGGTTCCCCTAGTTCTCTCTACCTACTTTCGCGCAGCGAAGCGTTCGACTCGATGTCACGTTGACGCTCTACGCTACGGAGCTGTTCATTGCAGCTCTTGGGAGGAAAGGTACGATGAGGAACCTGATGCTCGAAGCGCTTGCCGTTTGGCTGGCATTTGCAGCGGTGTCGGGGCAGGCCTGTGCTGCCATACAAACCGGCGCCAACAGTGTGTCGACGATGGCTTCCCGCGGATATGGGGTCTCCATTGCCGATGATACCGATGTCGCGGTGTCCCTCTTGAACGTCGCCGAGAACGGCAGCATCCCCGCCAATGCAGACGTTGCGCTGCTGACTTGGGCTGCGACCGACCGGAGTGGAACCCGAACCCGATCGACGGCCGGCGTCCACGCGCTGGCCGGCAGCTCCTTCAAGTTGGTCGACGCACTGCAGTCGGATGCGACCCTCGGATTTTCGCTGCCGGGCGCGGACCATTTCACGCTCGGCCGTAAAAGCGGCTACGGCGCGGAGTTGAAACGGCGGGCGATCTTCAACCCGCGCGAATTCGGCGTGTCGAAGAGAGTGGTCGTGGCGGCAAACGGCGGCAGCAGTCAGATCAAGGCAATTCAGACCGTTCAGGATGGGGGCTCAGATGCGGCGAAATTCGACCTCATCGCCGATGCCAAGCCCGTCACTCGGGCCACGGTCGCCGTCCCGGAGCCGGGCAGTTGGGCCACGGCGCTGGCGGGCTTGCTCGGCGTGGTCGCCATCGCGCGTCGCCGTATGTCGCTGTGACGACGCGTGCCGGGGGGCGCGAGCAGCCAACGCCTCCTGATTCACAGGAAGCTTTCGCCGATCCACGACCCATCGCACGCGTGCCGTGGTGCGCCTGGGTGGATTCCTGCCACTGGAATCGGAACTCGTCCTGAGGCGCCCATGACTCGCGACCGCGGCGCGCAGGGCCGCGCCGGTCTTTGGTTTCGAATCGTGGGCGGGGCAATTGCCGTCACCGGTCTTTTCATGCCGGCGATGAAAGCGTTCGCGCTGTGGGACGACAAGCTCCAGCTGTTCGCCGAGGAAAAGTTCACTCACGACGATAACGTATTCCGTTTGCCGAAGAACCTGGATCCGGCTACCTCTATCGGGTCGCCTTCGAAAGGGGATACCTATCGCACCACGTCCCTCGGGTTCAACTTCAACGTGCCGGTGAGCCGCCAGCGTTTTCAGGCGGCCTTCGCGAGGAACGATACCCGCTACGACCAATTTACCGATCTCGATTTCACCGGCCACGACGCGCGGGCAGTCTGGCTTTGGCAGCTCGGCAACGACCTGAGCGGTCAACTCGGATATACAGAGAACCTCTCGCTGGCGTCATTCGCGTACATTCAGGGCAGGACGCCCGATCCTCTCAAGACCCGGCAGGCCTTCTTGAATGCGGCTTTTCTGGTCACGCCACGCTGGCGGCTCCAGGGAGGGTGGGGCGGGCTGGAACAAACGAACGGCGATCCGGCGTACCAGGTCAGCGACATCAATATCGTCAGCACCGATGCGACTCTGAGCTATATCACTTCCGCCAACAACTCCGTGGGTCTCAGCGCGCGGGTCGAAGATGGCCGCTTTCCGAACCGGGAGTTTGCGCCCGGAAGTCCTCTCGACAATGCCTACCGCCAGTACGGCGCAGGCATCGTGGTCGATTGGACCGCCACCGGCGTGTCACACCTGACTGCGCGCGTCGATCACATCAGCCGCCGCTATGAGCATTTGCCGCAGAGCGACGTCGACGGCAATACGGCCCTCGCCCGGTACAACTGGACGCCGACCGGCAAGTTCTCACTGGCGGCGACAGTCCGCAGGGACATCAGCCCGTACCAGGACATTCAATCGAGCTTCGTGCTCGTCAAAGGAGTCAGCCTGCGCCCGAAGCTCAATGTGACTGAAAAGATCGACGTGTCGGGAGTCTTCGATTACAGCAACTGGTATTTCCTCGGCGACCCGGGGCTGGTGTCCGGAGGCGTGCAGGGCCGGGTGGATCGGGTACGCTCGGCAACGGCGACGGTTTCGTATCGACCCGCCCGGAACCTGACATTTCTGATGAGCGCGCAACGCGAACTCCGCACTTCAAACACCCCTTTGGCCGACTACGCGGTCGACGTCGTCTCCTTGACCGCCCGAATCGCGTTTTAGAACGGGACGGCCGCTTATGCGAGCCGTCGCGAGAACCCAGGCGCAGACGAGGCATCGACCGGTGGCGTCTGCGACGCAGCTTCTCCAATCAGCGAAGCGTAACCGACCAGACCTCGCCCAGCGCCGTGCCGATGGCAGCGCTGCTCGAAATCGTGACGCCGTTCATGAGATAGACCCTGTTCTCGCCGGTCGCGCGGTTGCGCCACAGGATGTCAGACTTGCCGTCGGCGTTGAAGTCGCCGACCCCTGTAATGCTCCAGTTGGGATCCGTAATCGTGGCGAACACAGCGCCGCCCGAAAGCGTGGCGCCGTTCATGAGCCAGATCGCGTTCTCGCCGGTCGCGCCGTTGCGCCACAGAATATCGGACT
>Ga0137350_1000020_pt1 | contig 22092 bp, 21 predicted proteins | sample EasRivERMLT660_2_FD_104765 | JGI IMG/M metagenome (GOLD analysis project Ga0137350, IMG submission 104765) | Soil microbial communities from meander-bound floodplain in the East River, Colorado, USA - East River MetaG ERMLT660_2 | ecosystem: Environmental > Terrestrial > Soil > Floodplain ... | reverse complement strand
TTGCACCTTGTGCGAGCCAGGGCTCGCCGCCGCGCCCGAGCAGACCCCAGTCTTCTGCGCGCCGCGGAGAATCGAGGCCGAAACCGATCGTCTTTCTCCCGGGCAGCGCCATCGCGAAGCTGCGCGGGTCATCGCGGTTGAGCACCTGGATGCCATCGCCCGAAAAGACCCGCGCCTTGGCGCGAGCGTAGTCGTCGATGCCGCGGTATCGGTCCAGATGGTCTTCACTGATGTTGAGGACCGTCGCTGCGTCCGCGGCAAGGGAGGTGGTCGTCTCGAGCTGAAAGCTGGAGAGCTCCAGCACCCACAAGCCCGCTGCCTGTCCTTCGTCTTCGCGGCGCATGAGTGCGTCCAGCACCGCCGGCCCGATGTTGCCGGCGACCTCGCAGTCGGCTCCCGCCGATCTCGCCATCGCGCCGGCGAGCGACGTGACGGTGCTCTTGCCGTTGGTGCCCGTCACCGCGAGGATTCGCGGGCGCCGGTCCGCCACCGCCTGGGCGAATAATTCGATATCGCCGACGACCCGCGCCCCGGCGGCCATGGCGCGCTGCACGTTCGGGTCCGCAAGCGGTACGCCGGGGCTGACGGCGATGAGATCGGCGTCCGCGAATATTTCGTTCCGGAACGGACCGCAATGGGCCGGAACAGACGGCAGCGAGCGCTTGAGTTCGGCGAGTCGCGGCGGCACGGCGCGCGTGTCCGCGACCGTCACGGCCGCGCCCCGGCGCGCGAGCCACTTCGCCATCGACAAACCCGTGTCACCCAGACCGAGCACCAGCACCTTTCTGCCTGCGAAATTCACCGCAGCTTCAAAGTAGACAGACCGAAGAGGACCAGCATCGCCGTGATGATCCAGAAGCGCACGACCACCTGCGACTCCTTCCACCCCGAGAGCTCGTAGTGGTGATGAAGCGGCGCCATTCGGAAAATGCGCTTGCCGCCGCTCCACTTGAAATAGAGCACCTGGAGCATCACCGAGAGCGTTTCCGCGACGAACACGCCGCCCATGATGAAAAGCACGATCTCCTGCCGGACGATCACCGCGACCGTGCCGAGCGCGGCGCCCAGGGAAAGCGCGCCCACATCGCCCATGAAGACCTCCGCCGGGTAGGCGTTGAACCAGAGAAAGCCCAGGCCCGCGCCGACGAGCGCGCCGCAAATCACCGTGAGCTCCGCGGCCCCGGGGATGTAGGGAAAGAGCAGGTAGCGGGAGTAGTCCACGCGCCCGGTGACCATCGCGAATACCGCCAGGCCGCCGGCGACCATCACGGCCGGCATGATGGCGAGGCCGTCCAGCCCGTCGGTCAGGTTGACCGCGTTCGAGGTCCCGACGATGACGAAATAACTGAGCGTGATGAAGCCGAACACGCCGAGCGGATAGGCGACGTTCTTGAAGAACGGCACGATCAGGTCGGCTTGCGGCGGCAGATCCATGGAAAACCCGCTCCCCACCCAGGCCATGAAGAAGTCGAGGACCTTGGCGGTGCTCGGGGCCGATACGGCGAAGGCGAGATACACCGCCGCGACGAGGCCGATCAGCGATTGCCAGAAAAATTTGGCCCTCGGCGAGAGTCCCTTCGGATTGTTCTTCACGACCTTGCGGTAATCGTCGATCCAGCCGATCGCGCCGAACCCGAAAGTGACTACCAGCACGGCCCACACGAAGCGATTGGACAGATCCGCCCACAAGAGCGTGGTGATCAGGATGGAGAGCAGCACGAGCGCCCCGCCCATGGTCGGGGTGCCCGCCTTGGTGAGGTGGGACTGGGGACCATCGTTGCGCACCGCCTGGCCGATCTTGTAGGTGGTGAGCTTGCGAATCACCAGCGGCCCTGCGAGCAGCGAAATCGCGAGCGCGGTAAGCGTCGCGAGCACCGCGCGCAGCGTGATGTACTGGAACACGTTGAACGCGCGCACGTCCTGGGCGAGCCATTGGGTAAGAGCCAGCAGCATCTAGTTGCCCTCCCCGGTGAGTGCCGCCACGACTCGCTCCATACGCATGAAGCGCGAGCCCTTCACGAGCACCGCGACATTCGGACCCAGCTCGTCCCGAATCGCGGCAATCATGTCTTCCACGTTGCCGCAATGCCGGGCACCCTCTCCGAAAGCGGTGACCGCAGCGCGGCACAGCTCACCCGTTGCAACCAGGCGGCCAATGCCGCGCTCGCGCGCGTAACGGCCGATCTCCTCGTGGAATTCCACTCCCCGTTCGCCAACTTCCCCCATGTCGCCGAGCAGGAGGAATTTCGCGCCGGGTTCCGCGGCAAGTACTTCGATCGCGGCGCGTACCGAATCCGGATTCGCGTTGTAGCTGTCGTCAAGGAGTCTCGCCCCCGAAGGCGTGGTCCGACGCTGCATGCGCCCGCTGACCGGACGGAACGCCGCGAGGCCCCGTGCGACCGCGGGGAGGTCTGCGCCGGCTGCCAGGGCGCAGGCGGCTGCGGCGCAGGCGTTCAGCACGTTGTGGCGGCCGTCGGCGTGCAACTCGATCCGTGCCGCGCCTTGGGGCGCGTGCAGCTCGATCTCGCTTCCGAAATGCGTGAAGCGGTGGCGGCCGCTCACTTTCGCGGGCCGGTCGATGCCGAAATCGCAAACGCGTCTGCCGGAGAGCAGTCCTCGCCAATAACCCGCAAAATCGTCATCGCCGTTGATCACCGCGGTGCCGTCGTGTCGCAGCGCGGTGAAGACCGCGCCGTGTTCGCGGGCGACCTCGGCGACGCCCTTCATGAACTCCTGATGCTCGCGCTGGGCGTTGTTGATGAGCGCAACGGTTGGAGAGGCGATCGCGGCGAGGGTGGCGGTTTCCCCCGGGTGGTTCATTCCCAGCTCGACTACCGCTGCGCGGTGCCCTGCGTGCAGCTTGAGCAGCGTCAACGGCAGGCCGATTTCGTTGTTGAGGTTCCCCTCGGCCGCGAGCGCTTGCGCGTCGCCGTAGTGGGCTCGCAGGATCGCCGCGATCATTTCCTTGACAGTGGTCTTGCCGTTGGAACCGGTGACCACGATCAGGGGAATCTCGAAGCGCCCACGCCAATGTGCGGCGAGCCGTCCCAGGGCGAGACGCGAGCTTTCCACGACGAGAAACGGCAGACTCCCCTGAGACGCATCGGATTCCTCGACAATCGCCGCGGCGGCTCCGCGTTCCTTTGCGGCGCCGATGAATCGGTGCCCGTCGAATCGCTCGCCGCTCAGAGCGACGAACAGCGCGCCCGGCTGGAGCGTGCGGCTGTCGGTCGACACGGAATCGAAGCGGACATCCTCGCCGATGAGGCGCGCCCCGATTGCGGTCGCGGCTTCGCGCAAGCCCATCATCGGCCCCATCGCGCGAGCGCTTCTTCGGCTTCGAGCGCATCGGAAAAAGGCAGTCTCCGGCCCGCGATTTCCTGATAGGTTTCGTGGCCTTTTCCGGCGATGAGCACGACGTCATCGGGACTCGCCGAGGCGACGGCGCGGCCGATCGCCGTTCGCCGATCCTCCAGGGCTTCGTGCGCAACGGGGATCGCCGCGGTGATTTCAGCGATGATGGCGGCGGGATCCTCGCCGCGCGGATTGTCGCTCGTCACCGTGATCGAATCGGCGTGACGCGAAGCGACCGCCCCCATCAGCGGCCGCTTGCCGCGATCGCGTTCGCCCCCGCAGCCGAATACCGCCACCAGACGCCCGCCGCTCGCCCGGGCCACGTCCTTCAGCGCGACCAGGGTCTTTTCCAGCGCGTCGGGCGTGTGCGCATAGTCGACCACGACCAGAGGCTTGCCGCCCCCCCCCAGCCGCTGCATGCGTCCCGCGATGGGTTGCAGGCCTTCGAGCGCTGCCGTGGCGCGCTCGAAGGGCACCCCGGAGACGAGCATCGTCGTGAGGACCCCCAGCAGATTGGACACGTTGAAGCGCCCAAGCAGGGCGCTTTCGATGTGCGCCTCGCCCCAGGAACTCTTGACGCTGAAGGCGATCCCCTTCGGCGACACCTCGATCGCGTGTGCCTCGGCGTAACACTCGAGTCCCGCTCGGGCCGCGACTCCCGCGAAACAGCTGTAGCCGGCGCGGTTCAGGCCGCGCCCGGCGAGCGCGCGAGCCAGATACACCCCTTGCACGTCGTCCAGATTGAGAACGGCGTGCTTCAACTCCGGTGCTTCGAACAGGCGCTGCTTCGCGCGCGCGTAGTTCTCCATGTCGCCGTGATAATCGAGGTGATCGCGCGAGAGATTGGTGAACAGAGCCGCCCCGAATGCGACGCCGTTGACGCGCCCCTGATCCAGGCCGATCGAGGTGACTTCCATCGCCACGCCCTGCGCTCCCGCGGAAAGCAGCTGAGAGAGCGAACGATGCAGCGCGACGGCATCCGGCGTCGTGTTGGGTCCGGCATCGAGCCTGCGCCGCTCCTTGCTTCCGGACCGAGCCGGGAAGCCCGTGCCCAGAGTGCCGATCACCGCGGTGCGCGCGCCGCACGCACCGCACGCCTGGGCAATCCAGTGGGTGCACGAGGTCTTGCCGTTGGTCCCGGTCACGCCCATCGTCCACAGCTTCTCCGAGGGACGCCCGTAGATCTCGTGCGCAAGACGGCCGGCGAGCCCGCGCAGATCGTCGACTCCGAGGTTGGGCACGCGCCAGACGCTGTTCCATTCGAAGCCTTCGCTTTCCCACAGGACGGCGGCGGCGCCGCGCTCGAGTGCGCCCGGAATGAAGTCACGTCCGTCGTGGCGTGCGCCCGGGTAAGCGAGAAACACTTCCCCCGCAGCCAGCGTCCGGCTGTCTGCGGCAAGGCCCGTCATGCGCGCTCCTTGCGCGGCGAGTCGCCGCCGGATGTGTTCGATCTGATCTCGCACACTTAAACGCTTTCTTTCACTTCCTCTCCTTCGGGGGGCAGCTCGATCGGCTGCATCGGTCCGTCGAGCGGTACGTCGAGCACCCGCAACGCCCCCGCCATCACCTGTGCGAACACCGGCGCCGCCACGGTCCCGCCGTAGTACCGGCCGGACGAGGGCTCGTCGATCATCACCGCGATCACGAGGCGCGGGCGCGAAGCGGGTGCGAATCCGACGAACGAGGACACATATTTGTCGGCGGCATAGGCGCCGTTTTCCTGCTTGTGGGCGGTGCCCGTCTTTCCGGCGACGCGATAGCCCATGATCTGCGCGCGAGGCGCGGTGCCGCTGCGGTTGACCGCCATCTCGAGCATCGCGCGAACCGCGGCAGCGGTCCTGGGGGCCATCACGCGCCGCGCAGGCGGAGGGATGTCCACCCGGAGCAGAGAGAGCGGAACCAGCTCCCCGTCGCGCGCGAACACGCTGTAGGCGCGCGCGAGCTGCACGAGCGAGACCGATATGCCGTGCCCGTAGGACATCGTCGCCTGCTCGATCGGTCGCCAGCTCCGGTACGGCCGCAGCTTTCCGGCAGCCTCTCCGGGAAAACCCAGACCGGGCGCGGCGCCGAAGCCCACGTCCCGGAACATTTCCCACATCGACTCGGCAGAGAGGGCGAGCGCAATCTTCGCCGCGCCGACGTTGGAGGACTTCTGGATGACCTGTGCCACCGTGAGCGAGCGCTCGAAGTGGGCGTCGTGGATGGTGGCCGTGCCTATGCTCAAGCTTCCCGGCGCGATCTGGATCACGGAATCCGGCCTCACCCGCCCCCCTTCGAGAGCGAGCGCGATGGTGAAGGGTTTGAGCGTCGAACCGGGTTCGAAGGTATCGGTCAGGGTGCGGTTGCGGAGTTGCTCGCCGGCGAGCTTGTTGCGATTGTTCGGGTTGTAGGTCGGAAAGTTCGCCAGTGCGAGCAACTCGCCCGTCTCGACATCGAGCACGACGACGCCGCCCGCTTTCGCCCGGTGCTGAGCGACCGCGGCTTTCAACTGGCTGAAAGCGAGGTTCTGGATGCGGGCATCCAGGGCAAGAGCGAGGTCGTGCCCGTCCTGCGCGGCCCGGATCGACTCGACGTCCTCGACCGTCTGGCCGAGCCGGTCCTTGATCACCCGGCGGCTGCCGGGCTTGCCGGCGAGTCCGTCCTGAAACGCGACCTCGACCCCCTCCTGGCCGATATCGTCCGCGCCAGTGAAGCCGAGCACGTGCGCAGTGACTTCGCCGCTCGGGTAATAGCGCCGGTACTCGCGGTTCTGGAATAGTCCGGGGATGTGCAGGCCCGCAACGCGTTCGGCGACCTCCGGGGGAATCTGACGCTTGAGGAAAACGAAGTCCCGGCCCGTGTCGGCGAGGCGTTTCTCGATTTCCCTCGGCGGCATCTCGAGCAATGCCGCCAGACGCGCAAGCTCCCGTTCGCCCGGATGCACTTCGCCCGGAATCGCCCAGATCGATTTCACCGGAGTGCTGATGGCGAGAGCCTCGCCGTTGCGGTCGAGGATGCGGCCGCGATTTGCCGGGATTTCGATGACCCGGCTGTAGCGCGACTCGCCTTTTGCCTGCAAAAAATCGTTGTTCAGGCCCTGCAGGTAGACGGCGCGGCCGAGCAGCAGGGCAAAGCAGGCGATGAAGACGCAGAGCAGGAGTCTCGAGCGCCAAGGTGGCAGAGTCAGCGCGAGGACCGGACTGGCGGCGAAATTCATTTCGCCGCCTCCTGCAGCCGTACGATCTGGAGGCGTTTCGCGTCGGGGACACGCATGTGCAGCTGGCGGCTGGCGATGCGTTCGACGCGTGCGTGCACCGCCCACGTGCTTGCTTCGAGCTGCAGCTGACCGTATTCGACTCCGAGCTGGCGTGAACGTTCCTGCTCCTGCTCGAGCTCGCCGAAAAACTTGCGGGCCCGGTGCTGCGAGGTCACCAGGCCCAGCGCGCATGCGGTCAGCACGACTACAAGGAGCAGGTTCAAGCGGGTCATAGCGGGCTTGAGGGAAGTTTCTCGGCGACGCGCAGCACCGCGCTCCTCGCGCGGGGATGGGTCTTGAGTTCCTCGGCGCCGGGCTTCAGCGGCCGGCCGATGACGCGCAGCTTCGGAGGCGGCAGCTCCCGGGCTCTTACCGGCAGACGCTCGGGCAAGGCGGGCCGCGCCGCGCCGCGCATGAAGTTCTTTACGATGCGGTCCTCGAGTGAATGGAAGCTGATCACGGCGAGCCGTCCATGGGAGTTGAGCGCGGTGAGCGCTTGCGGCAGCGCTAGCGACAATTCCTCAAGCTCCTGATTGACGTGAATCCGTAGAGCTTGAAACGTCCGCGTCGCCGGATCCTGCCCCGGTTCACGCGTCCGGACGGACGCAGCCACGAGAGCGGCAAGTTCCCCGGTCCTGCGGAGAGGCCCTCTTCGCCTAGCAGCAACAATCGCCTTTGCAATCTGTTTAGCAAACCGTTCTTCGCCATAGCCCCTCAACACCTCTCTGATCTCGGCCTCGTCCGCCCGCTCCAGCCACTCCGCCGCGCTCATGCCCCGCGTCGGGTCCATGCGCATGTCGAGCGGTCCGTCAGACCGGAAGCTGAAGCCGCGCCGCGGGTCGTCGAGTTGCGGCGAGGACACGCCCAGATCGAACAGCGCTCCGTCGGCACCGCCCGCGCGCAACGCGTCGAGCGTCGCCTGCAATTCGCTGAAGCGCGCGTGGACCGGCGTGAACCTCGGGTCGCGTATCTCCTGCGCAGCCGCGATCGCTTCCGGATCCCGGTCCATCGCGATCAGCCGGCCTCGGGGCCCTAGCCGCTCGAGAATCAGCCGGCTGTGACCGCCTCTGCCGAACGTCGCGTCCACGAACGTGCCGTCGCGCCTTGATTCGATCGCGAGCGCATCGACTGCCGGGCGGAGGAGAGCGGGGAGGTGCGCATCGGCGCTCACAGCGAAAAGTTTTCGGTGCCGGGCGGCGGGTTAGTGCCCACTTGCGTGAGACCCCGTGCAAGCCGCTCGTCCCACGCTGCAATGTCCCAGATCTCGAGGTGGCTCCCCTGCCCCACCAGCATCACGTCTTTTTTCAACCCGGCGAATTTGCGTAACGCGGGCGACACGAGGATGCGCCCTTGAGCGTCGAGCTCCGCTTCTTCGGCGAAGCCGACCAGCAGCCGTTGCCACCAACGCGCTTGTTCGTTGAAGCTGGAGAGCGCCTGAACCTTGGCGCCGATCGGTTCCCAGGCGACGCGTGGATAAAGAAGCAGACAGCTATCGGGGTGAGCGGTGAGAACCACCGCGCGCCCTCCCGATAACAAGGCGTCCCGATACCGGGTCGGCACGGCGAGCCTTCCCTTGGCGTCGAGACTCAGCTCTGTCGCCCCTTGAAACAACGGTCCCCCTTCGAGTGGCGAAATGGAGCGCCACAGTTCCCCACTAAAATCTACTTCCTACCACTCTAGAGGAAACAGAGGAGGCGGTCAAGCCTGAAATTAATGAAATTTTTAGCTACAACAGGGACTTAAGAGGGGTTTTCGAGAATCTGCTTGATATAAAATAAAGATAAATAAATCAACGTTTTACCGTGCAAATTGAATGTAATACATTAGAAAATCAAGGGGTTCCGATGAAAATCTAGGGAACCGCCCCGCACAGGGTCGGACCCCACCTCGCCCTGCGGTTTCTAATGCAGGTGCTTTTTTCCGGAGGCGCCGCCTGGACGGGCCTGAGTCCGGTCCTGCGGCGCCTCGGTGGCGCTGCGGGCGAACAGCTGATTGACGAGGGCGGTCACCTCGCCGATTTCGGCGTCGCCGAAATGGCGCGCGAGAAGCGCCGAAAGGTCGTCGATCATGCGCCGCTTTTGCATATCGCGGATCGACTCCGGCGTCGGGCCGACGAACACCCAGCTGTGCTCGTCCTGGCCGTCCTCCTGGTAGTAGCTCACCTCGACCGCCGCCGCCTCCTCGGAGTAGGGCGACAGCGACTCGAATGCCCCCTCGAGCGAATGCTGGAAATTGCGCCCGACGTATCCGGTCCAGCAGATGTCGAGCGAGCGCCGGCGCCTGTCGAACACGACGCCGGGCTCGTCCTGATGGGCGCTGCGCGCATCGGCCAGACCATCCACGTCGACGTAGTCGAACCAGTGTCTGAGCGCCAGTTCGATGTCCGTCTGGTTGACGCCGCTTTTCAGCAACACCGTTCCGTGAACGTGAACTTCAGTGTGCATTGCTTTGCCCCCGAAACACTGATGCTAGTCCGAGAAAGCCGGGACTTCAACCCTTTTGGGGCACGGGTCACGTCCTGGGCACGGGGAATGGGATAATGCCGCTTCCGCTAGCTCCAGGGGCCGTTTCAAACAGTTTGAAACAGTCCACCTGTTCTAGAGGGGAGCATCCGGGCGCCCCCCATTCCGCAAAGAATTTCAAGGAGCCGAAATGACCGTCTCGAGCGACACTGTGAACATGGCGCTTTTCTGCGACTTCGAGAACGTCGCGCTCGGCGTGCGCGACGCAAAATACGCCAAGTTCGACATCAACAAGGTCCTCGACCGCCTGCTCCTGAAGGGGAGCATCGTGCTGAAGAAGGCCTATTGCGACTGGGAGCGGTACAAGGAGTTCAAAGCCGACATGCATGAAGCGTCGTTCGAGCTCATCGAAATCCCGCATGTGCGCATGTCGGGAAAGAATTCTGCCGACATCCGCATGGTGGTGGATGCACTGGATCTTTGCTACACCAAGTCGCATGTCGACACTTTCGTCATCATCAGCGGCGATTCCGATTTCTCGCCGCTCGTCTCGAAACTGCGCGAGAACAACAAGACCGTGATCGGCGTGGGCGTCAAGAACTCCAGCTCCGACTTGCTGGTGGCGAACTGCGACGAATTCATCTTCTACGACGATCTGGTGCGTGAGAGGGAGGCTCGCCACAAGCCGAGGAAAAGACCGCAAAGCAAACCCCTCGCCCCCGGGGAAAGCGCACCGAAAGACGGCGAAGACAAGACCGAGGCGGCACTCGACCTCGTGATGCAAACCGTCGAGGCCCTGATTGCCGAGCGCGGCGCCGAGGAGAAGATCTGGGGATCGATGGTGAAGCAGGCGCTGAAGCGCCGCAACCCCGGCTTCAACGAGTCCTACTACGGTTTCTCGTCGTTTTCCAAGCTTCTCGACGAAGCCGAGTCGCGCAAAATGCTGCAGCTGGAGCGCGACGAAAAATCAGGCGGATACATCGTCAAGAGCGTCGCGCACTAGCCGGGTTGGTTCCTCTTCAAACCCGTTCGATGACCAGAGCGATCCCCTGCCCCACGCCGATGCACATGGTGCACAGGGCGTAGCGGCCCTTCGTGGCCTGCAGCTGATACATCGCGGTGGTGACCAGGCGCGCACCGGACGCGCCAAGCGGATGGCCGATCGCGATAGCTCCGCCGTTGGGGTTGACATAGGCGGCGTCATCGGGGAGCCCCAGGTCGCGCGTCACGGCAAGCGCCTGCGCGGCAAACGCCTCGTTCAGCTCGATCACTTCCATCTGCGATAGCTTCAGTCCGGTTTTCTCCAGCACTTTCCGGGTCGCGGGCGCGGGGCCCACGCCCATGATGCGCGGCGCCACGCCCGCCGTGGCCATGCCCAGGACGCGCGCCTTGGGACTGAGCCCGTGCTCTCTCGCCCCGGCGTCGGAGGCAAGAATGATCGCGCAGGCGCCGTCGTTTACGCCCGAGGCGTTGCCTGCGGTGACCGTGCCTTCGGGTCTCACTACGCCCTTCAACTTCGCGAGCGCCTCGAGCGTCGCGTCGGGGCGGGGGTGTTCATCGCGGTCCGTTACCGTCGCCGCTCCCTTCCTCCCCGGAACCGAGACCGGGATGATCTCGCTGCGATAGAACCCTTTGGCCTGCGCCGCCGCCCAGCGCTGCTGGCTTCTCAGCGCAAACGCGTCCTGTTCGGCCCGCCCCACCTTGAATTCCTCGGCGACGTTTTCGGCGGTCTCCGGCATCGAATCGATTCCGTACTTCGATTTCATCAGCGGGTTGACGAAACGCCAGCCGATGGTGGTGTCCTCGATTTTCGCCGCGCGCGAGAACGCGCTGTCCGATTTTGGAATGACGAAGGGGGCGCGCGACATGCTCTCCACGCCCCCGGCGATCATCAATTGCGTCTCGCCGCAACGGATCGCCCGCGCAGCCGTGCCCACCGCATCCAGACTCGAGCCGCACAAGCGGTTGACCGTGGCGCCCGGCACCGTCTGCGGGAGTCCTGCGAGAAGCAGCGCCATGCGCGCGACGTTGCGGTTGTCCTCGCCCGCCTGGTTGACGCAGCCGTAGATGACGTCGTCGAGCGCGTTCCAGTCCACGGAAGGATTGCGCTCCATCAGGGCCTTGAGGGGAAGCGTGGCGAGGTCGTCGGTGCGAATCGAGGAGAGCGCGCCGCCGTAACGCCCGAACGGAGTGCGAACCGCGTCGCAGATGAATACTTCAGTCATTGTGCTCCCGCGTTGTCAAGCGAACCCGGAATCCATCAGACGAGGCCGGTTACAGGAATCGCCGCTCCATGAATCGCGCGCGCGGCATCGGAGGCGAGAAACAGCACGACCTCGGCGAGCGCTTCCGGCGCCACCCAGCGCCGCGGATCGGCGCCGGGCATGTCGGCCCGGTTCTGCGGAGTGTCGATGACGCTGGGCAGGACGCAGTTGACGTTGATGCCTTTGTCGCGCAGCTCGGCCGACATGGCTTCAGTCAGCCGGATCACTGCGCTCTTCGAGGCGCTGTACGCGCCCATTTTCGCCCCGCCGCGCAGACCGGCGACGGCACCGACGTTGACGATCTTTCCGTACCCCGCGGCGAGCATCTTCGGCACCACGGAGCGGGCGGTGTTGATCAGCGATTTCGCATTGAGGTCGAGCATGAGCTCCCAGACGTCTTCGGGAGTCTCATGCACCGGGTGCCCCATGCGGAAGCCGCCGGCGATATTGCAGAGGACGTCGATCCGGTCGAACCGGGCGGCGGCGACTGCCTGCGCCACGGAAGCGGCGTCAAGCAGATCGGCGCGAACGAGCGCCTTGCGCTCGTCGTCGCGCCCATAGGCGGATCGCAGGACCTTGTCGTCGAGATCGATCAGGATCAGGGAGGCGCCGGCCGACGCGAATGCGCCGGCGACCGCGCGGCCGAGATTGCCCGCCGCGCCCGTGATCAGACAGGTCTTGCCGTCGAATGTCACGACGTAGTCGGCGGGCGCGCCCGCCGGGCTAGGCGACCTGCTTCGAATTTGCCTGGCCGGACTTCGCCCAGTATTCGGCCGCAGCCTTCGTTTCGGCGAGGGTCCTGGCGTCCTCGAACCCGGGCGCCATGGACGCGGAGGTGCCCGCGAGCACCTGGTGGTGGTCGATGTTCAGCAGGCGCAACCAGCTCTGCTGTCCCAGTGTGAGTCCGACCATGCAGCCGATTTCCACCAGCTCAGCCTCGCTGAAATGCCTGCGCATGCGCTGCCAGAACCCGTCGTCGGTCTGCGTGCGCCAGACGATCGCTTCGGCGTAGGCGAGCGCCGTCTTCTGGCGGTCGTCGAAGCGCGTCGATTTCTCGAAATCGAGCAGATCCTTCACGTGGTCCTCGATGACCGCGCCGGTGCTCGTCGCCTTGACCGAGCGTTGATTGCCGCAATACTCGCATTCCACCGAGCGCGACACGTACAAGCGGCACAATTCCTTGAGGGCGTGGTCGCATACGCCGTTCCTGAAGATGTCGCGCCAGGAATTGGCGAAGAACCGGAAACAGGCCGGGACGTGAGCCCGTATTGCGGAGCTCTCGGGGCGCGGAGTGCCTTCGCGCTGGCAGCGCTCCATCTCCTTGCGCATTTCCGCGTCCATCTTGTCGAGCGGAACGTAGCTGATTCGCTGCTTTGCCATGGCGATTCCTCGGTAGTCAGGCGCCCTGCGGGGTCCGGCGCATGGAAGTCTGCCCCTTCAACGAACGGGTTGCAAGACTGCAACGGGTTGTGCGCGCGTCTCCCGGCTCACTGCGGTTTGATGCCGGCCGCCTTGAGCACGCGCGCCGTGTCCTCGACTTCGCCGCCCACGAACCGCGTGAATTCCGCGGAGGACATGTTCATCGGCAGCGTGCCGAGATTGGTCAGCCGCTCGGCCAAGTCGGGGCTGGCCAGCGCGCGGTTGACGTCCTTGTTGATCTTTTCGACGAGGTCGGCGGGCATTCCCGGCGGCCCCCACAGCCCCACCCACAGAGTGTAGTCGAACCCCGGCACCCCGGACTCCGCGATCGTGGGCACCTCCGGCAGGAGGCTCGAGCGCTTCGCGCTCGACACGGCGAGCGCCAGCGCCCTGCCGCCGCGCACATGCGGCAGCGCGGCGTTGATCGGCGCGAAATAGCAGCACACGCGGCCCCCGATCGTGTCCGCGATCGCCTCGGGCGTGCCCTTGTAGGGCACGTGCGTGACCTCGATGCCGGCCGTCAGCTTCAGCTTCTCCAGGTTGAAGTGCGTGCCGCTGCCGATGCCCGCGGAGGAGAAGTTGAGCTTCCCGGGATTCGCCTTCGCCGCGGCGACGAAGTCGGCGAACCTCTTCCAGCCGGTGTCGGGGCCGACGATGAGCACGTTCGGGCCGCCCGCGAGCGGCGCGATGTTGGTGAAATCCTTGAGCGTATCGTAGGGCAGGCTCGCGTAGATCGACGGGTTCGCCACGTGCGCCGACGAATTCGCGAGCAGCGTGTAGCCGTCGGGCGCCGACTTCACCACCCCCGCGGAGCCGATCGAGCCGCCCGCGCCGACACGGTTCTCGCCCAGCACCGGCTGGCCCCAGAACTCCGAGAGCTTCGCCGCCACGGCGCGGCCGATGATGTCGGTCGAGCTTCCCGGCGTGAACGCGATGATCAGGCGCACGGGCTTGTTGGGGTAGCCCTGGGCGTAGCCTTGCAGCGCGAATGCGGCGAGCGCCGCGAAAACGATCCATTTCAGCTGGTTCATCGCCGTCTCCCTATTGAGGTTTGATCCCCGCCGCCTTGATGATGCGCGCGTAGTCGTCGAGCTCCTTGCGCACGAATCGGCTGAACTCGCCCGTGGACATGCTCATCGTGTCGTTGCCGAGCTTGGCCAGGCGCTCGCGCACGTCGGGGCTGGCAAGCGCGCGATTCACGTCCTTGTTGATTTTTTCGACGATGTCAGCCGGCATGCCGGCCGGCCCCCACAGGGCGAACCAGAGCTCGAACTCAAAGCCTGGTACGCCGGCCTCTGCTACGGTCGGCACATCGGGCAGCTGGTCCGAGCGCTTGGCGCTGCTCACCGCCAGCGCCCGCAGCCTGCCGTCGCGAATCAGCGGAATCGCCGGCGAGATCGGCGCGAAGTAGTAACCGACACGCCCGCCCAGGAGATCGGACACCACTTCGGGCGTGCCCTTGTACGGTATGTGCACGACGTCGATCCCGGTTGCGAGCTTGAACTTCTCCAGGTTGAGGTGCGTGCCGCTGCCTATGCCGGCGGAGGCAAAATTGATCTGCCCCGGCTTCGCCTTCGCCTCGGCGATGAGCTCGGCAAGCGATTTGACGCTCGAGCCGGAACCCGCCACCAGCACGTTGGGCCCCCCCGCGAGCGGCGCGATGTCGACGAAGTCCTTCAGCGTGTCGTACGGCAGCTTGGCGTAGATCGCCGGGGTCACGACGTGGGCGTTGGAGTCGATGAGCAGGGTGTAGCCGTCCGGCGCGGCCTTGGCCACCACCGCCGCTCCGATCGAACCGCCGGCGCCGGTGCGGTTTTCCGCGAGCACCGGCTGGCCCCAGAGTTCCGAGAGCTTCTGCGTGACCGCCCGGCCGACGATGTCGGTGCCGGTGGCCGGAGGAAACGTGATGATCACGCGCACCGCCTTGTTCGGATAACCCTGCGCGTGCGCGTGCAGCGCGCTCGCCGCAACGATGGCGGCCAATATCCTTGTCAGGGTCTTCATGTCAATCTCCTCTGCAATAAGATCTTACGCGAGCCCGTCGCCGACCGTCGCGTTCTCGGGCTTGAGCTTCAGCCCCGAGGCCTGCGCCTGCTGCACGAGCAGCATGGAGAAGTCCTCCTCGGTCATGCCCTTGCCCATCATCGACTGGATGAGGTCGCGCGTGATGGAGGCAAGCGGCATCGGCACTTCGAACCTGCGGCCCGCTTCGAGCCCGAGATCGAGGTCCTTGCGCAGCAGGTACGGCGTGAAGGTCACATGGAAATCGAGGTTGACGAACGCCGGCGCCTTGTAGCGCGTGAAGGTCGAGCCCATCACGCTCTTGTTGAGAAAATCGAGGAAGGCGTGCCGCGGCACGCCCGCCTTTTGCGCGAGCACCGTGATCTCCGCCATGCACTGGGTAACGACGCCGAGCATCACGTTGTGGCAGATCTTGACGATGCGGGAAAGTTCTCCTTCGCCGACGTAGGACGAGCCCTGCCCCATCATGGCGAGGTACGGTGCCGCCGCATCGTAGGCGTTCTTCGGACCAGAAACCACGAAAGTGAGCTTGCCCGCCTTGATCACCTTGGCGTTGCCCGATACGGGCGCGGCAAGCAACTCCACGCCGTGAGCGTCGAGAATCTTTCTCAGCTCGGCCGAGCCCTCGAGCGAAATTGAGGAACACTCCACCACCCTGCGCGGCACGCCGCCTTTGCCCTTCGCCTTCGACAGCAGACCTTCAGGTCCCGCGATCACTTCCTTGACGTCATCGTAGGTCGAGACCATGCAGAACACGATGTCGCAGCCCGCGAGTTCCGGGAGCGAATCGACGATCTTCGCGCCGTCCTTTGCGAGCGGCTCGGCTTTCGCCCGGGTGCGGTTCCATACGGTGAGGTCGCAGCCGCCCTTTGCCAGGCGCCGCGCCATCTCGAAGCCCATGCGGCCGGTGCCGATCCAGCCGAGTTTCGCCTTGATTGTATTCGTGGCAGCCAATTCGACTCCCCTTCCATGTTGTCATCCTGAGCGAAGCGAAGGATCTGCTTTTTGACGCTCGCGGAAGCAGATTCTCCGGGCTTCGCCCTCAGAATGACATTTTATTTACTTCGGCGCCGGCTCGATCACCGCGAGCACCGTGCCCACCGGCACCGTCGTGCCCGGCTCGACCAGGATCGCCTTGAGCACGCCGCTCGCAATGGCGGGAATCTCGGTGGTCACCTTGTCGGTCTCGACCTCGAAGAGCGGCTCGTCGGCTTTGATGGTATCGCCGACTTTCTTGTACCAGTTGGCGACGGTCCCTTCGGTCACCGTTTCGCCCAGCTGAGGCATGATCACGTCCATTTCCTGCCGTCTCCGTTCAGTTCACGCCGCGCGGCGCGAATCAAGGCCGCGCCGGACTTCAGCGACGATGCGCGCGACCGAAGGCACCACCGCGTCCTCGAGCTGGTCGGCGGCGGGCAGCGGCACGTGCGGGGTGGTGATCCGAAGGATCGGTCCCTTGAGCGCGTCGAAAATTTCCTCCTGGATGACCGAGGCGACTTCCGCGCCCCAGCCGCACAGCCGCGGATTTTCCTCGACCGTGAACACGCGCCCCGTGCGCGCCGAGTGTGCGAGCAGCGTTTGCGCATCGAGCGGCACGAGCGAACGCACGTCGATTACCGTCGCGGAAATTCCGTGCTCCGCGGCAAGCGTCTCCGCAGCCTTGAGCGCCTTGGGGACCATGGCGGCGAGCGCGATGATCGTGGCGTCCCCGCCCGTGCGCAGCACCTTGGCTTTTCCGAGCGGCTCGACGTGCTCGCCCTCGGGCACTTCGCCCTTGTTGCCGAGCAGACTCTTGTGCTCGAAGAACACCACCGGATCGGGATCGCGTATCGCGGCGGCGAGCAGCCCCTTCGCGTCGGCCGGCGTGGAAGGCGCGACGACTTTCAGGCCCGGTATTGCCATCGCCCAGTTCTCGACGCTTTGGGAATGCTGCGCGCCGAAGCGCGAGCCCGCGCCGTTCGCCGTGCGGATCACCAGCGGAATCGTGATCTGCCCGTCGCTCATGTAGCGGGTCTTCGCGATCTCGTTCGCGACATAATCCCAGCAGCAGGCGAGAAAGTCCGAGAACATGATCTCGGCGACGGGCTTCAAGCCCGTCATCGCCGCGCCCATCGCCGCGCCGAGGATGGCGAGCTCCGAAATCGGCGTGTCCTTTACCCGCCGCGGCCCGAACTCTTCGAACAGTCCCACCGTGGTCTTGAACACGCCGCCCGCGGCGGCCGTGTCCTCGCCGAAGAGCACCACGCGCTCGTCGCGCCTCATTTCCTGCGCGATCGCGGCGGCGACCGCGTCCCGGTAGCTCAGTTGCGCCATGCGTTGCCTCCGTCGGCCCAGACGTCGGTCATCGCCGACTCGAGCGCCGGAGTGGGCGAGGCCTTCGCCGTTTCGGTCGCCTGGTCGAGCTTCGCCATCGCCTCGGACTCGATTTGCGCGAGCTTCGCTTCCGCGATGCCCGTGGCCAGCAGCCGGCTGCGATAGAGAGTCACCGGGTCGCGCTTCATCCATTCCTCGACTTCCTCCTTCGGCCGGTACTTCGCCGGATCGGCGCGCGAGTGGCCGCTGTGCCTGTAGGTCAGGCATTCGACGAGCGACGGCCCCCCGCCCGAGCGCGCCTTGGCGATCGCGTCGCGCGCCGCGCTGTATACGACGTCGGCGTCGTTGCCGTCGATGACGATGCGCTCGAGGCCATAGCTTGCGGCGCGGTCCGCCGCCGGATGCTTCACCGCCGTGACGGCCGAAATCGGCGTGTACTCCATATACAGGTTGTTCTCACAGACGAAGATGGCGGGCAGCTTCCACACCGCGGCGAGGTTGAGCGCCTCGTGAAAGGCGCCGATGTTGGTGGCGCCGTCGCCGAAGAACGCGCAGGCGACCTGCTTCGTTCCGCGGTATTGCGCCGACCAGGCCGCGCCCGCCGCGATCGGCAGGTGCGCGCCGACGATGGCGTAGGAGCCCATGACCCCGTGCTCGACGCTCGTCAGGTGCATCGAGCCGCCTTTTCCTTTCATGAGACCGCACTGCCGGCCCATCAATTCGCCCAGCACCGACAGCATCGGAGCGCCGCGTGCAAGCGTGTGGTGATGGCCGCGATAGGTGCAGAAGGTGTAGTCGTCCTTGTTCATCGCCGCGGCGAAGCCGGCCGCGACCGCCTCCTGGCCGAGCGCGAGGTGGCTCGTGCCTTTCACCAGGTTCTGCAGGAACAGGTCGTAGGCGCGTTTTTCGGTGTAGCGGATCTCGACCTGCAGCTGGAACAACCGCAGCCGCGTCGCTTCGGGTATCTCCTCGCCCCGCTGCGCGGGATGCGCCTGCCGAGTGACGCTCATATTCGGATTTGCCTCCATGAAAACCGGGGACAGACCACGTTTTTCCCGACTCGAATCGTCTGTTTCATTGGGGTAGGAAAAAAAACGTGGTCTGTCCCCGGTTTCAATACGGGTTCGCGATCGGCAGCTCTTCGGCCGGATAGAGCGAGATGATCTTCGCGCCCTCGGGCGTGAGGATCACCTCCTCCTCGATGCGCGCAGCCGAGACGCCGTCGGTCGCCGGGCAGTAAGTCTCCACGGCGAACACCATGCCCGCTTTCAGTTCGATCGGGTCCTTGAGCGAGTTGAGCCGCGAAATCAGCGGCCGCTCGTGCAGGCCGAGTCCGAGCCCGTGGCAGAAATTCAGGCCGAACGCCTCCATCTCGCTGGAGAAACCGATCTCCTTCGCCTCGGGGAAGGCGCGCGCGATCTTGTCGGAGCTCACTCCCGGCCTCAGCAGTTCGATGGCCCGGTCCATCCACTCGCGCGCCTTGCGGTAGGCGGTGCGCTGCGGCGCCGTGGCGCGCCCGACGCTGAAGGTGCGGTAGTAGCAGGTGCGATAACCCATGAACGACTGGATGACGTCGAAGAAGGCCTGGTCGCCGGGCCGGATCAGCCGGTCGGTGAAATTGTGCGGGTGCGGCGAGCAGCGCTCGCCCGAAATCGCGTTGATGGCCTCGACGCAGTCCGAGCCCATCTCGTAGAGCCGCGCGGTGGCGAGCGCCACGATCTGCGATTCCTTCACGCCGGGTTTGAGCGCCTCGGCGATGTCCTGGTAGACGCCATCCACCATGGCCGAGGCCATGTTGAGCAGCATCAATTCGTCGATGTTCTTCACTTCGCGCGCCTGCAGCATCACCTGCTGGCCGTCACGCACCTCGATCCCGACCTTCTGCAATTCGAACAGCATCGGCGGCTCGACCACGTCCAGGCCAAGCGGCATGTCACCCACGCCTTCGGCATCGAGGATCGCCTTGATCTCCTTGGCCGCGTCGCGGAACAGCGTGATGTCGCTGCCCACCGCGCCGCGCATGCCCAGCAGCCCAGCGCGGCAGTGGTCGGTGTGCAACCACGGCGCGTACAGCCGATGGTGCTTCGCCGCGCTGCCGAAGTCCCAGATGTAAGGGTCACCGGTGCCGGTCAGGAGCGAATAGCGCGTGAGCTTGTCGCGCGCCCACTCGCCGATCACCGTGCTGGTGGTGTAGCGTATGTTGTGCTGGTCGAAGGACAGCAGCGCGCCCAGGTCCGAGGCTGCAAGCGCGGCGCGCACGCGCGCGAGACGGTAGTCGTGCAGCCGCCTGAAATTGATGCGCTCCTCGAAATCGACCTGCGTGTGGCCGGGCGCCTGCAGCGGCCGCTTCCAGTTGTGGTGCGGATCGATGTCGTCCGGCCGGATGACCTTCGGTTCAGCAGTTTTCTTCGGCTTGGCCATCGACGTTTCCCTGGACGACTCTTTGCAGAACGCGAAGTATGCCACGCGCTCGCTCCCCGCGGGCATCTTCACCCGTGACGCAGCGCCTGCGGGATGAACGGCGCGCAGCGTCCGTTCCATCCCGCAGGATTGGAGCGGCCGCTTCAGCGGTCCGCTTTAATTGGCTTTTATTCCCGCCGCCTTGATCAGCCTGGCGTTCGACTCGAACTCCTGCTTGATCATCGCCTCGAAGTCAGGCAGCGACATCGTCAGAGGATCCACGCCCAGCTTGAGAAACTTTTCGCGCACGTCGGGCGAATTCACTGCCGCGTTGAATTCCTTGTTCAGCCGCAGCACGATCTCGCGCGGCGTTTTCGAGGCGACCAAGGCCCCGATCCAGAAGTTGTAGTCGGAATTCGGATAGCCCGCTTCGACGGTGGTTGGGACGTCGGGAAACAACGCGCTGCGCTTTGCCGACCCGACTGCGAGCGCGCGCAGCTTGCCCTCCTTGACCTGGGGTCCCACCTGAAACGGAAGCGCAAAGTAGAAATCGGCGCGGCCGGTGAGCACTTCGGTGAGCGCGTCCGGCGCGCCCTTCATCGGTATCTGCAGCACCTCGATGCCGGCGGCGATGCGAAAGCGCTCCAGGTTCATGTGGGTGGAGCTGCCGATGCCGGCCGTCGTGGCGACGAGAGACCCAGGCTTGGCCTTGGCCGCGGCGACGAGGTCCGCCACGTTCTTGTAGTTCTTGGCGGTCGAGACGACGAGGACCGTGGGGACCGTGCCTATGGTCGCCACCGGCGCAAGGTCCTTCGGGTCGAGCGGCCCGGGACTGAGGAGCGGCGCCACCGTGAACGCGGAGGTGTAGATACTGATCACATGTCCGTCCGGTTCGGCCTTTGCGACATACGCAGCGCCGATCAGCCCGCCCACGCCGAGCTTGTTCTCGACGATCACCGCCTGACCCAGGCTCGCCTGCAATTTCTCGGCGACGATGCGCGCCGTCGTGTCCGAGGCGCTGCCCGGCGTGACGCCCGAAACGAGGTGGACGGTCCTGCTGGGAAAAGTCTGGGCTGCGGCGATGCCCGAGACGAGCATGGCTGCCGCGAGCAAGGTCCACCGATTGCGTCTTGACATGGTCATTCTCTCCTCTGTTTGGCCGTCAAATCCTCGGCAGCCCGAGCTGCCCGGCAAGCCAGTCGGCCGTCCGGCTTCGATAGCGATAGGGCCGATTGTTGGCATTGTGCCCGCCATCCTCGACAATGAGCAACTCCACCGGACCGGAGACGCTCTTCGCCAGCCGCTCGGCGTGCGAAGCCGGCACCAGCCGGTCCTGGCGCCCGGTCACGATGAAGATCGGACAGGCGATTCTACCGGCGGCATCCTTCATCGACAGCGTCGCGGCGTGGCGCAGCGCGTCGGCCTCGGTCGCGCAGTGGCTGCGCACGCGGAACGCCTCGCGCGTGAGCACCGGCAGCGCGCCCCAGATTTCCTTCCATTCGAACGGCCCGGAGAGCGCGATGCAGGCGCGGATGCGCTTCTCGTATGCGGTCGCGCGCGGAGCGTAGTAGCCGCCGAGGCTCACGCCCCACATGGCGATCTTTGCCGCGTCCAGATCGGCGCGCTTTTCGATCCAGTCGCACACCGCGCGCGCGGCGCGTTCGTAGTCGCCGCAAATCGGGATCTCGTACTCCGCCTCGCCCTGCCCGGGCCCGTCGATCGCGAGGATCGCGATACCTCGCGCGAGAAACGGCTCCGCGTAGGCGTGCAGCTCCTCCTTGGTTGAATCCAGGCCCGGCGCCATGATGAGCACGGGCGATCGGGCGGAACGTCGAAGCGGATGCCGCAGGATTCCGTAAAGGGTCTTGCCCTCGAACGGTATCGCGACGCGCTCGCCCGTCGGACGCATCAGCGGCAGCGCGTCCTGGTAGCACCCCACCGCCCGCGTGTGCGCGTCGCGCATCTGCTTCTGATCGTGCACGAAAACGAACTTGGCGAAGTGGTAGTACATCGCCGCGCGCACCAGGTGCTCGCCGGCAGTGAGCTTGCAATCCTGGGCGAGCGCCTCGCGCCCGAGCGCCTCGTGCACCTTGCCGCGCTCGCACCAGGCGCGGCACCAGTCCTCCCAGCGCTCGATTCCGGAAGTCACCTCCTCGAAATCGGCGAGGAGCACGCCGTTCGAGACGAAGCGCGGCGCCCAGTGAGCAATCGCAGTGGCGACTCGCGGATCGGAGGGTTTCGTTTTCGTTTCGACGTCGGACATCAATGAGGCCTTCGGCTCAAAAGTCGAGGCTGTATAAATGGGGTTTTTCCGAATCAATGGCATGCAGCGCTTGCACTCATAGGATACGTCACACACGGTACAACAACAATCGACGGAGGTACTTTCGTCACGGTTGCGGCCCACGTGAGCCGTCACAGTTCGAGCCCTGGTCGGCTCCCCGACCGGGGCACTAGCTTCAACGATCCGCGCCTGCTTGAAAAAAGAAACCCCTCCGAAGAGGGGTTTGAGCGGGTCGCTACCCGGGACGCGCGTGGTGATTTCCTTCAGTTTGCGGCGAAGCAATAGAATAGCCCGGCACCACCGGAGGCTTTCAGGTTGTCCTGGCTGCAGCCGCGCGAG
>Ga0137350_1000019_pt1 | contig 22205 bp, 14 predicted proteins | sample EasRivERMLT660_2_FD_104765 | JGI IMG/M metagenome (GOLD analysis project Ga0137350, IMG submission 104765) | Soil microbial communities from meander-bound floodplain in the East River, Colorado, USA - East River MetaG ERMLT660_2 | ecosystem: Environmental > Terrestrial > Soil > Floodplain ... | reverse complement strand
GGCCCCGGACGAAGCTGCATTTCCGGCACGGATGCTGGCCCCGGACGAAGCTGCGTTTCCAGCACGGATGCTGGCCCCGGACGAAGCTGCATTTCCGGCGCGGATGCTGGCCCCGGACGAAGCTGCGTTTCCAGCACGGATGCTGGCCCCGGACGAAGCTGCGTTTCCGGCACGGATGCTGGCCCCGGACGAAGCTGCGTTTCCGGCGCGGATGCTGGCCCCGGACGAAGCTGCATTTCCGGCGCGGATGCTGGCCCCGGACGAAGCTGCGTTTCCAGCACGGATGCTCGCGCCGGATGAAGCGGCGTTTGCGGCGTGGATGCTGGCGCCCGATGATGCGGCGTTCGCGGCCCGGATACTGGCACCAGACGATGCCACATTTTCGACCTTGATGACGCTTCCGGACCAGGCTGCATCCATTCCGGCCCCGAACTCGCGTTCATAGAGTTGTCGGGTCTTCTCCGCGGAGGCAACCTTCTTGTCGGTGTATGCAGGCGTGATTTCCTCGAGATGCGGACTATGGTGCAGGAAGTTGCCGAAAACCTCCTGGCAGTCGTCCGCGTACTTGATGGTCTGCAGGATGTGGGTATGCCAGAACTCGTCCGCGTCCTCGCTCAGAGCGATGTCTTCGGCGTCTTCGGGGTATTTCACCAGCATGGTGAGAAAAGTCTTGTACGTGGTCTCGATGCTGTCGGCGTATTCGCGCGTCCAGCCTTCTCCCCGCACAGGGTCCATCATTCTGACTTTGACGGGCTCGAGATCAAGCGCCTGTATTGCGGCAATGACATGCTGCACGGGTCGGGTGGTCAAATGGGCTTTCACTTTTATTTTCTCCTCCTGAAATTTAAAGGCAGGCGGTACAGAGCCGACGCCGGAGGTACCCGGAGTTCAGGCTCTTTTCCGTGGTTCTACGACATTCAAGTTCTGTTTGTGAGAATGGCTTTTCAACAGTGCCGTTACTTGTTCCGCGGGGAGCGGCTTGCTGAATAGGAAGCCCTGCATTTCGTCGCAACCGTTGCTGCGCAGGAAATCCTGTTGCTCTTTCGTCTCGACGCCCTCGGCGATGATTTTCAGCCGCAGGCTGTGCCCGAGCGCAATGATGCCCCTGGTGATCGCCATGTCGTCGGCTTCGGTCGGGATGTCCTTGATGAACGAGCGGTCGATCTTGATGCAGTCGATCGGGAACCGCTTCAGATACGCGAGCGAGGAAAAGCCGGTGCCGAAATCGTCGATCGAGAGGCTTATCCCCATGTTCTTCAGCTTGTGCAGCGTCTCGGCCGCACTCTCGGGGTTATCCATCACCAGGCTTTCGGTGATTTCCAACTCGAGGCAATCCGGGGTCAGACCGCTCTGGGCGATGGTCCTGGCGACGTCGCTCACCAGGGTCTTTTGCGCGAACTGGCGCGCGGAGAGATTCACCGCGACGCGCATCGGCGGAATGCCCTGGTCGCGCCACTGTTTGTTTTGCTCGCAGGCGGTCTTCAGGACCCATTCTCCGATTTCCACGATGAGCCCGGTTTCCTCGGCGAGCTTGATGAACTGGATGGGCGGCACCATGCCGAGATCGGGATGCTGCCAGCGTATCAACGCCTCCACGCCCCCGATTGCGCCGGTGCGCAGGTCGAGCTTGGGCTGGTAGTGCAGCAGGAACTCGTTGCGCTCGATCGCGCGGCGCAGGCTCGATTCCATCGCCAGGCGTTCAAACGTGTGCTTGTTCATCTCCGCCGAGTAGAACTGGTAGTTGTTTCGTCCCTGGTCCTTGGCTCGATACATCGCAATGTCGGCGTTCTTGAGCAGCGTCTCCGCGTCCTTCCCGTCGTCGGGGAAGGTGCTGATGCCGATGCTTGCGGACATGAGGAACTCCTGCCCGCCCACGAAGAACGGCCGTGCCAGGCTGGCGAGGATCTTTTGGGCGACTGTGATCGCGTCCTTCGGCGCAGCGTCCTTCGGCGCCGTGAAGTTTTCGATCATGACGACGAACTCGTCTCCCCCGAGGCGAGCGACCGTGTCGCTCTCGCGCAGGCATTCGGCGAGCCGCTTGGCGCTGTCCTGAAGCAGGCGGTCCCCGGCGCTGTGCCCCAGAGAGTCGTTGACGACCTTGAAGCGGTCCATATCGATGAACATCACGGCAATGCCGCGGCTGTAGCGAGTCCCTTGATGCAGCGCGTGGCGCAGCCGCTCGTTGAACAGGGAGCGGTTGGGCAGATCGGTCAGCGAGTCGTGGGTGGCGATGAACCGGAGCTGATCCTCGGCAAGCTTGCGCTGGAAGGACTGTCCGATCTGCGCGCTGAGGGAATGCAGCAAATGAATCAGCGCCTCTTCGGAACGGATCGCCTGGTCGCTGAACAGCTCGATGACCCCGAACGTCTGGCCCCCCGATGCAATCGGGAGAGCGAGCGCTCCATGCAGCCCCGCCTGCAAAGCGGCCTGCACCCGGCTGAAGCTTTGCTCGGAAGCGATGTCCTCGACAAAAAGCGGTCCGCCCTTCGCCCAGGCACGCCCGGGCAGATCCACGCCGGACGGAGCTGACATCTTGCTGGTGAGCGCGAGAAACTCCCGGATGGCGGCACTGCTTTCGCCCCAGGAGGCGGTGCATCGCAGCACGGCGCCTTCCTTGTCCTGGCTCCAGTAGGCCCCGCACCCCCAATCCAGCCCCGCGCACACGGTTTCGATGATCCGTGGCATGACTTCGTCGGGATCGGTGGCGCCGGCGATCAGCTGGGCCACGCCGTGCTCGACCTGCAGGCGAAGAGCAGCAAGCTTGCCCTCCGTGATATCCCGGATGGTTCCGTGCAAAAGCGTCTTGCGATCGTGCTGCTCGGGTTGGATGATGGTGTGTACCCAGCGGGTTTCTCCCTTGCCCGAGGAAATGCGATGATCGATTTCGCATTCCCGTCCGGTCTCGGCCGCGCGCTGCAGCGCCTGCTCCAGGGCCGCGCGGTCCTTTTCGTGCACCCGGCCGACCAGTTCGCCGTAGTGCGGGGATGCCGCCGACGGTTGCAGGCCGAGGATCCGGTAGGTTTCCTCGGACCACGTCATGGTCCGGGAGACCGGATCCAGCAACCAGTTGCCCAGCTGAGCTATTCGTTGCGCCTGCGCCAGGCTTGCTTCGCTTTCGCGCAGATCCTTGGTGATCACTTGGGCCATTTCGACGGCGCGGCTGCGCGACGAGGCCATCGAGTAGAACACCGCAAAGAGGAGCAGGCTCAGAAGCAATCCGCCTGCGAGCACCAGCGAGGGCAGGGCCGTGTCGACGCTGCCGATCACGGTTTCGGTCGGGGTACTGAAGTGGACCTCCCAGACCCGTCCCGCCACTTCTATCGGCAGCACCGTCTTGAAAGAGGAATCCTCTCCGTCGGAATCGGCAACGGCACCCGCGGTTTTTAACAGGTCCTTGCTGTCGAAGAGGAGACGGTCGGCGCTGACGGCATGCGTCGCGGCCACATATTTCTGCGCCGGGCCCGCCTCGTAGAGCTTGAAGCGCATGAACTCCAGCGCGTGCTCGTCCATCACGCCTCGCATCAGTTCCTTGACGAAAAATGCTGCGCCGACCGAGCCGAGATAGGCCGCGCGCCGCTGCTCCACGGTTTCCGCCGGCATGCCGGACCGGTACACCGGCAGCCGCATGGCGAGGCTCGTAGAGGGCCCTTGCCCCTTGTTGATGTGAAGCAATTGGCCCGAGGACGTCAGCTTGCCGCTGTCGCGGGCGGAGGCCAGGGCCTCGGCTATGGCTCGGGGATTGGTTGCCGCCGGATTGACCGAGATATCCAGGCCGAAAACGGATTCGTTCCCGGCCAGCGGTTCGACGTAAGCCAACACGTAGTACTCCGGCCGGTCGCCGGGAGGTTTGACGGCGAAGTTCGGGTAGCCGCGCGGATCGAGGCTGGTGTCCTTTGTTACGCGCGCCACGAACCCCGCCTTGGCTCCGTGGGGAACATACTCGGCGTAGTTAAAGGTCCAGAATCCGGGATAGCGGTGTGCCAGATCGAGGCCGGTTACATAGAGGTGAAACTCCTTGCGTGTGACCGGAGAGGCGCGGTACAGCGCGCTGAGTCCGTGCATGACGTCGGCGTAGGAGTGGATCCGCGCCGCGATCACGTGCTGCGCGTCGCTTGCCTGGCGTTCGAAGCGCAGCTGGGCTTCATTCTCGATGTTGTCGCGTATCACGAAAGACAGCGCGATCGAGACCGCGATTCCGATCCCCAGTGCCAGGGCGGGAACAAGCGTCTTGCCGCGTTGCGTGCGTGTTTCCTTCTCGTGAACGGTGAGGGTCATTTTTCGCTCGTGCCTCTAGTGGACCTTTTCAGGTTTCCTTTCGGCGACCAAGCCTTCGAGAAGGGTCCATGATCCGCCACACGAAGCTCCTGGGACATTGGGTGGTTTCCTAAATCCAGCCTCGAAATACCTTGGAGCCTCTAAGGGGTCCCCTGACAGGTATACCCGATCGGGTATACCCGCTTGGGTTTTCCGTGACAGAATCCCGGCAGTTACCGGACCGGAAAACGGGTCCGACCGCTGGAATTCCGGCACTCAGCAAGCCTTCTGCGAGAGCGTTGTCGAAATCCGTACATGGCCATCGTTCTTTTCGCAGATTTCGGGTCGCGGGACCCGTCGGGGGCACCGGTCTCATGGGTTCCCTGAAAATATGGACCATTGGCCACGGTACGCGCGCCGTGGAGGAGCTGGCCTCCATGCTCAGGAGCGCCGGTGTCCAGTTGCTGATCGATGTGCGCGCGCACCCCGGCTCGCGCCGCCATCCCCAGTTCAATCGGGTTGCGCTGGAGGGTTCGCTTGCCGGGCACGGCATCGGCTATCAATGGGAAGGCAGGGCGCTCGGCGGCTTTCGCAGGCCGCGCCAGAATTCGCGCAATACGGGACTGCAGAACGAATCGTTTCGCGGCTATGCGGACTACATGGAGTCCGGGGAGTTCGCCGCCGGGGCCGGCCGGCTCATCGAGAGGGCGCGCGAGACAAGGCTCGCCGTGATGTGCGCCGAGCAGCATCCGTCCCGATGCCATCGCCGGCTGATCTCGGACTGGCTGGCGTCGCGCGAGGTCGAAGTCGAACATCTGATAGGCATGCGGCGCAGCGAGCCGCATGTCTTGACCAAGGGGGCGGCGGTCGCGGCCGGCCTGATGACTTATCCGGGAGGTGCCCAGCCGGGCCTCGATATTGGATAGGCGCGCGGCCGCCTGCCAAAAGCGCAAGTCGGTTCAGCGGATGAGGATCGCCCGGTAGTCGTTGACGTTGGTCCGAGTCGGCCCCGTTACGACGAGGTCTTCGAGCCGCGAGAAAAACCCGTACGCGTCATTGTCGGCGAGCAGTTTCCTTGCGTCGAGCCCGAGACGAGCGCCGCGCACGAGCGACTCGGGCAAAAGTATCGCACCCGCATTGTCTTCCGAGCCGTCGATGCCGTCTGTGTCGCAGGCGATTGCGCAGACGTTCGGGTTGCCCGCGAGGTCTACTCCGAGGGACAGCAGGAATTCGGTGCAGCGTCCGCCTCGTCCGTTGCCGCTCACGGTGACCGTGCATTCGCCTCCGGAAATCAGCGCGACCGGCGGGTTCACCGGGTCGCCGTGTCGTGCGATCTGGCGCGCAAGCGCTGCGTACACTTTCGCCACCTCGGATGCCTCGCCCGTCACGCTGTCACCGAGGTTCATGGTTTGAATCCGGTGCGCATGGAAAAATTCCTGCGTCGCGCGCAGCGCCTGGTGCGCCGTGGCGATGACGCGGTTTTCGACGCGCGAAAAAACCCTGTCCCCCGGTTTGGGTGTTTCCGAAACCTCGCCGCGTGCGCCTCGCTCCAGGTGTTCCCTGACCGCCGGAGCCGCGTTGACGCCGTGGCGATGGAGAACGTCGAGCGCGTCGCGGTACGTCGTCGGGTCCGGCGCACACGGACCGGAGGCAATGTGGGTGGGATCGTCGCCGGTCACGTCCGAAATAATGAGCGCGAGCACGGGTGCCTTGCACGCCGCGGCGAGCCTGCCGCCCTGGATTGCGGAAAGGTGCTTTCGCACGGTGTTGATGTCCTGGATCGGCGCACCGCTGCGAAGCAGTTCCCTCGTCGTCGCCTTCAACGCCTCCATGCCGACGGCTTCGACGGGAAGGCTGAGCAGCGCCGAGCCGCCGCCGGATATGAGGGCGAGCAGCAGGTCGCCCGGCGCAAGGCTTCTGACCCGTTGCAGAATCTCTTTCGCGGCGGACTCGCCCGTCTCGTCGGGAACGGGGTGTCCGGCTTCGATCACCTTGACGCGGTGTGTCGGCAGCCCGTGCCGGTAGCGGGTGATGACCAGACCTTCCAGCGCCGCGTCCCGGGGCCAATGCTGTTCGACCGCAAGCGCCATCGAGGCGGCGGCCTTGCCCGCGCCGATCACGAGCGTCCTGCCCGACGGCGGATGGGGGAGATGACTAGGGAGGATCTTGAGCGGGTCGGCGGCCGCGACGGCGGCTTGAAAGCTTTGTATGAGCAGCTCTTTCGGATCCATGCTGTGGACTCTAGCCGTTTTAGCGGCAGCCCGGCTGCTTTTACGAGTCCATCATCTCGATCATCGACTTGAACAAGCCGCTTTCGGGGTCGCAGACCTGGTCGAGCACCGTGAAATGATTTTTTCCTGGGCAAGGAATGTCCGCCTTGCGCACCTTGCCCCATTTTTCCCCGATGAGCCTGTTCTGGATGTGGAATCCCTCGTTTTCCTCTCCGCCCACCGCGGTATAGAGGGGGGCGTCGGTGGCGGGCGGGAGAAACGCCGGACTTACCTTCAGCGCGGACCTCTCGTCGAGGCGCACGTCGCAATTCACCGAAGGTACCTTCGCGATCTCCGTCAGGTCGTACAAGCCGCTGATCGACATTGCGGCGCCGACGACCTTCCTCGGCAAGTCCGGCGAGTACTCCGGCCAGCGGCACGTGAGCATCATCGCGGCGAGATGCCCCCCTGCGGAGTGCCCGCACAGGGTGAGCCGGTTTGCGGGCGCGCCGAAATTTCCGCCGTTACGGTACAGCCACGCGCAGGCCTGAACCATCTGCATCACGATGTCTTCGACTTGCACCGCGGGGCAAAGAGCGTAGTCGGGCACCGCGACCGTGATCCCGGCCTTGACGAGCGCCGGGGCCACGAACGAGAAGCGCCTCTTGTCGAGCGAGCGCCAATATCCGCCGTGGATGTACATCAAGAGCCCCCGGCTTGTCCCTTGCGCGCGGAAGATGTCCATCTTTTCCGCTTCGCTCGAGCCGTAAGCCACGTCCAGATAGCAGTCGAGGCTGGCGCGGGCCCGCTCCGATTGTTTTCCCCAGCGATCGAAGATTTCCTGATAGTCCTTGACTACGAGCCGCGGATTGTAAAGGAGGTCGTAATTTGTCTTGTCCGCGTTCATCGTGTTGTTCAGGAGAGAGGGTGTGGCCGTGGTTCGGGCGCGCGGCCGCCCCCTACGAGCGTGGATGCGGCGCAGGTCTCGCTACGTCGGGCGGACTAGAACGCTTCGCGCCAAAGATCGAGTGCCTGTTGCACCGGGCGGTCTGAAAAGCTGAACAGCACCGCCTGTTCGTCGGCTTCGAGCCCGTAGGGCAGCCAGGACGGGCAGACAAATACGTCCCTCGGTCCAAAGACCAGCGTCTCGCCTCCGAAACGGCAGCGGCCCCGGCCTTCGACGACTGCATACACCGTGGAGTCGGTCGAGCGGTAGTCCTTGCCCTTGAAGCCCTTCGGGAGGAGTTGCATGAAGGTACCGATGGTCGGCATCGCCCAATCGCCTGTCACGGGATTCGTGTATTGCAGCTTGTGGCCCCAGCAGGGGTGCACGTCGTGAGCCTGCCTCAGCGTCTCGAGCGCTTCGCGGGTACGCGGGTACGGATACCAGAAAAGCGGCGAGGTGCGGTTCTTCGCCCTGTACTCCACCGGTTTCATGGTATTGCCGAATTGCGCGAGGTTGTCGCCCTCGGTGCGGTGGGTTTGCTGAAGTTCCTGCGAGCCCTTTTCCATGAACTGCGCATCGAGCAATTCGACGAGCGGGACGTCGAGGCCGTCCAGCCATACCATCGCTTCTTCCGACGGGTTGCCATGGTCGTGGAAGGTCCACGACGGCGTGATGACGAAATCTCCCACGCTCATCGTCACTTTTTCACCGTCCACTGCAGTGTAGGCGCCCCTGCCGAGCAGGATGAAGCGCAGCGCCGATTGAGAGTGCCGATGCAAGGGCGCAATTTCCCCGGGCAGGATCAGCTGCAGTCCGGCGTAAAGGCTGTGGGTAATGCTCGAGCGGCCCCGCAGCCCGGGGTTTTCCAGCACCAAAACGCGCCGCTCGGCCTCCTTCGCGGTGATCAGGCGTCCGGCCTCCTGGATCCAGGGCCACATCTGATCCCATTTCCACAGATGGGGCCTGCACGGCGTGCTGGGCGTGGCAGTGATGAGGTTGTGCAACACCTCCCACAAAGGCGTGACATTGGCCTTGTCGATCTTGTCGTAGAACGCCTTGCGGTCGGCGGCAACGCTGGATTGCAGCACGGCGGACATCGGTCTTCTCCGGAGGGCCCGAGACGAGAAGCGATTCTCCGCCAAAGGGGGCGGTCCCGGCAAACTTCGGGAGCGGCCCCGGGCCGTGGACCCGAGGGCGAGCACCGCGGCGTTCCATATTTACAGTGTGAGTGTATGCTCACATAAGGAAGCCTGGAGTGGGATTCATCCCACCATTCGTCCCACTTTCGCGATGGGCAAAATTGTGGTTGACCCTCGTTGCGGCGGCATCTTGTAATAGCGGCCAAGCGGCACTCGCTCGCAAGGAGGGTCAACAGGAGGAAATGACGTGACGGCTGAGCAGCTGTTGAGCGAAATCGCAGATTACTGCAGGCGCGTCGGCATGGCCGAGTCGACCTTCGGGCGGCGCGCCGTAAACGACGGGAAGCTCGTGGGCCGGCTGCGGATCGGCGGACGCGTGACCATGGAAACCGTGGAGCGCGTGCGCACGTTCATGTCGGAACATCGATCGATCGAGACCCGCGGTTTGGTGCGGCTGCGCTCCTCGGCCGGGAGCCTGACCGGCAGCGGGGGCGCGGTGCCGGATCAACCCGGGATCGCCGCGCCCTCCGGGGCGAAGGACGAGTCGAAGACCAACTTCCGCTTCTACGACAACCGCCAGAAGTACCTGCTGTTCGTCAGCACTTGCAGCGAGAAGTGGGTGGTCGCGCAACGCGTCGGCATGGAGCTCGCCAATATTCATCCACGGCCACCCGCGGTAAGGGTGTTCGATGCCGGTGTCGGCGACGGCACGGTGCTCGCCCGCGTCATGCGCGCCATGCACCAGCGCTATCCGACGATGCCTTTCTACGTCGTCGGCAAGGAAATAAGCCTGGAGGACGTGCGCCTCGCCCTCGATCGCATGCCGGACCGCTTCTTCGAGCATCCGGCGACGGTGCTGGTCATGACCAATCTTTATTACTCGGAGGCGCCGTGGCTCACGCCGAAATCGGTCACGGCCGCCACGAGTCTCGTCTGGAAAGAGGTCGCGCTCACCGGAGCGACCTCCAGCGAGTTCGAACAGCAGATCATCGAGCTGCAGCCGTTCCTGAGCGAACACTGGCGCGCGTCGGTGAGCAAGGCTAGCGGGAACCCCGCCTATGCGAAGCCTGTCGTGCTCGTGTTTTACCGGGAAGACCACAAGTTCCTGCTCGACCAGGTATTGCCACGCCGCGGCGTCGGCCGTGCCGACTACGATCTGGTCATCGCGTCGCAGCCGTACCGTGCCCGCGCTTCGGCCGAATTCAAGGCGTCCAAGGTCCTGGCGCCGCTCGCCAGGAGTCTGGCGCCGGGCGGCCGGATGATCGCGATCCATTCGCACGGCCGCGATCCGGGGCTGGAGATCGTGCAGCGCATCTGGCCCGGAGAAAACCCGTTCCAGACCGATCGCCACTCGCTCCTGAAGGCCACCCGCGCGGAGCTCGGGGTGGACGGCCGCGACCTCAACTTCAACGCCTACGCCGATAACCGCTCGATATTCCGCTACGAGATGCACACGCTGCCTGAGGAAATCAGCGACGCGATCGGCACCTCGACCCTGCTCGCCGCGTGGAACGCCGCCGTTTATGTGGCGCAAATCGAGGATCAGCGCCTGGGCGAGGTCATGGGGGACCGGGGCTACCTCGAAGCCACACAGGAGGTGCTTCGCCGCCACAAGGGGCTGTGGTTCCTCGACGAGTCCTACGTGATCTCGCGCAAGCGCGACTAAAGGCGCATGCAAAAGGGCCTGACCGTGGAGCCTGACGCAACCCGATTCGTCGGTGCATCGCCGGAGGATGAGCGCCGCAACATTCCGGCCCTGCTCGCCGGGGCCTCGCTCGAATTGTCATCGCGGGATCCGGCGGAGATCGACGCCTGCACGGACCTCCTGGAGCCGGGGACGGCCGTCACCATCAGCATGCCGCCGGGGCAAACCTATCACGGCATCGTGACGCTGGCGACGCGCCTGAAACGCGCCGGCTTTCGACCGGTTCCGCACGTCGCGGCACGCCGCATCGCCAGTCGCGACGCGCTCGATGAATACCTTGCGCGCGCGGCCGGCGAGGCGGGGGTGGACAGCGCCCTGGTGATCGGCGGTGACAGCGACCGGGCGAGCGGGCCGTTCGAGTCGAGCCTCGCGCTGCTCGAGACGGGCCTGCTCCAGCGGCATGGCATCGCGCATGTGGGCGTGGCGGGTTACCCCGAAGGCCATCCCAGGATCGCAGCCTCTGCGCTCGATGCGGCGCTGGCCGCCAAGAAAGGCCTTGCCCGGAGTGCCGGCATCGATCTGCAGGTTGTGACGCAGTTCTGCTTCGAGTCCGAGCCGGTGCTGTCGTGGGTGGCGAGGATGAAGGGGCACGGATTGCCGGTGCGCGTCGGACTTTCGGGTCCGGCGAGCCTGCCACGCCTGCTCCGATTCGCGATGTTGTGCGGAATCGGAAACTCGGTCCGAGCGCTGAAGTCGCGACCCCAGGCGATTACACGGCTCCTGATCGAAGCGGGCCCCGAAGTCGTCGTCAGGGATCTTGCGCGCCGCGCCGTTGCGCCGATCGTCGGCATTCACTTTTTCTGCTTCGGCGGGTTGGTTCGCACTGCGCGCTGGCTGCGGGCGATCAGGGAAGGGCGCTTTGAGCTCACTTCCGACGGCGGGTTCCGCGTCGGCTCGGCATAGCGCGGCGGCCGCAGTCAGAAGACAAGCTCACCAATCCCATAGAGCCAGGCTCCATGCGTCGAGCGCCCGCCTCCGTTTGGCGGGTAGGGCAGAATACGCGCGATGGATACACAGGTACTCGTCGTCGGCGGTGGCCCGGTCGGACTTACGCTCGCCATCGATCTCGGCAGGCGCGGCGTGCGCTGCACGTTGATCGAGCAGAAGGAAGCGCCGCAGTTCCTGCCGAAGATGGAACGATGCAACGCGCGCACCATGGAGATCTTCCGGCGCATGGGAATCGCCGACAAGGTCCGCGCCGCCGGCCTGCGCGGCGACATCCCGATGGACGTGTTCATCATCCTGTCGCTGGCCGAGCCGCCGCTCCTGCATCTGCCCTATCCTTCGGTAAAGAGGGCGCGCGCCGAGATCCGCGCCTGCAGCGACGGCAGCATGCCGCTGGAACCGTACCAGCTCATCTCGCAGTACACGCTGGAGCCGCTGCTGAAGTCGATCGCCGAGGGACTGCCCTCGGTGACGGTGCGCTACGGTTGCCGGCTCGAGTCATTTATCCAGGACGAGTCCGGGGTCAGCGCGCGCGTGAAGCACGCGAACGGCGCGGACGGCACGATCGTCGCGTCGCATATGGTGGGCTGCGACGGCGGCGCGAGCACCGTGCGCAAGCAGCTCGGCATCAAGCTGCGCGGCGAGTACAACATTCTCGAGTTGCGCCAGGCGCTGTTTCGCTGCGACGAGCTGTTCGAGCGCATCCCCATCGGCAACGGCCCCGGCAAGGGGCGCCACTATCACGTGGCCGACGGCAACAGCACCTTTCTCATCATGCAGGACTCGACCAAGCACTTCACCTTGCACGCCGTGGTCGAGAAGGACGCCGACATGAAGGCGATGTTCGAGCGCACCGTCGCAATTCCGGTGAAGTACGAGATGCTCACCTGCGCCCCGTGGCGGCAGAACCTGGTGCTGGCGGACCGCTATCGCGATGGCCGCGTGTTCCTCGCCGGCGACGCCGTGCACCTGGTCATACCTACCGGGGGTCTCGGCATGAACTCCGGAGTCGGCGACGCGATCGATCTTTCCTGGAAGCTCGCCGCGACCCTGCAGGGATGGGGTGGGCCCGCGCTGCTCGAGTCGTATGAATCCGAGCGGCGGCAGGTCGGCGAGCGCAACGTCGGCGCCTCGCGCTACGCTTCGCTCGGGCGGCGCAAGTGGCGCGCGCAATACCGGCCGAACATCCGCGAGAACACGCCCGAGGGCGCCGCCACGCGTGAGAACCTCGTGCGCGTTGCCGGCGTCGAGCAGCCCAAGTCGAACGAGATGATCGGCGCCGAACTCGGCTACCGCTACGTCGATTCTCCGATTGTGTGCGACATTCCCGGCGGGCCCGAGCACCCCTTCCGCGTCTATGAGCCGAGCACGTGGCCGGGCGCGCGCCTGCCGCACGTGTGGCTCGCCGACGGCACGCCGGTGCAGGACCGCATTGCGTACGAGGGCTACACGCTGCTGCGCCTCGGCCGCGCGAACGCCGACACGTCGGCGCTGGAAAAAGCGCTGCGGGCCTGTGGCGCGCCGCTCGCCGTGCTCGACATGCCGGACGAGGCGCCGCGCCAGGTGTACGGCCACGACCTCCTGCTGCTCCGGCCCGACCTGCACGTCGCCTGGCGCGGCAATCGGCCGCCGGAGGATCCGGAAAATGTAGCGGCAACCGTGACCGGGTACGGGGAATCCGGTCGAGGCTGACGCCCTGCGCAGCGCCTCATCGGGGGAGGGTCCTCCGGCACCGGGCTACGCCGGCTGGAGCCAGCCGATGACGGAACTGCGCAGGCGGTGCAGAAAACGATCCCAGGCGTTGGGATTCTGCACGATTTCGGCGCGGAAGAAGGACGGACACAGGATCGCCGCGTGCGACACCTCGCCGCAGAGTCCGCAGCCCACGCAGCCGTTGTTGACGTGCGCGACCGGGTCGACTTTCAGCGGATCGCTCGACGGCTTGATGGTGAGCGAGGGGCAGCCGGAGAGCCGGATGCAGGAATGGTCGCCCGAACACATGTCCTCGTCGACGCCAAAGCGCGTGCGCACGACGCGCTTCCCCGCTTTGAGCCGGGCCGCAACCTGCGGCCGCAGCCGCCGCTGGCGCTCGAGCTGGCATTCGCCTTCCGCCACGATGACCTTCAGCCCCGGCTCCGGAGTCGTATACGCTTCGCGCAGCACTCGTGCCATCTCTGCCACGCGGTAATTGTTTACTGTGCGCAGCCATTTCACGCCCAGGCCCGTGAGCGTGTTCTCGATGGTCCGGTCGGCATGCACCGAGCTTCTCCCCACGGCCTCTACGCGAGCTTCTTCAGGCGGGGAGGAGATCAGTTCCTGCGTTCCGGTCGCGGCGGCATAGCCGTTTTTCATGATCAGGAGAACCGCGTCGCCGTGATTGAGCAGGTTGGAGGCGACACCCGAGAGCAGTCCGTTGTGCCAGAATCCCCCGTCGCCCATGATCGCGAGCGGCCGGCGCGCGGACATCGGCCCCACGCCGGCACTGCTCGCGAGGCTCATGCCGTAGCCGAGCAGCGTGTTGCCCTGTGAGAAAGGTTCGAAGGTCGCGAACGCGTGGCAGCCGACATCGACCGAGATGTGCGGTCGACCGACATCCTCGGCGACGAGCTTCATCGCAGAGAATACCGGCCGCTCGGGGCAGCCGATGCAGAAGGTGGGCGGCCGTGCGGGCAGCGTGCCGAGCAGTTGCGCCGCGCGCTCGCGCGAGGCCTCTACGCCTTCCAGCCAGCGCGCGCCGGAGGAGGTCTCGATGCGCGGGGCGTGCCGGGCGAGGAAGCGCGCAAGAGCGCGCACCAGCACCTCGGTCGTGTAATCACCCGCCATCGGCAGCACGTCTTTGCCGTGGAGCTTCGTCTGAATGTCCGCGCGCCTGAGCGTCGTCGCGATGTCCTGCTCGATGAATTCCGGCTGGCCTTCCTCGACCACGAGCACGGCCGATTTCCCGGCGCAGAACGCGGTGATCTCCTCAGGAACGAGCGGATAGACGACGTTCAGCGCGAAGATGGGAATCTTGCAGCCGCCGAAGTTGTCGGCAAGCTCGAGCACCTGCAGCGCACGCATGAGGTTGTTGTAGAGGCCGCCCTGCACGATGAGACCTGCGGCCGACTCGCTTCCTTCGAACACTTCGTTGAGCTTTTTTTCTGCGATGAACTTGCGTGCCGCGGGCAAGCGCACCGCGGATTTCTTCTTTTCCTGCGGAAAGATCGCCGGAGGGTGAGCAAGCCGCTCGTAGAGAAAATCCGCCGGCCCCTCCATCAGCCTGCGCGTGGACATCGCCGGCGCCCGGTTGTCCTTCGCGGTGAAGCTTCCCTGCACGTGGCAGGCGCGGATCCTGAGCTCCATCATCACCGGCGTGTTCGAGGCTTCAGAGAGCTCGAAGCCCTTTTCGACCATGTCCGCGATCGTCGTCAGGTTCGGGCGCGGGTCGAGCAGCCACATCATCGACTTGAGCGCATACGCATGGCTGCGCTCCTGCGCGACTACGCCGCCCTCGCCGTAGTCCTCGCCGAGAACGATGAGGGTGCCGCCCATCACGCCCGCGCTCGCGAGATAGGAGAGAGCGTCGGCCGCGACGTTGGTGCCTACGATCGACTTCCAGGTGACGGCGCCGCGCACCGGGTAGCTGATCGAGGCGCCGAGCATCGCGGCGGCGGCGGCTTCGCTGGTGCAGGCCTCGACGTGCACGCCCAGCTCGTTCATGTAGTCCTTGGCCTGCACCATGACATCCAGCAGGTGCGACACCGGCGCGCCCTGATAGCCGCCGACATAGGACACGCCGGATTGCAACAAGGCCTTAGTGACGGCGAGGATGCCCTCGCCATGGAAAATCTCGCCGTCGCCGAGCTTCAGCGATTTGATTTCCTCGTGGAAAGATCGTTCCACGATCAGGCGGCGTTCCGATGCTCACCCGGCTTGCGCCGCGAGAACACGATGGGCTTCGGCCTGGGCGGCAGCGGCGCGATGCCGTGCGTCTCCAGCGAGTGCTCGAGCTTGCGCCCTTCCGGGTCGGCAAGCGCCGCCTCGCGCGCCTTGCGGATCGCGTCGATCCGGGCGCGGTCGTCCGGTACCGCGTCGCCCTCGACCAGCGTGTCGAGGATCCTCAGGAAGTTGCCCTTGCCGCGCTGGTGCGTGTCGCCGTAGCCCTTGATCAGCCGGCCGCACAGCGCAATTTCGAGTGCGAGCCCTGCGTCCCGCTTCGCCGCGGCGGCGATCGCGCCGAGCCAGCGGCCGATCAGCGCCTGCTCCTCGTGCCAGCGCGAGGTCAGGGGCCGGAAGGGACGCAGCCAGGCGAGCAGGCGCAGCAGCAAGAAGCCGCTGATGCTGGTGGTCTTGATGTGCATGCCGACGTTGAGCTTTTTCGAAAGACCGCTTGCCTCGGCCAGGTTCTTGAGCGGGCCGGCGAGAAAGCGCGGCAGCACCCCGGTAAGCTCGTCCACGCCGGGCTTCAGGAACTCGACAATGTGCACCGGCTCGTGGGGCTTCGCCTGAACCTCCTCGCGCACGCGCTCGAAACGGCTCCGACGCGTCTTCAGGTCGGCGACGCGGATTATGTCTTCGTAGCACATCCATAGCGCGAGGAAGCGCCCGGTCTCGATCGTCAGCTTGTATCCGTGGGCCGCGCTGTCGAGATTCGCGATCGGCTCGACGCGATCGAGGTAAAGATCGGCGTAATTGCGATCCTGGAAGTCAGCGCAGCGCGCCAGGCCTTCCCCGAGGATGGCGTGGGTTTCATCCGGGAAAGCCGGCCTGAGCGGCTCCGCCGGCGAGCTTCGCAGGCGCTTTTTCTCCTGCGTCGTGGTCATTGGCCCTGCGGCGTGCTCGTAACCCGCGGCGAATCCTTTCAGGCTCGCCTCGGCGCCCTTGCCGCCCGAGCGGATCGCCGCCTCGCAATCGCCGCGCGAGAGCGGCAGCGTTCCGGAGCCGGCCAACGCCCCGAACATCACCGCGCTGATCACGGTGCCCGCTGCATTTGCCTGCGCCTGCATGTCGAACAGGATGGCGCGCTTGGCGAGCGAGCGTGCCGCCCTGAGCACGACCTCGCTGTCGAATCGCCCGTCGCCCATCTGCATCTTCTCCGCGACGGTGTAGATACGGTGGGTCGAGGCGATCAGCGTGGTGCGGTCGCGCGTGACGAAGCCGTTTTGCATCGCGCGTCCGGCCTCGAGCAATTCGGAGGCGACCATGACGTCAACGTAGGAGGGCGCGGGGGTCAAGGTCATCACCGGTCGCCTCGTTCCGAGCTCCGAGAGCTTCGCCGGATAGATCTCGACGTAATAAGTGGTGGCGCCGGTGCGCTGGGCCACACCGGGAATCGAGGTGCTCTGCACCGGATAGTCGCGCGCGGTCGCGGCGGCGATGATCCAGTCGGCGAGCACGCCGCCGCCTTCGCCGCCGAGAGCGGCGATCAGGATCGTGATGGGACGTTCGGGTAGCGTCATGATCTTCCTCCTTCGACCGGCTGGAGCCAGCCGATGACGGTGTTGCGCAGTCGCGCGGCGAATCTGTCCAAGAGGCTCGGGTTCTGCACGATCTCGGCGCGGAAGAACGAAGGACACAGAACCGCCGCGTGCGCCACTTCACCGCACAGCCCGCAGCCGACGCAGTCGTTGTTGACGTGCGCGACCGGGTCCACCTTGAGCGGATCGCTCGACGCCTTGATGGTGAGCGAAGGGCAGCCCGAGAGCCGGATGCAGGAGTGGTCGCCCGAGCATACGTCTTCGTCCACGCCGAAGCGCGTGCGCACCACGCGCTTGCCCGCTTTCAGCGCGGCCGCGATCTGCGGCCGGATCCTGCGCTGGCGCTCGAGCTGGCACTCGGCGTCGGCGATGATGACCTTCAGCCCCTTGTAGGCGCTCGTCATCGCCTCCCTCAGCACCTTCGCCATCTTGGCGACGCGGTAGGTGTACACCGGCTTGATCCACTCGACGCCGATGCCCTTCAGCGCGCGCTCGATGCTCATGTCGCCGGATTTCCACTCGGTCTGGTGCAGCGAGGAAGGGATGTTCTGCGTGCCGGTCGCCGAGGTGTAGCCGTTCTTCATGATGACGAGGATGCCGTCGCTCTTGTTGAACACCGCGTTGGCGATGCCCGAGGTGAGACCGTTGTGCCAGAAACCGCCGTCGCCCATGATAGTGACGGTGCGCCCGGAGAACATCGGTGCGATGCCGGAGTTCGAGGCGAGCCCCAGGCCGTAGCCGAGCACGGTGTTGCCGATATTGAACGGGGGCAGGGTGGAAAAGGTATGGCAGCCGATGTCGGCCGAGATGTGAAAGGCGCCCGACTCGCGCTCGATCAGCTTCATCGCCGCGAACACCGGCCGTTCCGGGCAGCCGGTGCAGAACCCCGGCGGGCGCGCGGGCACGGTTCCCCCGAGGAGATCTGCGGCGCGCTTCCTCGTCGCGGCGAGCGACTCGAGCGCCGCTCGGACGGCGTGGATATCGACGCCCGCTTTTTCGATGTGGGGCGCCATGGCTTCGATCCACTTCGCCACGCCCGTCAGCACGGCTTCGCCGGTGTACTCGCCCGCAACAGGGAGGAAATCCTTCCCGTGAACTTTGGTCTGGTTCAACTCACGCAGACCGGGCTGCTCGGCGGCACGGCGCAGGGTCGCGTGCAAGGCGTCCTCGAGATATGCGGGCTGGCCCTCCTCGACCATCAGCACCGCGCGCTTGCCGGCGCAGAACGCGCTGACTTCCTCCGGAATGAGCGGGTAGGTGACGTTCAGGACGTAGATCGGAATTTTCGAAATTCCGAAGGTATCGGCAAGCCCGAGCTGCTGCAGCGCGCGCACCGCGACGTTGTACATCCCGCCCTGGCAGATGAGGCCCAATTCGCCGATCGGTCCCTCGAAGACCTCGTTCAGCCGGTTCTCGCGGATGAATTTCACCGCCGCGGGCCAGCGCACCTCGACCTTGTGCTTCTCCTGCGCGTAAGTCGCCGGCGGAAGCGAGACGCGGGCGAAGTCGAATTCGGGATTCTCGATCGCGTTCCTGCGCGAGAACTGCGGCGCGCGGTTGTCTTTCGCCTCGAAGGCGCCGTGTACGTGGCAGGCGCGGATGCGCAGCTCGAGCATCACCGGCGTGTTCGAAGCTTCCGACAGCTCGAAGCCCTTCTCCACCATCCTGACGATGGTCGGAAGATTCGGCCGCGGATCGAGCAGCCAGATCTGCGACTTCATCGCAAAAGCGTGGCTGCGCTCCTGGATGATCGAGGCGCCCTCGCCGTAGTCCTCGCCGATCACGATCAACGCGCCGCCGCGCACGCCGACCGAGGCGAGGTTGGAAAGCGCGTCGGAGGCGACGTTGGTGCCGACCGTCGACTTCCACGCCACGGCGCCGCGCAAGGGGTAATTGATCGAGGCGCCGAGCATCGCCGCCGCGCCCGCCTCGGATGCGTTGGTCTCGATATGGATGCCGAGCTCGTCCATGATGTCCCGGGCGTCGTTCAGCACGTCCATGACGTGCGACACGGGCGCTCCCTGATAGCCGCCGACGTAGGAGATGCCCGACTGCAGCAGGGCCTTGGTCACGGCGAGGATGCCTTCGCCGTGGAAAGTCTGCCCCGCGCCGAGCTTGAGCAGCTCGACCTCTTTGGTGAAGGAGCGTTCCATGGCTATTCGCGGGCTAGAACAGCGCCTTCGGGAGCCACACCGCGACCCCTGGCACGAAAAACACCAGCGCGAGCACGACCAGGCTCATGAAGAGGTAGGGCACCACCGCCCGGAAGATGTGTCCCATCGTGACCTGCGGCGGCGATACGCCCTTCATGGTCATGAGGAGGAGCCCATGCGGCGGCAGCAGCAGACCGAGCTGCATGCAGATGAGGAACATCACGCCGAACCACACCGGGTCCACGCCGAATTTCTGAACCAGCGGCATGAAGATGGGGAGCGTGATCATCATCATGCTGACCTGCTCGACGAACAGGCCGAGGAGGATCAGCACGAGCATCATCGCCGCGATGAGCGCTAGAGGCGGCAGGCCGAGCTTGGCGATGATCTCGACCAGGCCGTTGCTCGCCCCGGAGAACGACAGGATCTGGGAGAAGGTCATCGCGCCGACGATGATGAAGAGGATCATCCCGGAAATGCCCGCGGTGCCGCGCAGCGCCCGCAAGAGGTTTTCGAGCGTGATCGCCCGGTAGAGGGCGGCCAGTACGATCGTGAAGAGGGCGCCGATTGCGGCGGATTCCGTCGGCGTCGCCCAGCCCGCCGACATCGAGGCGACCACCACGACGAAAATCGAGACGAGCGGCACGACGTACTGGATGAACGGCCGCAGCTTTTCCCAGCCGCGGTATTCCTTGAATTCGGCGGGCGGCGCGAGCGAGGGATTCATCTTTGCCCGCACGATGATGTAGACGACGAAGGCGAAACTGAGCAGGAGGCCCGGCACGATCCCGCCTATCAGCAGCTTCGATATCGAGATTCCCGAGAGGCTCCCCAGCAGCACGGTCAGCGCCGAAGGCGGAATCAGCATGTCCACCGCGCCGATCGCCATGAGGGGCCCGGTGGCCATGGTGGGGTGATAGCCGCGCGAGAGCATCACCGGCAGCATCAGGGTCCCGAGCATCGCGGTGGTCGCGATGGTCGAACCGGAAATAGCGGAGAACACGGTTCCCGCGACCACCGCCACCACGGCAAGCCGGCCCGGCACCTGCCGGATCAGCCGCTCCACGCCGTCGATCACCTTCACCGCGAGCCCGGTGTGGAACAGCACCTCGCCCATCAGGATGAAAAGCGGAATGGGCGTGAGCGAGAAGCTCGCGACCGACCCCACGCTGTTCCGCGCGAGCTGCACCAGGCCCGCCTCGCCGCCGAGGAACAGCACCGCGCCGACCAGATTGATGACGATGAAGGAGAACGCCACCGGCAGCCCAAGGAAGAGCAGGAACGTGGAGCCTCCCAGCATGAGCCATGCGGCTGCCTCCCAGGACATGCGATGCCTTCAGCCCGCCGAAACGGCGTCCTCGCGCGGGGCGCGCTCGCCGAGATAGAGCCTGCGCATTCGGAACAGCATCTCGATCGCGAGCAGCAGGAACGCGACGGGCAGCGGCGCAAGCAGCCACCATTCCGGCATGACCAGCGTCTTGACCGACATCGAGCCCGCCTTCCAGCTCGCCAGGGTGGCGCGGGCGCCGTAGGCGGCCATCACCAGGCAGCAGGCGAATCCAAGGAAATCGGAAGCCCACTCGCAGTACCAGCCGAGCTTCTTCGGCACGATGCGCAGCAAGACGTCCACGCGGATATGCCGGCCCTGCCGCAGCAGCCACGGAGCGGTGAGCATGGTGACGAGGTAAAGCGTCGCCTCGGAGACCTCGTTGCTCCAGGCGATGTTCCTCAAACCCGGGATGATCGAGGTGTTGCGCAACAGCACGTCGCCGCAGATCATGAGCGTCATGAAAAAAAGCATCGCGCAGGCGACGAGCGCGAGAGCGCTCAAGAGCTTTCCGTACCACTGTGAAAGCGCCTCCATGATTAGGGCGTCATTCTGAGGCCGAAGGCCGAAGAATCTGCTTTTCGACGCGCCGAAAAAGCAGATCCTTCGCGGAGTTCATCCTGAGCGAAGGCGAAGGGCTCAGGATGACAGCGCGCGATTCCGCGCGCTGTCACTTCGAGAACAAGGCCTTCATCTTCGGCCCGTGCTCCGGGCTCGCCTTGATGATGCTCGCCCAGCCCACCTCGTAGGCTTTGTCGACGTACTGCTTGGAGGTGGCCGCGTCGAAGCGGATCGTCTGGATGCCGGCTTTCGCCTGGCGCTGCGCTTCTTCGGCGTTGTATTTCGTCCATTCCTCGTTCTGCGCTTCGAAGGCGAGCGCCTGCTTGGTGAGATAAGTGCGCTGCGCCTGCGTGAGCGCCTTCCACTTGTCCAGGTTCACGATCAGCGACACCTCGGCGTTGTAGAAGCCCGGGTCGACGCGGAACTTCGTGTGCTCCTGCCAGTTGAGGTCGAACAGCGCGTGGATCGGCCAGCCGTATCCGTCCACCACGCCGCGCTCCAGGGCCGTGTAGACCTCGCCCGGGGCGATCTGCACCACCGTTCCGCCGAGCGCCTGGAAGAAGTCGCGGTACACCGGGGTGATGCGCAGCTTCATCCCGTTCAGGTCCGGCTTGTCGATCTTCTTATTGATGTAAAGATGGAACGGCGTGTTGTCGACGACGCGGGCGAGGTAGACCATGTTCGCCTTCTCGTTCCACACCTTGTTGATGTAGTCGTAGGCGCCGTTCTTGCGCAGTTCGGCGGCCGGAAGCTGGGTGAGCTTGAGCGCGTCGGCCTCGGGCATGACGTTGGTGTAGAACGCCCCGGTGCTCATCGCGAGGTCCACGACGCCGGTCTTCACCGCATTGCCGACTTCGAACGTGGGAATGGCCTTCGGCCCGCCGATGAAGTTGAGCTGCAGGGTACCCTTGCCCTCCGCGTTCACCTTCTGGATCCAGTCTGTGAGGCGCTTCACGTAATACAGGTTCTCGGGGAACGCGCTCACCACTCGCAGGGTGATCTCCTGCGCGCAAGCGGCGCCGGCCGCCGCGGCGAACGCTGCGGCGAATGCAAATCTGGCTGCAAAACGGGCCATCGTTGTCTCCTCTGTTGTGGTTTGGGCTTGACGACTTGTTTGCAAAGCGAGAGTAGGCGCGGCAGCTGCATCTGTCAAATTGATGTCAGATATGCTATAGATTCATGTCGTGAATGTACTGGACCTCGACCTGAACCTGCTGCGCGCCTTCGACGCGGTGCTGCGCGAGGGCAGCGTCACCGCGGCGGGCGAGCGCCTGGGGCTTTCGCAACCGGCAATGAGCAACGCCCTCGCGCGCCTGCGGCGCCTGCTCGACGATCCGTTGTTCATGCGCACCCCGCGGGGCATGCGTCCCACGCCGTTCGCGCAGCGGCTCGCCGTACCGGTGCAGCAGGCGCTCGACCTCATCCGGACCGGCCTCTCGGAGCCGTCGGGGTTCGATCCGAAGACGTCCGACCGGGTCTTTCGGCTGCAACTCACCGACGTGGGCGAGC
>Ga0137350_1000017_pt1 | contig 22854 bp, 27 predicted proteins | sample EasRivERMLT660_2_FD_104765 | JGI IMG/M metagenome (GOLD analysis project Ga0137350, IMG submission 104765) | Soil microbial communities from meander-bound floodplain in the East River, Colorado, USA - East River MetaG ERMLT660_2 | ecosystem: Environmental > Terrestrial > Soil > Floodplain ... | reverse complement strand
GTCGATGCAACCGAAACCAACAGCAACTTCAGCTTTGTGTTGCCTTGGTGGGACCGCCTGTTCGGCACCTACCGCGCCGAACCCGAGGGTGGGCACGAGCGGATGACGATCGGGGTCGACCAGTTCCGCACGCCGCGCGACTTCCGCCTTGATCGCATGCTGCTCCAACCTTTCCGCGATGACGCCGGTCCTTATGCGATCAATCGAAGATGGAAAACCGGCTGATCGTCGTATGGGTCTGTACAGCAAGCTCGTTCTTCCTTACCTGACCGACTTTGCGATGCGGGACAAGGCGGCGACCACTCGCCGCTTGGAACTCGTCCCGAGCGCCGACGGCGTCGTGCTGGAGATCGGTATCGGCTCGGGCCTCAATCTTCCGTTCTATTCTTCCGCGGTGAGGCATCTCTACGCCGTGGACCCCTCCCCGGAACTGCTGGCCATGACGCGCAAGAAGGTCGAGCGTATGACGTTCCCGGTCGAGCTTCGTTGCGAATCAGCGGAGCGCCTGTCGCTGGACGGCCGGAGCGTCGACACGATCGTGATGACCTGGGCGTTGTGCACCATCCCGGACCCGGCGCGGGCGCTTCGCGAAATGCGGCGCGTTTTGAAACCGCAAGGCCGGATGATCTTCATCGAGCATGGCCTGTCTCCCGATTCCGGAGTCCGGGCCTGGCAGAACGGGCTCAATCCGATCTGGAGCAAGGTGGCGGGAGGATGCAATCTCAACCGCAAGATCGACGATCTGCTCATCTCAAGCGGTTTCAACATCGTCGAACTGCGAACGGCCTATCTTCCGGGACCGCGCCCTTTGACGTACACGTATGAAGGGTGCGCGGTCCATTGACTGCAGCACGGATACTCGCAGACTCGCGTTGTAGTAGACTTGTTCTCGATGTCGCTTGTAACACCGGCCGTGACATGAACCGCACGTTTCGTCACCTGATCATCGCCATCGCGCTGGTGTTGACCCAGCAGGCGGCGCAGCTGCACGCGCTGTCGCATCTGAAGCGCGACGCGGTCATGGCCGAGCGCGGCGGAAAATGCGTCCCGCCGGTCAGCCATCCCGCCGAGCAGTGCATCGCGTATCACGCGGTCGACAGCGTACTGGCCGCCCTTGCGCCCGCGATCGATCCGCCCCGGGTCGCGTTGCCGGCGATAGCGCCGGTCCCCCTTCCCCTTCCGTTCCCGCCGCGGATCGAGTTCGATTCGCGCGCGCCGCCGCTGATCTCCTAGTTCCGTTGCTTGGGACTCCGCCTCGCGCGAGGCGGAAGTGTTCGCGATCTCCCATCGGGAGCATCGCGATTGCATGAACTGGAGAGACAACATGTACAGAAAAGGAGTCATGGCGCTCGCCGTTTCGGCAGCGCTCGGTTTGCCCTATCCCGCAGCCGCGCAGACGCCGGTTCAGACGGGCGGGCCTGGGAGCGAGAATGCCTTCAATCCCGCCATTTCCCTCATCCTGAACGGAACCTACGGCAATCTTTCCCAGGACCCGGCAGGGTACAAGATCGACGGTTTCGTGCCCACGCTCGGCGAGGTGGGTCCGCCGAAGCGAGGCTTCAGCCTGGGCGAATCTGAGCTCACAATCTCGGCGAACGTCGATCACTATTTCCGCGGAACCGCGATCATTGCGCTCACGCCCGAGAACGAAGCGGAAATCGAGGAAGCCTACGTGCAGACGCTCGGGCTCTCGCACGGCTTCACTGCCAAGGCGGGCCGCTTCTTCTCCGGCGTTGGCTACCTCAACGAAATCCACGCCCATGCCTGGGACTTCACCGACGCGCCGCTTGCCAACAAAGTCTTTCTCGGCAACCAGCTCGGGGAGGACGGCATCCAGATCAAATGGGTAGCGCCCACCGACCTCTATTTTGACATCGGTTTCGAGGCGGGTCGCGGCCTTCAGTTCCCGAGCGGGCCCGACGGAGGGCGCAGCAAGAACGGCGTGGGCTCGGGCAACCTCTTCGCCCATGTCGGCGGCGACATCGGAGCAAGCACCGCCTGGCAAGCGGGGCTCTCGTATCTTTCGGCCTCCCCGCTGGAGCGCAGCTACGAAGATACCGATTCGACGGGCACGCCCGTCACCAACAGCTTCAGCGGCAAGAGCAGCCTGTGGGTGCTTTCGGGAGTCCTGAAATGGGCGCCGAACCGCAACCCGACCTATGCGAATTTCAAGCTGCAGGGCGAGTTCTTCCGCCGCCGCGAGAACGGCGATCTCACCTTCGACACCGGAGCGGCGACGGCAGGCGGAACGCAGACCGGCGGGTACACCTCGGCGCAGTCGGGCATGTATCTCCAGGGTGTGGTCCAGTTCATGCCGCAATGGCGGGTGGGCTATCGCTACGACCGGCTGAACGCGGGGACGACGAGCAACGGCCTGGTGGACTCGGGCGCGCTCACCGCGGCGGATTTCCCGATCCTCGCCCCGTACAACCCGACGCGGCACACCGTGATGGTCGACTGGAGCGGCAGCGAATTCAGCCGCATCCGGCTGCAGCTCGCGCAGGACAAGTCGCGCTCCGACGTGACCGACAACCAGGCGTTCCTGCAATACATCATGAGCCTGGGCGCGCACGGCGCTCACAAATTCTGAGGATACAAACATGAGGACGACCACGAAAATCCTTGCTTCACTGGGCTTGATCGCCGTCGCGTCGCCGACGCTTGCGGCGCTCAACATCTTTGCCTGCGAGCCCGAGTGGGGCGCGCTCGCGCAGGAGTTGGCGGGGGACAAGGCCTCCATTTACTCCGCCACGACCGCGTTGCAGGACCCGCACCGGATCGAGGCGCGTCCGAGCCTCATCGCGCGCGTGCGATCCGCGGACCTGCTGATTTGCACCGGCTCGGAGCTCGAGATCGGATGGCTGCCGCTGCTTCTCACGCAGAGCGGGAACAGCCGAATCCAGCTTGGCGCGCCGGGATACTTCGAAGCATCCCGGTACGTGGCGAGGATCGAAATCCCCAAAACCATAGATCGCTCGTTGGGGGACATTCACGCATCGGGCAACCCGCATGTCCATCTCGACCCGCGCAACATCGCCAGGGTTGCCGACGCGCTCGCCGAGCGGCTCGTACAGCTCGACCCTGCGAACGCCGATGCCTTCAAAGCGCGCGCGAATTCTTTTCGCGAACGCTGGAGGGCGGCGCTATCGCGCTGGGAAAAGGAGGCCGCGCGGCTCAAGGGCGTTCCGGTCGTCGTGTACCATAAAGACATGTCGTATTTCCTCAACTGGGCGGGAATGCGCGAAGCCGGAAGCCTCGAACCCAAGCCCGGTCTTCCCGCGACGCCCGCGCATCTCGCCGAGCTGGTGGAGAAAATGAAGCGCGAGCCCGCGAAGGTCATCGTCTATTCCGCATACAACAGTCCCAAAGCCGCCGAATTCCTGTCCGATCGCACCAAGATTCCAGCGCTGATGCTGCCCTTCACAATCGGCGGAACGGACAAGGCGAAGGATTTGTTCGGGCTGTTCGACGATACGATTGCCCGTTTGCTCGCGAACGTGAAATGAATTTCGACGGGGCAAGCACCGGCATCCTGTGGCCCGCATTCATCGCGGGGATGCTGGTGATCGCAACTCACGTTCCGCTGGGGATGCAGGTGCTCGCACGCGGCATTGTTTTCATCGATCTCGCAGTCGCGCAGGTTGCCGGAGTCGGGGTGATCCTCGCCGATTACCTCGGCTGGGAGCCGACCGGCGCCGCGGTGCAGATCGCCGCGCTCTCGGCGGCGCTTGCCTGCGCGATGGTGCTGACCTGGACCGAGCGGCGCTGGCCCGAAGTCCAGGAGGCCGTCATCGGCGTGGTGTTTGTCCTCGCATCCAGCGTTGCGATCCTGCTGCTTGCAAAAAACCCGCGCGGTGGCGAGCACCTGAAAGACCTCCTGATCGGGCAGATTCTCTGGGTCAACGCCGCGCACCTTCCGATTTACGCGGCCATTTATGCGGTCGTCCTCGGGCTGTGGTTCGGGATGAAAGAGCGGATCGGGAGGATCGGGTTTTACGTCCTCTTCGGCTGCGCCGTGACCGTGTCCGTGCAGCTGGTCGGTTTGTATCTCGTATTCACCTCGCTGGTCGTTCCAGCGCTTTCGACCTACTACACCCGGAGCCATCGCCATCTCAAAGCCTATTGCGTCGGGGTGCTCGGCTACGCCGCCGGCCTCCTCGCGTCGCTATGGCTCGATCTTCCCTCCGGGGCGATGATCGTGTGCGCCATGGTTGCCGCCGGAGTGCTGCTGGCGCTTCTCGGACGGCGGGTTTCGGCTTCTTGACCAAGCGGGTTTCATCGCGGGGTTGCCGCGTTGCACGGTATCGAGCAAAGTGATACAACGAAGCGATCCTTTGCATCGCCAGGCAGGTTCTCCGGGAGGCGGGTAATTCCTCGTGGTTTTTTCATTTTTCGGCAAGAAGGGCGAACCGAAGAAGACCGAAAATAAAAACAAGGCGCCGATCACCCGGCAACCGGTAACGCCTTCGCCGGCGAAATCCGCGATACCCGTCGCGAGTCCGCAAGCAGGCGAGGACTCGCTCGATTTCAGCGCCTACGTTCCTCCGCCTCAATCGGCGCCGCTCCAGGTTTCGCCGGTTCCGGCGCCCCCGCCGCAATCGGCCCCGCAAGAGGCCGAGACCGCTCCTGCGGCGCCGCCCCTGGACGTGTCCGCGCTGGCTTCATCCCTCGCCGGCGAGGCGATGGCGGCCGCGCCGGCAGGCTCTGTCATGACTGCGCCCGTCGTGCCGCACGCGGCGCAAGCCGCCGCGCCCCACGGCGAGCACCCGCCTGATCCGGTTGCGAGTCTCGAAATGTCCCCGGCTGCAAGCGATAGCGCACCGATCATCGAAGAAACGGCGATCCTGTTTGCAAACGGACAGGCCGAGCAGGCGCTGTCTGCGCTTTCACGTTCGGTGCGTGAAGAGGAACTCGGGAATTCGGCGCTGCAGGCCTGGCTGATGCTATTCGACCTGTACCAGCATCTGGACATGAGGATGGAGTTCGAGGCGCTCGCTCTGGAATTCGTGATGAAATTCGAGCGCTCCCCGCCCGCGTGGATCGAGACCGGCGAGGGCAGGGATTCTGCGCTCGCCACGGGAGGTATCGCTTGCTTCGCGCTCGGCGGCACGCTGAGCGATGCGAGCGCGCCGCAACTGGAAAAGCTGCGAAACGCGGCCGCCGCCGGGCAGGCGCTGCGCGTGGAGTGCGGCAAATTGGAAGGCGTCGACGGCCCGGGCTGCCGGCTGTTTCGCGAAACGCTGCTTTCCCTTCGCGACGCGGGAAAGGAAGTGCTGCTCACCGGAGAGGCGCGGCTCCTCCAGTTTCTGGAGGAGGCCTGCCAACCGGGAAAGATCGAAACCGACGGTGCCGTGTGGGCGCTGCTGCTCGATGTCTACCGGATTCTCGACTTGAAGGACCCGTTCGAGGAAGCGGCGGTCAATTATGCGGTCACCTTCGAGGTTTCGCCGCCTTCCTGGGAGTCTCAACCGGGAGCGGAGGCGAGGGGCTCCGCAGTCCTCCGGCCGGTTGAGGCCTCGGATCAGGCCTTGATTCTCTCCGGGGAGCTGAGCGGGGCGAGTGAAACCCTCGCCAAACAGTTGCAAGACTGGGCCGCAGCGAACAAGATGCTGGTCATCGACATGTCGGGAGCGACGCGCGTTGATCCTGTCACGGCCGGCCTCATGCTGAATGTGCTCTCGGGTCTCCACGGGACCGGCACCACGATTCAGATTCGCGGCGCGAATGAGCTCATCGGTGCCTTGTTCGGGGTCACGGGCTTGAGCAAGGTCGCCCGCATTATTCCGCGCAAATAGCTTGATTGACGCACCCCCGGCCCCATCTTCCCTGAACTCGGACATGGAACAATTCCACGGAACCACCATCATGTCGGCCCGCCGCGACGGAAAAGTCGCGCTGGGAGGCGACGGCCAGGTCACCCTCGGCCAGGTCGTGGTGAAAGCGAGCGCGCGCAAGGTGCGGCGCCTGTATCACGACCGCATCCTCGCCGGTTTCGCCGGGGGGACCGCCGATGCGTTTGCGCTGTTCGAGCGTTTCGAGGCGAAGCTCGAAAAACACCAAGGAAATCTCCTTCGCTCGGCCGTGGAGCTCGCCAAGGACTGGCGCACCGACCGGATGCTGCGGCGCCTGGAGGCGATGCTCGCGGTGGCCGACCGCGAATCTTCGCTGATCATCACCGGAACGGGCGACGTCATCGAACCGGAATTGGGATTGATCGCAATCGGCTCGGGAGGCCCTTACGCGCAGGCGGCTGCGCGCGCGCTCCTCGAAAATACCCAGCTCGATGCGGAGACTGTCGTTCGCAAGGCGCTTTCGATCGCCGCCGATCTGTGCATCTACACCAATCAGCAAATTATCGTCGAAACCCTGGACTAGAGCGGCAAGGGTCCGGGGCCTCGTAGAATCCCCCGCCTGCCCGCTTCCGGCCTCCCCCCATGTCTTCCATGACCCCCCAGGAAATCGTCCACGAGCTGGACAAGCACATCGTCGGCCAGACTCGCGCAAAGCGCGCCGTGGCGATCGCCCTCAGAAACCGCTGGCGACGTCAGCAGGTGGCCGAGCCCCTGCGGCAGGAGATCACGCCCAAGAACATCCTCATGATCGGACCTACGGGCGTCGGCAAGACCGAGATCGCGCGGCGCCTCGCGCGGCTCGCGGATGCGCCTTTCATCAAGGTCGAAGCGACGAAGTTCACCGAGGTCGGCTATGTCGGTCGCGACGTCGATACGATCGTTCGCGACCTCGTCGAAATCTCGATCAAGGACACTCGCGAAGCGGCGACGAAAAAAGTGCGGCGCAGAGCCGAGGATTCGGCCGAGGAGCGGGTGCTCGACGTCCTGTTGCCGCCGGCGCGCCGGACGAGCCCCTTGGGGACGGACGATGCCGAGCTTCCGGGGAATGCCGTCGGCGAAGAGGAATCGGCGACGCGGCAGAAATTCCGCAAGAAACTGCGCGAGGGCGAGCTCGACGACCGGGAAGTCGAAATCGAAGTGTCTGCGCCGCAGGCGCACATGGAGATCTTCGCCCCGCCCGGGATGGAGGAGCTGACGCAGCAGATCCAGGGCATGTTTCAGAACCTCGGCGGCGGCAGGAGAAAACTGCGCCGGATGAAGATCCGCGAAGCGATGAAGATGCTCACCGACGAGGAAGCGGGTCGCCTTGTCAACGAGGAGGACCTGCGTGCCAAGGCGCTCGCCAACGCCGAGGAGAACGGCATCGTGTTTCTGGACGAGATCGACAAGATCGCGAGCCGCGGGGAATCGGCCGGCCCCGACGTTTCGCGCCAGGGCGTGCAGCGGGACCTGCTCCCTCTCGTGGAGGGCACCACCGTCTCCACCAAGTACGGAATGGTGAAAACCGACCATATACTCTTCATCGCGAGCGGGGCGTTCCATCTTTCCAAACCCTCGGACCTGATTCCGGAGCTGCAGGGGCGCCTTCCCATTCGCGTCGAGCTGGATTCGCTTTCGGTGGAGGATTTCGAGAGGATCCTCACGGCGACCGACGCATGCCTCACCCGCCAGTACCAGGCGCTGCTCGCCACGGAGGAGGTCGAAATCTCTTTCCTACCGGACGGGATCCGGCGTCTTGCCGAGATCGCCTGGTCGGTGAATCAAAAGACCGAGAACATCGGCGCCCGGCGCCTGCATACGGTAATGGAGAAGCTGCTGGAGGAGATTTCGTTCGAGGCGGGCAAACGCGGCAAGGAGAGCTTCAGGATCGACGCCGCTTTCGTCGATTCGAAGCTCAAGGACCTTGCGCAGAGCGAGGACCTCGCGCGCTACGTGCTGTGAGGGTTTGAAGATGCGGACGATGACAAGAGCGCTCCTCGGGTTGGGTCTGCTCGCCGCCGCGGCGGCCGCGCATGGACAGGTCGAGGCCCGGGCCGCGTGGGTGCGCGGGACGGTGCCCGGCCAGACGACGTCCGGGGCCTACATGGAACTCACGAGCGATCGGCACGCAAGCCTCCTCGGCGCGGAAAGCCCGGTCGCCGGCAGCGCCGAAATCCACGAGATGAAGATGGAAGGCAACGTGATGCGGATGCGCGCAGTGCCGCGTCTGGAACTTCCCCCCGGCAGGACCGTCGAGCTGAAGCCGGGCGGCTATCACATGATGCTGCTGGACCTGAAACGGCCGCTGAAAAAGGGAGACCTCGTGCCCATCCGGCTCAAGATCGAGCTGAGCGACAAGACGATCAGGACGATTCAGGTCGTGGCCGAAGTCAGGGAGCTCGCCGCGACCGGCCGTCACTGAGGGCCGACGGGCGTCGTGCCTAGCGGCTCCGGTCGGCTTCGATCGACTCTTTGAGGCAGCGGGGGCAGTAGCAGCCCGCACCGGGGGTCGGCGCGGACAGGGCGGGAAATCCCACGCACCAGCAATGCTCAAGACCTGCCCGAGCTCCACATTCGAACGCGTCACCGCAGCGCGCGCACCGGCTGGTTTGCTGCGGATCCCTCGATCGAGAGCCCGACCCAACTGTTTTTTCGATCATCCGGACCGGAGGGGCGCGAACCGAATTAAATAGGGACGGTGGCGCTCCGGTTCAAGCGAAATCGAAGCGAAAGCCTCGGCGGACATGCGTGTGAAGAATGATAGAAGGCTCTCAATCTAGTCGCTTCGCTCAGGTATCGCAAGCGCGCTTGAAATTGCCGGCATGGTCCCCACATTTACGGAACGCGGGCTCTTGCCCGGACTGAATAGAAGGAGAGAACCATGGCAAACATTACTCGTTACGACCCGTTTGGCGATCTGGTCGACGACATTTTCAGAGGCTTTGTCGTCGGGCCGGTCGGGTTTGAAGCGGCCGCTCCGGTGCGCCGCATGAAGGTCGATGTGGCCGAGCAGAACGGCGAATACAAGGTGGTCGCCGAACTGCCGGGATTCAAGAAGGAAGACATCAAGGTGAACATCGACGGCGACCAGGTGTCGATCACTGCCGAGTCGCGCACCGAACGCGATGAAAAAGACGGCGAACGCGTGCTGCACAGCGAGCGCACCTTCGGCACGGTATCGCGCGCTTTCCGGCTGAGCCAGGAAATCGACGAAGCCCGCGCCAGCGCCAAGTACGCCGACGGCGTGCTCGAACTGACGCTGCCCAAGAAGGCTACGGCCGCCGCGAAGCAGCTCACGATCCAGTAAAGGTTAAATCCGGACGGCCGCAGGCCGCCGGTTTAACTCCGCGGGTTGGAACGGACGCTTCGCGCCGTTCAACCCGCGGGAAGCATCATGAGGGAGAGGAGGCCGGTTGGCCGCCTTTTCCTTTTTTCCCGCGCTCGAAGGTACAATCGGCGCTCGACATGCGCATGCCGATGAGCAACCCCGCCCTGACTCCGGCTCAAAAGGCCAATGTTCTCGCCGAAGCGCTGCCTTACATCAAGCGCTTTCACGGCAAGACCATCGTCGTCAAGTACGGCGGCAACGCGATGACCGACGAACAGCTCAAGCGCAGCTTTGCCCACGATGTGGTACTGCTGAAGCTGGTCGGCATGAACCCGGTGATCGTGCACGGCGGCGGCCCGCAGATCGAGAAGCAGCTGGCGCGGATGGGCAAGAAGGGCGAGTTCGTCCAGGGCATGCGGGTCACGGACGCCGAGACGATGGACGTGGTCGAGATGGTGCTGGGCGGCCAGGTCAACAAGGAAGTGGTGACGCTCATCAACCAGGCGGGCGGCAAAGCGGTCGGCCTCACGGGTCAGGACGGGGCCTTCGTTCGCGCGAGGAAGTTGCTGCTCACAGACAAGAACAACGGCGGCGAAAAGATCGACATCGGCCAGGTCGGAGAAATCGCCGCGATCGACCCGAAAGTGATCTGGGCGCTCGAGGAAAGCGGTTTCATCCCGGTCGTCGCGCCCATCGGCGTCGGGGAGGACGGGCAGTCTTACAACATCAACGCCGACCTCGTGGCCGGGAAACTCGCGGAAGTACTGAAGGCGGAAAAGCTCGTCGTGATGACCAATACTCCGGGGGTGCTCGACAAGAACGGCAAGCTTTTGACCGGCCTTACACCGAAAAAGATCGACTTTCTGGTCGCGGACGGGACGCTTTCCGGCGGAATGCTGCCCAAGATCAGTTCGGCGCTCGACGCCGCGAGAAACGGCGTCAAGAGCGTGCACATCATCGACGGCCGCGTCGAGCATGCGCTGCTGCTGGAAATTCTTACCGATGAAGGCGTGGGGACGCTGATCCGCTCGAAGTGACCATTGAGGCGGCATTGGCCGCCTCAATGGTCATCCCCGCGCAAGCGGGGATCCAGAGACTTTGTGGTCATCCCCGCGCAAGCGGGGATCCAGAGACTTTGCAATCCAGCTTGTGGCGTGCGCCTCGCGCACGATTCGGCGCAATTCGCGCTCAGGTTATCCGCTTGAAGGATCGGCGCAGACCACGGCGATAGCCCTGACGTCCAAGACAGATGGTCATTATTTTTCGGCGAGCACGCCTTGCGAAACTTATGTGAATCCATCCTCCGTCGGGCCGGTTTCCAAACTCGTAGATGAGTTGGTCAAACGGGATAGTCGAGCAGGCTATCCTCCTGCAGACTTGGAATGGTGAGCCGAACTTCTTGCATGTGAAGTCCGCGGCAAAGCCCAGCGTGTGATGGGATGTGCTGCTTCCGCCGATCTCGCTATTTAGAACAGGCGAGCGAAAACCGCTCGATATCGCCAGAGGATGGCGGAGTAAGGTCTGAACCGCGTCCAAGCTTCTTGCGAGATGCGTAAGGTTTTTCATCAACCGGAGCGGTGGCCTGTTTTCAATCCGGCGCATGCGAGCGGTGTCCGACTGGGTCAGCGTTCCAAGCGCAAAGTGGGCCGATAACTTCATATTTTTCACCACGAATTGTAAGGGGATTGCGTGTTAGCCGTGAAAGCGTGCACTGCCCAAGTCTTCGCCCTGATCCGCGAATGGGTGGTAGCAAGCACTCACCCGGAGTCATACAATAAGCATCCCGCCGACTGTCTGGGGAGGATGCCATGCCCGCTGCCAAACCCGGCGCTCGCCGCCTGCAGATCCTGCAAGTGCTGGCACGGATGCTGGAAAACCCGAAGGGGGAGAGAGTGACCACCGCGGCGCTGGCCAAGGAGCTGGATGTGTCCGAAGCCGCCCTCTACCGGCACTTCGCGAGCAAGGCCCAGATGTTCGAGGGCCTGATCGAATTCATCGAGCAGACGCTGTTCGGTCTTGTGAATAAAATCACCGCGGAGGAGGAGAACGGCCTGAAGCAGATCCAGGCGATGCTCTCCTCGCTGCTCAGCTTCGCCGAGAAGAATCCGGGCATGACGCGCGTGCTGGTCGGCGACGCGCTCGTCAACGAGGACGAGCGGCTACAGGTCCGCATCAACCAGCTGCACGACCGCCTCGAGGCGACGCTCAAGCAATGCCTGCGCGTGGCCGCGACACAAAGGCGCGATGCGCCGGCCGGCACGGCGCAAGCCCCGCTGCCGGCCGACCCCGGTCCTCTGGCCAACCTGCTGCTTTGCTACGTCATCGGGCGCTGGCAGCAATACGCCAAGAGCGGTTTCAAGAGACTGCCCTCGGAATTATGGGAGAAGCAATGGCCGCTGCTCCTCCAGATCTAAGCCGTCACCGTGGCGCATACCGGGCAGGCCGGATCCTTGGCGAGTTTGACGGTTCGCCACTGCATTGCGAGCGCGTCCAGGATCAGCAAGCGCCCCTTCAAGGTCTCGCCGGCTCCCACGAGCAGCTTCAGCGCCTCCGCCGCCTGCACGGCGCCGATAATCCCGGTGAGTGGAGCAAACACGCCCATGACCGCGCAGCGCACTTCCTCGAACTCCGCATTCTCCGGGAACAGGCAGTGATAGCAGGGACTGAGATCGTCCCGCAAGTCAAAAACGCTTACCTGGCCGTCGAAGCGCACTGCCGCACCTGAGACGAGCGGCTTGTGGTGCCGCACGCATGCGCGATTCACCGCGTGACGGGTCGCGAAATTGTCCGAGCAGTCGAGGACGACGCTGCTCGAAGCGACCAGCGGCTCGAGCCCTTCGTCCTGCAGGCGTTGCTCGAGGGGAACGACCTTCACTTCCGGGTTGATTTTTCCGAGCGTCTCGCGCCCGGACGCAACCTTGGGTTTTCCTATCGATTCGGTGGTGTGAAGGATCTGGCGCTGCAGGTTGGTAAGGTCCACCGCGTCGCCGTCGGCGAGCGTGATCGTCCCGACCCCCGCCGCCGCGAGATACAGCGCCGCGGGCGAACCGAGCCCTCCCGCGCCGATGACCAGCGCCGAAGAAGCCAGCAGCTTCTCCTGCCCCTCGACGCCGATCTCCGGAAGCAGAATGTGCCGCGAATAACGCAGTAGCTGTTGGTCATTCATAACCGGACATGCCCGACCGCGGGATGAACCGCGCTACGCGTCGGTTCCATCCCGCGGAGATAAGGCGGCGCGCTTTTCGCGTCCGCCCTTATCAATTCTTGGGAACGGCTGGCGGTGCGCTTTGCGCGGTGGCGAGCGGCAGGCCCTTGAGGAATTTGACCGCCTGCTGAAACTGGAAGTCCTTTTCCGAGGCGAACTCGAGCGGCGCAGCCGGCGGCTTTTCTTCGGCATCCGTCGACGGTTTTGCGCTGATACGCTGCGATTTATCCGACTGGATTTCCTTCTCCTGGTCGTTGAGGAGATGCTTTTCCAGATCGGCTTCGCGCAACCGTCCCGTGGTCGGCGACGTGGGGTCTTCGATCACGATGTCGGGCGTGATGCCCTTTGCCTGGATCGAGCGTCCGCTCGGCGTGTAGTAGCGGGCGGTGGTCAGTTTGATCGCGGTGTTGTTGCCCAGCGGCAGGATCGTCTGCACCGAGCCCTTGCCGAATGTCGGGGTCCCCACCACCGTCGCGCGTTTGTGGTCCTGCAGCGCGCCCGCGACGATTTCGGACGCGGAGGCCGACCCGCCGTTGACCAGCACCACCATCGGCACGGTCTTCACCGCCGCAGGCAGGTTCTTCAGATAGTCCTCGCGGTTGCCCCGAAGATAATCCTCCGGTGCGGCGATGAACTTGCGCTTGGCGTCTTCAGTGCGGCCGTCGGTCGACACCACCGCCGCCCCGCGCGGCAGGAACGCCGAGGAGACGCCCACCGCGCCGTTCAGGAGTCCGCCCGGATCGTTGCGCAAATCCAGAATCAGGCCTTTCAGCGGCCCGTCCTTGTAGAGCCCGTCGATGTGCTTGACGAGAAATTCCCCGGTTTGCTCCTGAAACTGGGAGACCCGAATCCACCCGTAGCCGGGTTCGATCAGCTTGGACTTCACGCTCTGCACGCGAATGATGTCGCGGGTGAGGGTGACCTCGAAGGGCTTCGGCTCGCCCTTCCTCAGGATGGTGAGCCGGATGCTCGTCTTCGGCTTGCCGCGCATGCGCTTGACCGCGTCGTTCAGGGTCATGCCCTTGACCGAGGTGTCGTCGATCTTGATGATGAAATCCCCGGGCTTCAGGCCGGCGCGAAATGCCGGCGTGTCCTCGATGGGCGACACGACCTTGACGAATCCTTCCTCCATGCCGACCTCGATGCCAAGGCCGCCGAATTGGCCCTGGGTGCCCACCTGAAGTTCGCGGAACGCGTCCTGGTCCAGATAAGCCGAGTGCGGGTCGAGTCCGGTCAGCATGCCGGTGATCGCCTCCGTGATGAGCTTCTTGTCCTCCACCGGCTCGACGTAGCTCGACTTGATCGCTCCGAACACTTCGGCGAAGGCGCGCAGCTCATCCACCGGGAGCGGGAAACGCGCCGCCTCGCGCTGGGCCACCGCGGAGAAGTTCAGGCTGAGCAGGACTCCTGCCAGCACGCCAACCAGCACGAGGCTGGCCTGTCTGATCTGGGTCATCATGATATTCGGTCCTGGTCTCTCCGCCGGCCCCTTGGCATCGTATCCGTCACTTCAAGGACACCCAGCGCAAGGGATCGAAGGCTTTTCCTTCATGTCGGATTTCGAAGTATAGACCCGATTCCATGTTGCCGCCGCTCGCTCCGACGGTGGCAACCGCGTCCCCGGTGCGCACCGGCTCGCCGACTTGCTTGAGCACCGATTCGTTGTTGCCGTAGATGGTGAGATAGCCCTTGCCGTGGTCGATGATGAGCAGGTTTCCGAAGCCTCGCAGCCAGTCGGCGAACACGACCCGCCCCGACGCGACCGCCCGCACCTCCTGCCCCGAAGGCGAGCGAATGAACAAGCCCTTCCACGAGGGCCCGCCGCTGGGACGCTGGGCCCCGAAGCGGTTTGCGAGTACACCCCTGATCGGCAGGCGCAGTCCGTGCTTGAGCCCCGACAGGGACCCTTGCGCACCGCCGGGTTCGGGAACTCTCTCGTTGCGAAGGAGCGGCGTGGCTGCGATCACTCTGCCGAGCTCCTCGACCAGCCGCGACAACCGGGACTCGTCGCGTTCAAGGTGCTGCACCTCGCGGCGCTGCGTGCGCAGCTGGCTGGACACGCGCGCAAGTACTCTGCGATGCTCCGCCTGCTGTTTGATCAGCGCGGCGCGCTCCGTGCGCCGCGCCGATTCGATGGCGGCGATCTCCGCGTTCCTTTCCCGGGTGGCGATCTCGAGCTCTTTCAGCCGCGCGAGGCTGGAGCGCAGCTCTGCGATGAACTCCGCCTGCGCGCGGGAAACGTAGCTGTAGTAATGCAACTCGCGCGCGATGCGGCCGGGGTCCTCTCCCGAGAATAGAAGTTTCAGGGCGCTTTGTTCCCCGTTGAGATAACGCAGGGTGAGCAGCCTCCCGAGGCTTTCCCTGCGCGAGGCTATTTCCGTCTCGAGCGCCTGGCCCCGCCGCAGCAGTGTGTTGAGCTCGCCCTGCGCCGTTGCACGCCTGCCCGTCAGAGCGCGAAGCGCGCGGCCGGCTTCGGATATCGCGCGCTCGGAGTCCCGCAGCTGGTCGCGCGCTTCCGTGCGGCTTTCTTCGGCCTCCGCGATCTTCACGCGCAGCCCTTCGATACGCGCTCGCAGGGCATCGAGCTTTTCCGCTTCGCTCTGGGCGAACGCGAGGACCGGGACAAGCAGCAGCATTGCGCAAAGCAAGCAGCCTGCGCCGCGGAGGTCGCAGAGAGCCGCATGCAGCGCCCTCCGCGGTGAATTCAAGGCTTCACCTTGCCCTGGTCGGCGACGGCACGCATCGCCGCCTCGATCTCAGTCTGGTCGCCGAGATAGTAGCTGCGCACCGGTTTGAGGCCGGCGTCGAGCTCGTAGACGAGCGGCTGGCCGGTTGGAACGTTGAGTCCGACGATCTTCCGGTCGCTGACGCCGTCCAGATACTTGATGAGGGCGCGAAGGCTGTTGCCGTGGGCGACGATAATGACTCGGCGGCCCCGAAGCACCTCGGGCGCAATCGTGGCGCTCCAGTACGGCAGGAATCGCGCGACGGTGTCTTTGAGGCACTCGGTGAGCGGCAGCTCGGATTCGGCAAGGCCGGCGTAGCGCGGGTCTCCCCTCGGGTGGCGGGGATCGCCGCGTCCGAGCGCAGGGGGCGGCGCGTCATAGCTGCGCCGCCAAAGGAGGACCTGCTCCTCGCCGAACTTCGCGGCTGTTTCGGCCTTGTTCAGTCCCTGCAGCGCGCCATAGTGGCGCTCGTTCAGGCGCCAGGAGTGGTGCACCGGGATCCACATCAGGTCCATCCTCTCCAGTGCCAGCCAGAGCGTCTTGATGGCGCGTTTCAGCACCGAAGTGTACGCGCAATCGAAGACGAAGCCGGCCTCCTTCAGGATCTCCCCGGCATGCTTCGCTTCCTCCACCCCGCGTGGGGTGAGGTCCACATCGGTCCAGCCGGTGAAGCGGTTTTCCATGTTCCAGACCGACTCACCGTGGCGCAACAGAACGATTCTATGCATATATGGGCATTTTCGACGCGGCGCTCATTCGCGCCGCAAGAAAGCATTTTATAATGAGCCCTTATGGAAATTCGAGGACAGGGCGTGCAGCGCCAACCCCGGGACATTTTCGAGCTGCTCGGCCGCAAGGAGCAGATCGAGCGGATGGCCCGCGCAATGCGGGCCATTTCGCATCCGCTGCGGCTGAAGATCCTGTGCGTTCTGGGCGAACACGAATTGAGCGTGCAGGACATCGTCGAGGCGGTCGGGACTTCGCAGAGCAACGTCTCGCAACACCTGGCGATCCTCCGGGAAAAACGCATCCTCAGTCCGAGAAAGGAAGCCAATCGCGTGTATTATTCCGTGAGCGACCAGCGTACGCTGCATCTTATCGCGACCATGCGCGAAGTGTTGTGCGGCAGCCCGCCGGGATCGTGACATGGCGGAAGTCAACATTCTGAAATTCGTCACCGACAACATGTTTCTCGTCGCGGTGGCGTTCGTAAGCGGCGCGATGCTGATCTGGCCCGCGGTGCGCCGCGGAGCGGCCGGGGCCTCGGTTTCGACCCTTCAGGCGACCTTGCTGATCAACCAGCAGAACGCTCTCGTGCTGGATGTACGGGAAGCGGCCGAGTACGAGAAGGGGCACATGTTGAACGCGCGCAACATCGCGCTCGGGGAGCTCGAAGGGCGCGGCGCCGAGCTCTCGAAGCACAAGGCGAAGCCGGTGATCGTCGTATGCGACAGCAACCGCTCGGGCAGGGCCGCGACGGCGCTGCGCAAGCAGGGTTTCGAGCAGGTGTTCACGCTGAGCGGCGGGATCGGGGCCTGGCGGCAGGCGGGGCTGCCCCTGGAGAAGTAGGTGGCGAAGATTCGGATGTACTCGACCGCCGTCTGCCCGTTCTGCCTGCGCGCGGAGAAGCTGCTGAATTCGAAGGGCGTTACCGAGATCGAGAAAATACGAGTCGATCTCGATCCGCGCCAGCGCGAGGAAATGGTGAACAGGACCGGCCGGCGCACGGTGCCGCAGATTTACATCGGTGATACGCACGTGGGCGGATTCGAGGAACTTGCCGCGCTCGAACACGCCGGAAAGCTCGAATCGTTGCTCGCGGCCTAGCCTCCGCGCGCCTTTACAACTTTTATCGGAGCTTTGATGAGCGAAGCGCAGCAGCCGACGTTCGGCATCGAGAAAATCTACGTGAAGGATCTGTCCCTCGAGGTCCCCGGCGGGCCGCAGACGTTCATGCAGGCCGAACAACCGCAGCTCGAAGTTCAGATCACACAGCAGTCGCAGCGCGTGAACGAGCTGCTGTTCGAGGTGACTTTGGTCATCACGGTAAGCGCAAAACACGGCGACAAGACGCTGTTCCTGGTGGAAGCCTCGCAGGCGGGCGTATTCCAGATCCGCAACGTCCCCGATGCGGAGCTCGCCCCGGTGCTCGGGATAGTTTGCCCGAACGTCCTGTTTCCCTACGCGCGCGAGACCGTTTCCGATGTCATCAACCGCGCGGGTTTCCCTCCGGTGCTGCTCGCGCCCGTGAACTTCGAGGCCCTCTATCAGCAGCAGCGCGCCGCCGAAGCGGCAGGGCAGCCGGGCGCGCCGCGCATCGAGACAGCCCACTGATGCGCAGCCTCGCGGTCTCGGTTCTGCTCGTGTTCGCGTGGCCGGCGGCGGCGGGAGAGTTTCGCTCGATCGCGGAAAACGGAACGCCGATGTATGACGCGCCCTCGGTTCGCGCCAAGAAACTTTTCGTCGCAAGCCGCCATTACCCGGTCGAAGTCGTGATCAACATCGACGCCTGGGTCAAGGTCCGCGACCAGGCGGGAGACCTCGCCTGGGTGGAAAGGAAGACGCTCTCGGACAAGCGCACGGTGATCGTAACCGCGGCCGTCGCGGACGTCAGGCAGACGGCGAACGACCAGGCGGCGCTGGTGTTCCAGGCGCAGCAGGGCGTAGCCCTCGATGTCGCGGAGTCCCCGGCAGGCGGTTGGATCAGGGTGCGCCACGCCGAAGGCCAGAGCGGTTACGTCAAAATCAGTCAGGTCTGGGGCATCTAGCTGAACATCGCAATTCTCGGGACAGGAGCGTGGGGCACGGCTCTGGCGATCTCGCTCTCCGGAAAGCACCGCGTCAGGCTCTGGGCGCGCGACGCGGCGCTGGCCGCCGCCCTTGAGTCGAGTCGGCGCAATCCCCGCTATCTTCCCGAAGTTTCGATTCCGGCTTCGGTCGCGGTGACCGGGGATCTTCCCTCCGCAATGACCGAATGCGACGTGGCCCTGATTGCCACGCCGACCTCCGGGCTGCGCGAAGTCCTCGGGCGCTTGCGCGCGGCGCGTTCGGACCAGCCCGTCATCTGGGCATGTAAGGGTTTTGAGCAGGCAAGCGGCAAACTCCCGCACCAGGTCGCGGCGGAAGTGCTCGGGGAGCGCGCCGGGTGCGGCGCCTTGTCCGGTCCGAGCTTCGCGCTGGAAGTGGCGCAGGGACGGCCCACGGCGCTCACGCTCGCCGCGGGCAACGCGGAGTTCGCGAAGCGCTTCGCGCGCGGGCTGCACCACCCGACGCTCAGGGTGTATTTCAGCACCGACCTCGCGGGTGTCGAGATCAGCGGGGCGGTGAAAAACGTCATGGCGATCGCCGCCGGCATCAGCGACGGGCTCGGCCTCGGCTTGAACGCGCGGGCTGCGCTGATCACCCGGGGCCTCGCCGAGCTCACGCGGCTCGGCGTGGCGCTGGGCGGGCGGCCCGAGACTTTCATGGGTCTCGCGGGAGCGGGGGACCTCATCCTGACCTGTACCGGAGATCTGTCCCGCAACCGCCGCGTCGGGCTGCTCCTTGCCCAAGGCGCGCCGCTCGACGCGATTCTCAAACAGCTCGGCCACGTCGCCGAGGGCGTGTATTCCGCGCCCGCGGTCGAGGCGCTCGCCGCTGAAAAGCGGGTCGACATGCCGATCACCCGCGCGGTATGTGCCGTGCTGTTCCGCGGCACTCCGCCGCGCGATGCCGTGCAGGAATTGCTCGCGCGCGACCCGAGGGAGGAAGCCTAGCCAGGGCTAGGGCCGCTACGAGTTAGCCTTACTCGTCCTACAGTAGGTCCCGATAGGGAGGATGCCCAGGCCCGCTCTGCGATTGCTAGATCAGCGCGGGACGGTGCGCGCGATCACGAGGTTCTCGACTCTCGTCGCGCCTGCGCGCTTGAGCGCCCGTGCGAGCTCGTTCAGGGTCGCGCCGGTGGTCATGACGTCGTCCATCACGGCGACACTCGCTCCCGAGAGGTCGAGTTTGCACACGAACGCCCCGCGCACGTTCTTCGCGCGCTCTTCGTAAGGAAGGTCCGTCTGCGGCGGGGTGTCCTTCACGCGCAGCACGCCGCGCGGCTCGATCGGTCTGCCCAGGTGCCGCGCGAGGCCGCGGGCGATCTCGAGAGCCTGATTGAATCCGCGCTCGGCGAGACGCTTGGGGTGCAGCGGCATCGGCACGATCAGGTCGACCTCGGGCATCGGCCGGGACGCGAGCGCGCGCGCGAAGAATCCCGCGAGCGCGAGCCGCGCGCGATACTTGAGTGCCTGCACGAGTCCGTCGCACGGAAATTCGTAGCGCCACAATGCGAGCGTTGCGTCGAAGTGCGGCGGACGGTTGAGGCAGTTCCCGCACACCGCGGCCGAGGGACTGGGAAGCGCGCACCGAGGGCAGGATTCGGGAAGCGCGGGCAATTCGGCGATACAGGCCGCGCAAAGCAGCTCCGGACCGCTCACCGCCCCGCAGAGCAGGCAGTCTTCGCCGGTCCAGGCATGGACGTTTCTTGCGCAGCTGTTGAATAGAGTGGACAGCACCATTTGACAACTTTTCGGCTTGCCCGGATGATCGTGCCGTGCGGAACTCCAACACGATTCCCCATAACGGACAAGCCGGCTCCGCGGTGCACGGCGGCCGGACTGAATCTCGAGCCGAAGACGGGCCGCGCTGGACCCGCCCCGCCGTGGAGGCGCTCTTCGAGCTGCCCTTCAACGATCTTCTCCACCGCGCCCAGACCGTGCATCGCCTGCACTTCGACGCCAACGCGGTGCAACTGTCCACCCTGCTCTCGATCAAGACCGGGGGGTGCCCCGAAGATTGCGCCTACTGCCCGCAATCGGCGCGCTACCGCACCGGGGTCGAAAACGAGCCGCTGCTTCCGCTGGAGACGGTGCTCGCAGCGGCGCGTGCGGCGAAGCAGAGCGGAGCCACGCGTTTTTGTATGGGCGCCGCCTGGCGGGGGCCCAAGCAGAAAGACCTCGAACAGGTGGCGGAGAGGGTGCGCGCGGTCAAAGCAATGGGCCTTGAGACCTGCGCGACGCTCGGGCTGCTGCGCGAAGGCCAGGCGGAGCAGCTCAAGGAGGCCGGTCTGGACTATTACAACCACAAGCTCGACACGGCCCCCGAGTTCTACGGCGAGATCATCACCACGCGTACTTATGGCGACCGGCTCGATACGCTCGCGCAGGTGCGCCGCGCCGGAATCAAGGTGTGCTGCGGGGGAATCGTGGGGATGGGCGAGTCGCGCGCGCAGCGCGCGGGCCTGATCGCCGGGCTAGCGAGCCTGGCCCCTCCGCCCGAATCGGTGCCGATCAACGAACTCGTTCAGGTGGAGGGCACGCCGCTCGAGGACGCCCCGAAGCTCGACTGGAGCGAGTTCGTGCGCACCATTGCCTGCGCCCGCATCGCGATGCCGAAAAGCTTCGTGCGGCTCTCCGCGGGACGCGCCGAGATGCCCGAGGCCGTGCAGGCCTTGTGTTTCCTTGCCGGGGCGAATTCGATTTTTTACGGCGACAAGCTCCTCACCACCGGCAACCCCGAAGCCGCGCGCGACCGCGCGCTGCTGGAAAAGCTCGGGCTTCGCCCCGCCTGAACCGAGGGCCCTGAAACTTTCAGTGTTGTTCGGTGTCTGCCAGTTACTTCGACCGTGCCACGATATAGTCGGCAGCGGCCATGAGATTCATTCATTGAGCAGCAGTGAAAAAAATATCCCTCGAATTTGGCGTCATGATGACAGCCGTCGTGCTGGCCGCGATGCTTGGCGTTGTGTGGCTCGCTGCTACCTATCGGGAAAACGGTTCGCGGGCCATATTGCTTCCGGATCGGGTGATGACATTGTTCCCCGACCCGAGGCCACTGACGGCCTTTGCGTTCACCGATCACGAGAATCGGGTATTTGATCTTTCACGCTTGAAGGGCAAATGGTCGTTTCTATTTTTCGGCTATACCCATTGCCCGGACATCTGTCCGACGACCCTGGCGACACTGGCTCGCGCGCATGAAAACATCGTCAAGAGTGCGGTCGGTGCCAAAGACGTCCAATTCGTTTTCATCTCAGTGGATCCCAACCGCGATACCGCCAGCAAGCTCGGGCAGTATGTGACCTATTTTGATACGACCTTCCTCGGCGTAACGGGAGACAACTCGCAGCTCGGCAACCTGGCGGGTCAGCTCGGTGCCGCGTATGAGGTTGCGATCACACCGGGTGTGGAAAACTATCCCGTCTATCACACCGCGGCGGTATTTCTGGTGGATCCGCGGGCCCGATATCATGCCGTGTTCGCGCCGCCCCTTGATGCGGAGGGTATCAGCAGGCGTTTCAAAGTGCTGCGAGAACTTGAAGGCCCCAAAGCGACATGAGATGGCGACATCCGGTTCTTGTCGGCCTGATGTTGGCGCTGAACCCCATCGCCGCCGCGACCGAAGAGGCCGGCGTTTCCGTACGCGATGCCTGGGTGCGGGAAACGCCGCCCGGCGTAGCCATGATGGCGGGGTACATGGTGCTGCAAAACAACACGTCGCGGTCACAGGTACTCGTGGCCGCGAGGAGTTCCGGCTTCGAGATTGTGATGATTCACCGCACTATCGTTAAGGAAGGCCTGACGGGTATGGAACACGCCCCGAAGATCGAAATCTTACCCAACGCGAGTTTGATCTTTGCGCCGGGAGGTTATCATCTGATGCTGATGAACCCGAAACGGACACTGCGCGCCGGCGACCCGGTTGTCATCAACCTGGAATTCCGCGGCGGCCTTGTTTTACCCGTCGCCTTCGAGGTCCGCAAATAAGAATCGGCAAACGGCAGGATAGGTGACCGCTACGCCAGCGTGAATCGCGAGACAAGGTATCCAGTCCCCGCAATGAGCGAAACTTCGGGGAGTTTTACGGTATCCGCCGCTTACTTCGACCGCGCCACCATGTAGTCGACGGCGGCCCTGACCTCGGCGTTGCTCAGCGCCGGGTTCCCGCCTTTGGGCGGCATCACTCCCGCGCTTCCCTGTACTCCATTGACGGCGCTGGCGTATAGAGTGTCGAGGCCCTTGGCGATGTGCTTGGCCCACTGGCTCTTATCACCCAGCTTCGGCGCGCCGGCGATACCGGCATCGTGGCAGGCGACGCAGGCGGCCTGGTAGACCTGTTGCCCGTCGCGGCTGCGCGGCGGCGCGACCGCCGCGCTTTTTACAGGCGCCCGCGGCGTTTCCGCCGAAGCGACGTTGACCTGGGCGACGGGTTTGATCCGCTCGGCTGCACTCGAACCGTTGCTCAAGAGCGTGCCGCGATCCAGTCGGACCCGGTCGGGCATGTCGCGGTGATGGGCCACAAGAACGAACATGAACAGCATCAACGCTACACTGATCGCAAGAATGATCGAAACGTTCATCACGTGGCTTTTTTTGGTCATTGGCAGTTCTTGCAGTAAGGAACGCAGTCCGACAATCGATGGGCTCGCCGCAATTCGATCCAGTGACGTTACAACAATCCCTTCACGAAAAAGACGCCCCGCGTAAAGAAGGTGTAGTCCGCTTCAAGCGCCCCGATGCCCAGAAGTACCAGCAACAACAGCGTTGGGACCAAAATGGCATACATCAGGGCCAGCCGCTCCCACATCATGTGCATGAAGACGGCGACGATCAGCCCCGCCTTCAACAACATGAACACGATGATCAGAAACCATCTGAGGTAACCCTGAAAGTGGAAGTAGTCCACAGCATAAGACATGCCACTGAGAATGAAGAGCAATCCCCAGATCTTGAGATAGAT
>Ga0137350_1000015_pt1 | contig 23831 bp, 16 predicted proteins | sample EasRivERMLT660_2_FD_104765 | JGI IMG/M metagenome (GOLD analysis project Ga0137350, IMG submission 104765) | Soil microbial communities from meander-bound floodplain in the East River, Colorado, USA - East River MetaG ERMLT660_2 | ecosystem: Environmental > Terrestrial > Soil > Floodplain ... | reverse complement strand
CTTTCGACGCTTTCGTGAAGCCCGGCGGCAGCACCGAGATGGTCCACTTCATCGGCAAGGACATCATCTACTTCCACACTCTCTTCTGGCCGGCCATGCTCCAGTACTCCGGCTACAAGACGCCGGACCACGTCTACGTCCACGGCTTCATCACCGTCTCGGGCGACAAGATGTCGAAATCGCGCGGCACGGGGATCGACCCGCTGCGCTATCTCAAGCTCGGGATGAATCCCGAGTGGTTGCGCTATTACATCGCAGCGAAGCTGAACGGTAACGTCGAGGACATTGATTTTGATGCTGATGATTTCAAAGCCCGAATTAACAGCGACCTCGTCGGTAAATACATAAACATTGCGAGTCGCGCTGCCCCGTTTATTCACAAGAATTTTCAAGGGAAAGTTAGGCCTCTGGGACTCTCTGGTGCTGGCACGCATCCGGTCATAAAAGAGATTGAGGCGGCAGAAGATGAAATAGCGGCCTCCTACGACCAACGAGAGTATGGAAAAGCTATTCGACGCACCATGGAATTAGCCGATAAAGTGAACAAGTACTTTGACGGAGCAAAGCCGTGGGAGATAGCGAAGAAGTTTCCAAATAGCGTCGAACTGCAGGAGATATGCAGCGTTTCTCTCGAAGCATTCAGAATTCTGACGATTTATCTCGCTCCAATACTTCCTCAATTGGCCGAGGAAGCAGGAAAATTCTTGAAGGCACCGTTTCAAACTTGGCGAGCCGTTCATCTACCATTGACGCCAACGCAACCGGACGAAGAGTCAATACTTCAATATTCACACCTCATGACCCGCGTCGAAGAAAAACAACTCGACGCGCTGTTTGATCTCCCCTCTCCCTCCGGGAGAGGGGCCGGGGGTGAGGGAAGTCGGTCAACGAAAATTCCGCTTCCGGAAGAGCTACTCGCGTTCGCTCGCAAGCTACGTGAAGAGCAGACCGACGCGGAGCAGTTGGTCTGGGGCTTGGTGCGCGACCGGCGCATTCACGGGGCGAAATTCCGTCGGCAGCATCCTCTGGAAATCTCCGGAAAGAAGATCATCCTCGACTTCTATTGCCATGAGGCCAAGCTCGCACTCGAACTCGACGGCTCTCAGCACTTCGATGCTGCCGCGAAGGATGAAGTCCGCTCCGCCGCGCTCAAAAGCCAAGGCATAGAGGTGCTGCGGTTCTGGAACAACGATGTTCTTGGAAAAACGGAGGCCGTACTTGAGACCATCTGGAATGCATTGGAGGAGAAAATGGCTGCGCCATCCGCGTCGACTCATCCCTCACCCCCTTCCCTCACCCCCGGCCCCTCTCCCGACGGGAGAGGGGAGATCTCGATCGACGACTTCAACAAGGTCGACCTGCGCATCGCGAAAATCGTCAAAGCCGAGCACGTCGACGGCGCGGACAAGCTCCTGAAACTCACGCTCGACACCGGCAGCGGGACGCGCACGGTGTTCGCCGGCATCAAGTCGGCGTACGATCCGGAGAAGCTCGAGGGCCGGCTCACGGTGATGGTCGCCAACATTGCTCCGCGCAAGATGAAGTTCGGCGTTTCCGAAGGGATGGTGCTCGCCGCCTCGGGCGATGCGCCGGGGCTGTTCCTGCTCTCTCCCGACGGCGGCGCGCAACCGGGGATGAAGGTGAAGTGAACGCCCTGCAGGCCACGGCTTTGCCCCTCGTGGGCTCGCTGCTCGTCGCCGTCTATTGGCTTGTGATCGCGGCGGTGAGTCTTGTCCCCGCGAACAACGCGGCGTTCGCGAGGCGGGCCGCCTTTCCGTTGGGTGCGCTCGCGGGGATTGCGCTCGCCGCCTTTGGCCTGCAAGCCGTATGGCTGCCGACGCACAGCCTCACGCTGCCCCTGGGACTCCCCGACCTCCCCTTCCACCTGCGCATCGACCCGCTCGCGGGATTTTTCCTGATGCTGCTCGGCTCGGTCTCGGCCGGCATTTCCGTGTACGCCGCGGGGTATTTCCGCGAAGAGCCCTCGGGGCGCCTCACGCTCATCAGCCTGCAGTACCACGTGTTCCTCGCGAGCATGGCCTTCGTGCTGCTCGCCGACGACGCCTATCTCTTCATGGTGGCCTGGGAAACGATGGCGCTGTCCTCGTATTTTCTGGTCATCACCGACCACCAGCGGCCCGAGATCCGCAGCGCGGGGTTCCTCTATCTGCTGATCGCGCACCTGGGAGCGCTCGCGATCCTGTTGTGCTTCGGCGTTCTGCACGGCGGCCGCGGCGACTACACCTTCGACGCGCTGCGCGCCGCCGAGCTGCAGCCCGCGTGGGCGACCGTGGCGTTCCTCCTCGCGTTCTTCGGCTTCGGCGCCAAGGCGGGGATGCTCCCGCTTCACGCCTGGCTGCCGGAGGCGCATCCGGCCGCGCCTTCGCCCGTCTCGGCATTGATGAGCGGCGTTATGATCAAGACCGCGATCTACGGCATGGTGCGGGTGATCTTCGACCTGATCGGCAACGTGCGCTGGGAGTGGGGCATGGTGGTGCTCACGGTCGGCGCGGCCACGACGCTCTTCGGCGTGCTCTACGCCCTCATGCAGCACGATCTGAAGCGCCTGCTCGCCTATCACTCGGTCGAGAACATCGGCATCATCCTGATCGGCCTGGGGATGTCCATGGTGTTCATCGGTTTCGACCACCCGGCAGCCGGCGTGCTCGCGCTGATCGCCGCGCTCTACCACACGCTCAACCACGCCGTGTTCAAGGGGCTGCTTTTCTTGGGCGCGGGCTCGATCCTGCACTCCACGGGCTTGCGAAACCTCAACGATATGGGCGGCCTCATCCGCGGCATGCCCAGGACCGCGTTCTATTTCCTGATCGGCGCGCTCGCCATCTCGGCGCTGCCGCCCTTGAACGGATTCGTCTCGGAGTGGCTCACCTTCCAGGCCGCCCTGCAGGCGACGATCCTTCAGCACGGCGTCGTGCGCAGCCTCCTGCCGCTTTTCGCCGCGACGCTCGCCCTCGCAACTGCGCTCACGGCGATGTGCTTCGTCAAGGTCTACGGCATTGCATTTCTCGGCCAGCCGCGCGAGCCGGCGCATCCTTCTCCCCTGCCCCACGCCGGCGACGCGGGCGGGATGGAACGCTACGGCATGGCCTGGCTTGCCGCCGGGTGCTTCGTGCTCGGGCTCTTCCCGACTTCGTTCCTCTTGATGCTGAATCGCGTCGGCGTCTCGCTGACCGGGCAGGGCTTGTCGGAGCAGGCGCTCGCCGGTTCGGGTTGGCTGTGGCTCGTGCCGACGGCGGCGGGGCAGGCGAGCTATTCGCCGGTCATCTTTCTGCTGGTGATCGTCGCCGTGACGCTGCTCGCGTTCCTGCTGGTGCGCCGCTTCTACCACGGCCGCGCGCGCTTCGCCGCTCCCTGGGACTGCGGCTATCCCGAGCAGACCTCGCGAATGCAGGACACCGCGGACGCCTTCGGCCAGCCCATCCGGCACGTGTTCGGTCCGCTCTACCGCATGGACCGGCAGCTGCCCGGTCCCGACGACGCCGAGCCCCGATACACGCTCAAGGTCGAGGACCGCCATTGGTACTGGCTGTACCTGCCCGTGGCGCGGGCGGCCGAATTCGTCTCCTCGAAGATCGCCCTCTTGCAGCAGGGCCGGATCAGCATCTACCTGCTCTACAGCTTCATCACCCTGATCGCGCTCTTGGTGTTCGTGCGATGAGCAGCGCCCCCGGCATCGCTTTCCAGATCCTGCAGTCGGTGTTCGTGGTGCTCGCCGCGCCGCTCCTCACGGGCTGGGTGAACCAGTGCCGCGCCTGGCTGCAGAACCGCTCGGCGCCTTCCATCCTGCTGCCTTACTACACGCTCGCGAAGCTGTTCCACAAGGACGCGGTGTTCGCGCGCGACGCATCGCCGATTTTCCGCTGGACGCCCTACATCCTGTTCGGCTGCATGTGGCTCGCCGCGGGCATCGTCCCGGTGCTCGCCACGGGGCTCCCTTTCGCGCCCGCCGCGGATATCATCGCGCTGGTGGGCGTATTCGCCCTCGCGCGCATGTTCTCGGCGCTCGCCGCGATGGACATCGGCACTTCCTTCGGCGGCCTGGGCGCGCGGCGCGAGATGCTGATCGGCTTTCTCGCCGAGCCGGCGATGCTGATGACGCTGTTCACCGCGGCGTTCATCTCCGGCTCCACCCAGCTCACCACCATCGTCGATACCCTCGCGCACCGCGACTTCGCGATCTACCCCAGCCTCGCCTTCGCGGCGGTGGCCTTCCTCATGGTGCTGCTCGCCGAGAACGCCCGCATCCCGATCGACAACCCGACCACCCACCTCGAGCTCACCATGGTTCACGAGGCGCTGATCCTCGAGTATTCGGCGCGGCACCTGGCGCTGATCGAGTGGGCGGTCGCGATCAAGCTCTTCGCCTACATGACGATCGGAATCGCGCTGTTCGTGCCTTGGGGAATCGCCGACGCCGGCGACTGGTCGGCGCTGCCGTACGCGTTTGCCGCGCTCGCGGGCAAGCTCGCGCTCGCCGGCGCCGGCCTCGCGCTGATCGAGACGCTGCTCGCGAAGCTGCGCCTGTTTCTCGCGCCGGAGTTCCTGTCCACCGCGTTCCTGCTCGCGGTGCTCGGCATGCTGACGCATTTCCTGGTGAAAGGCTGAGGTGGGAATCCCGATCTTCGCTCAGCTGGTCAACGTGCTCGCCGCGTTCCTCCTGCTGCTCGCCTTCTCGATGCTCTCTCAGCGCCGCGTGCTGACGCTCATCAAGCTGCTCGCCTGGCAGGGCGCGGCGCTCGCGGCCTCCACGGCCATCGTCGCCTGGTCGACCGGCCAGACGCACCTCTACTACTCGGCGCTGATCACCGTCCTGCTGAAGGTGATCCTCATCCCCTGGGTGCTGCACCGGCTGATCGACCGCCTGTTCGTGCGCTGGGACATCGAGACCCTGATCAATATTCCGACGACCATGCTGATCGGCATCGGCCTGGTGATCTTCGCCTTCGCCCTGGCCACCCCGATCTCGCAGATGGCGACCACGCTCACGCGCTCGACGCTGGGGATCGCGCTCGCGAGCGTGCTCCTTTCCTTCCTCATGATGATCGTGCGCCAGAAGGCGGTGCCGCAGGTGATCGGCTTCCTGGCCATGGAAAACGGGCTTTTCTTCGCCGCCACCAGTGCGACCTATGGCATGCCGCTCGTGGTGGAGCTGGGCGTGGCGCTCGACGTGCTGGTCGGCACGTTCATCTTCGGCATCTTCTTCTTCCATATCCGCGAGCGCTTCGACAGCCTCGACATCCGGCATATGGAAAAGCTCAGGGAAGACTAGCGTGGAAATCGCGATCGTCCTCGGCCTCCCGCTTCTCGGCGCGCTGCTGCTCGCCCTCACCGGCCACCGGGACTGGGCGCCGGAGCTGAACGCGACGATGAGCTTCGCGACCTTCTTCGCCACGACGCTTCTCACCGTCCGTGTCATCGGCGGCGGGCCGATGGCCGCCTTCGAAGAGCAATTCTTCGTCGATCCGTTCAACGTGTTCCTGGTCGCGCTCACCGCCTTCGTCGGATTCACCACGGCGCTGTTCTCGCGGCCCTACATGCGCATCGAGCAGGACCAGGGCCGGGTCAACGCGGCGCGCCTGCGCCTCTATCACAGCATGTACCAGCTGTTTACGTTCACCATGCTGCTGTGCCTGCTCTCGAACAACGTCGGCGTGATGTGGGTGGCGATGGAGGGCGCGACGCTGTCGACCGTGCTCCTGGTGAGCCTGTACCGCACGCCCGCGAGCCTGGAAGCGGCGTGGAAATACTTCATTCTGTGCTCGGTCGGGATCTCGCAGGCGCTGTTCGGCGTCATCCTGCTCTACTTCGCGGCGGAGAAAGTGCTGGGCCCCGGCGGCACTTCGCTGCTGTGGACGCATCTATACGTTGTGCGCGGCCAGCTCGAGCCGACGGTGCTCTCGCTTGCGTTCGTGTTCCTGCTGGTCGGCTACGGGACCAAGGTGGGTCTCGTGCCGCTGCACAACTGGCTGCCCGACGCGCACGCCGAAGGCCCCACCCCCGTCTCGGCGGTGCTCTCGGGCCTGCTCCTGAACGTCGCGCTCTACGCGGTGGTGAGGAGCAAAGTCCTCGTCGACGGAGCGCTCGGGCGCAATTTCTCCGGCGGACTGATGATGGGCTTCGGGCTCCTCTCGGTCGTCGTTGCGGCGTTCTTCCTTTCCAGGCAGCGCGACATCAAGCGCATGTTCGCCTACTCGTCGGTCGAGCACATGGGCATCATGACCTTCGCCTTCGGCATGGGCGGGCCGGTGGCCGCGTTTGCCGGCCTGTTGCACATGACCGTGCACTCGCTCACCAAAAGCGCGATCTTCTTCACCGTCGGTCACGCCTCGCAGGCCGCCGGAACTCAAAACATGGACTCGATCCGCGGCCTGATCCAGACGAGCCCGGCCATAGGCTGGGGCCTCGTGCTCGGGAGCCTTGCGATCCTCGGCATGCCGCCTTTCGGCGTGTTCACGAGCGAGTTCATGGTGCTGACCACCGCGATGCACGAACACTCCTGGGCGACGCCCTTCCTGCTGGTGGCGCTCGGCGTCGCTTTTGCGTCCATCTTCGGCAAGGTGCAGCCGATGGTGTTCGGCGAGACCTCGGCGCAACGCCTTGCACATGCGCCGGCCCTCGTGCCCGTCTTCGTGCACCTCGCGATCGTGCTTGCGCTCGGCCTGTACATTCCGCCCTATCTCGTCAGCTGGTATCGCCAGGCGGCGGCGCTGATCGGCTGACCGCGCCATGCCCCTGAACGAACTCCCGATCGAAGTCGAGCCGCTCGCGGGCGCGATGCCCGCGTTTCGCGCCTCGATCCCGGCGGGCGAGCTGCGCGGCCTCTGCGGAGAAGCCCGGGCGCGCAAGGCGCGTCTGGTCGCGCTGTGGGGCAGCGACGAGACCGAGCGCTCCGCCGGCTACGCGCTGCACCTCGCGCTCGGCTTCCCCTCGGGCCTGCTCTGGGTGAGCGTGCCCCTTTCGCGCGAGGAACCGCACTATCCCGGAATCGCCGACATCTACGCGAGCGCAAACCGCATGCAGCGCGCCACCGCCGATCTGCTCGGCATCCTCCCTTCCGCGGACGCCGACCGGCGCAAGTGGCTGCGGCACGGAGCCTGGCCCGAAGACGCGTTTCCCCTGCGCAAGACCGTCGAGGCCGCGGCCCGCTTCGCTCAAGGCCCGGACCGCTATCCGTTCGTCCCGGTCGAGGGCGAAGGCGTCCACGAGATCCCGGTCGGCCCGGTCCACGCCGGCACGATCGAGCCGGGGCACTTCCGCTTCTCCATCGTCGGCGAAAAGATCCTGCGGCTGGAGGAGCGCCTGGGCTACAAGCACAAGGGCATCGAGAAGCGTTTCGAGCAGATGACCCTCGAAGAAGGCGCGAAGCTCGCGGGACGGGTCTCGGGCGACTCCACGGTCGCCTACGCCTGGGCGTACGCGATGGCGGTCGAAGGCGCCACCGGAACCGAGCCGCCGCCCCGGGCGCTTGCGCTGCGCGGCATCCTGCTCGAGCTCGAGCGCATCGCCAACCACCTCGGCGACCTGGGCTACCTCGGCAACGACGTCGCGCTTTCGTTCGGCTTTTTCCAGTTCTGGCGGCTGAAGGAAGACCTGCTGCGGACCCAAGCGCAGCTGTTCGGCCACCGCTACCTGATGGATGCAGTCGTGCCAGGCGGCGTCGCGAAGGATCTGCCGCGCGCCGCGGGCGAGTCCCTGACCGCGCACCTGGCGAGAATCGAGCGCGAGGTCGCGACCCTGAAATCGATCTACGACGAGCACGCGGGCGCGCAGGACCGCTTCATCATGACCGGACAGGTGACCCCCGAGCTCGCCGAGCGCATGGGCCTCACCGGACTCGCGGCCCGGGCGAGCGGCATCGCGCGCGATCTGCGCGTCGATTACCCGATCCCGCCCTGGCAGCAGCTCGATCCGCGCGCGGCTTCGCACACGCGCGGCGACGTCGCGGCGCGCGTGACGCTGCGCTTCGAGGAAGTCTTCGAATCGATGCGTTTGGTGCAGGCGCTCGTGCGGGATCTGCCCCCCGGGGACATCCGCGCGCCGGTCGCGCCGGCCGGTGCGGGCGCGCGCGGCCTGGGCTGGGTCGAGGGCTGGCGCGGTGAGGTGCTGATCGCGCTGGAGACCGCCGGGGCGAACCGCATCCACCGCCTGCATCCGCACGATCCCTCGTGGCAGAACTGGCCGCTCCTCGAGCACGCGGTGCACGGCAACATCGTTCCGGACTTCCCGCTCATCAACAAGTCGTTCAACCTGAGTTACAGCGGAACAGATTTATGAAAAACCTACGATGCGTTGCGGCGCAGAAAAGACTTGCGCAGCAACGCGAGAATTCTAGAAAAACACCATGTATCAGCTGCTGAAGCAGATCGTCAAGACCGGGATCGTCAGCGAGCCCGCCCCGCTTCCGGACGCCGCGCTGCGTCAGCTCGAGCAGCGGCTCGGGCACGCGATCCTCAAGCATTTCGGCCGCGCGCTCGCGATCCGGCATGTGGACGCGGGCTCGTGCAACGGCTGCGAGCTCGAGATCCACGCCATGAACAGCCCTTACTACAATCTGGAGGGGCTCGGCATCAAGTTCGTCGCGAGCCCCCGCCACGCCGACATGCTGCTGGTGACCGGCCCGGTCTCGCGCAACATGGAGATCGCGCTCAAGCGCACCTGGGAGGCCACTCCCGACCCGAAACTGGTGGTGGCGATCGGCGACTGCGGCTGCACCGGCGGGATCTTCGGCGAGAGCTACGCGAGCTGCGGCCGCGTCTCGAACGTGATCCCGGTGGACGTCGCCGTTCCCGGCTGCCCGCCGGCCCCGGTCGCGATCCTGCAGGGAATTCTCACCGCGATAACACCGGGCCGCTAGGGCGATGGAACTCTCTCTCGCTTTCATCGGCTGGTTCTTCGCGCTCACTTCGGCCGGCGCGCTCCTCATGGGGGCCGCGCTGATCGTGATCCTCGCAACCGCAGGAGATCTGCAGCGACGCTATCTCAGCTACAGCATCTGGAACGACCTCGTGCTCGCGGCGATCTGGGCGCTGGGGCTCGCCGGAGGGATCGGCGTGATCCGCCTGCAGCCGTGGGGAAGATACCTGGTGGAGCTCTTCTGCTGGGCGCTGATCGTGCTGCTGCTGCTCTCCGCGGCTTCCCGGCTTCACGCCCTCAAACAGGCCGATTCGGAGCAGCAGCCGGTCAACTGGCTGGGGGCGATCGCCGGCGTCACTCTGATCCTCGTTCCGTTATTGGCGATCTGCGCCGCGACCATAGTGACCCTGCGCGGCTCCGAGGCGATGAAAGCGTTTTCGTGAGCTCCGCCACGATCGCCGTGCGCGCCGCGACGGCCACATTGCTGTCCGCAGCCCTCGCCCTCCCCATCGGGACAGGGGCGCATGCGGAGGAACTGAACCGGACGCTGAACGAAACCGTCCTCACCGTGCCGAAAGAAGGGATCGTCTTCTCCGTGGAACTCGAAACGACGATTTTCAAGCCGGCCGGGGCCGGCCCTTTTCCCGTCGTTGTGATCAATCACGGCAAGTTTCTCGGCGATGTGCGCCATCAGGGCCGTTATCGCCCCCTGATGGCGGCTCGCTATTTCCTGCAGCGCGGCTACGTCGTCGTGGTGCCGATGCGCCAGGGGTTCTCGAAATCGACCGGAAACTACATCGACGCGGGCTGCAACATAGAAAGCAACGGCCTAGAGCAGGCCGAGGACGTTCGGGTCGTCCTGGACCACGTCACCGCGCAACCCTATGCGGACAGGAACAACATCATCGTGCTGGGCCAGTCTCACGGCGGCTGGACCACCCTCGCCTTCGGTACGTTCAACTATCCGGGGGTCAGGGGACTCGTCAACTTCGCCGGCGGATTGCGGCAAGACTCGTGCGGGCCCTGGACGGCCAACCTGGTGAATGCCGCCGAGAGCTACGGCGCCGAGACGGCGGTCCCCTCGCTGTGGTTCTACGGCGACAACGACAGCTATTTTGGACCGACGACTTTCCGCTTGATGCACCAGGCCTACACGTCGAGCGGCGGCAGGGCGAAGCTGGTCGCCTTCGGCAAGTTCGGCAGGGACGCTCACCTGATGTTCTCTTCGCTGGCGGGCCGGGGGATCTGGCAGCCCGAAGTCTCCGCCTTCCTGCAGCAGCTCGGCCTCCCCCACGAAGTGACCCGGCCGCAATACGCGAACCCGTCCTCCGTGGCGGTTCCGCCGCGAACCGACTTCGCCCCGCTCTACACGCTGGAGTCGGTCCCCCACGTCAGGGAAAAAGGCAGAGCGGGTTACGCGGCGTTTCTCGCCAAGGATTTCCCCCGGGCGTTCGCGCTTGCGCCGAACGGCGCGTGGGCCTCGGCAAGCGGGGACACCGACCCGCACAAGCGCGCTCTGGACAGCTGCAACAAGGACGGCCAGGGGGCGTGCAAGCTGTACGCGGTCGACGACGTCGTGGTGTGGGCGAATTGAAAAACCGAATGCGCGGCGTCGAACCCATCGGACGGATGTGGCCAAGCACCTGAAGATCTCGGGCCGCGTCCAGGGCGTGGGATTCCGCTACTCGATGATGGAGGAAGCCGAGCGCCTCGGCGTCGCCGGCTGGGTGAGGAACCGCCGCGACGGGACGGTCGAGGCGGTGCTGGACGGCGCGGCGGACGCGGTGGATGCAATCCTCGCCTGGGCGCGCCGCGGGCCGCGCGGTGCGAGCGTGACCGGCGTCGAGGTCGCGGAAATTCCGGAAAGCTTCGAGCGCTTCGAGCTGCGGCCTACCGAGTAGGAGCAGGCGGGAAAACCCGGCCCCCGGGTGTCACCTGCTCTGTCGTTCGCACGCCGCCTGGTCGCGCCGGCAGGCCTCCTGGCAGGCCTGCGCGGCGGGCGCTTCGGTGCTCGTGCGCCGGCATGATTTCATGCACGAACTGAAAGCGCCCTTGCAGTCGGGCGCTTCGTCCTCGCCCGAGATCGCCTTGTATCCGTAATAGCCCGCCGCGACGGCGACCGCGAGGACGACGAGCATGCCGAAGGCGCTCAAGCCGCGCTGCGGGCCTCTCATCACCCCGCCTTGCGCCGCACCTGCCCCGCTGCCGCGCCGCGAAGCCCTTCGAGGATCGCGAGCGCGCGCGCCATGGAGAAGTCGCGGGTCTTGCGATCGAAGGCCTTTACGTTCTCCGGCATCATGTAGCCGTGCAGCACGCCGGGGAATACGTGCAGTTCCAGATTTCTCATGCGCGCGGCCGCGCCGCGATAGGCATCGAGCACGTCGGCGGGCGCCTGGTGGTCTTCGTCGCCCCAGATGATGCAGACGGGCCGGTCGAGGCCCTCGAGCTCCTCGATGTAGTCGAGCATCTGCGAGCCGTGGCAGGAGATGCCCGCGTCGTAACCCAGGCGCTTCGGCCCGAGAATCGCATAGGGGCCGCCGTAACACAGGCCCATCACCGCGGCGCGCCCGTTCCACAGCGGCTCCTGGCGCAGCCCGGCGAGCGTATCGGCGAGATCGGATTCGCCCGTTTGGATTTTTTCCAGGCGCGGCTGCGAGCGCTCTTTCGTACGATCGTCGTCGCGCGCGAGCGGCCCCGGGACCGAGCGCCAGAAGAGATCCGGCGCCGCAGCGATACACCCCTGCGAGGCGAACTCGTCGGCGATCGCGCAGAGGTCCGCGTTCACGCCGTGCACGGCGGAAGCGATCACGATCGCCGGAACCTTTGCGCCGGCGCGGGGCGTGACCCGATAGCAATCGAACTCGCCCCCCTCGCTCGAACGGACCCTGATGTTCTCGCCCTGCATGTTTGCCTCTCCTTCGTGCCGATCGGCCGATTACCGTAACTCAGCGCGACCGGGCTTGTCCAATGACGCGGCGCCGCAATCCGAATGCTCCCGTCATGATTGCTCTGTAGCAGCGAACTGACTACCATCACGCCTTTCCGAAGCGCGGCGCGCATTTCACAATGCGAAATCGCAGGTTTCGCGTCGCCGGTCAAAAGGAGGAGTCGATTCATGAGCACCCAATACAAGATTCTGATCATGGGCGCCTCGTACGGTTCGCTGTTGGGGACCAAGCTCGCGCTCGCGGGGCACGCGGTGCACCTCGTGTGCCTGCCCGCCGAGGACGACCTGATCAACCAGGAAGGCGCGATCGTGCGCATGCCGGTCAAGGGCCGCGAAGGGCTGGTCGAGATCAATTCAAAAAAACTGCCGGGCAAGCTGTCCGCAGGCGGCACGGCGGGAGTCAAACCGTCGGACTATGATCTGGTCGCGCTCGCCATGCAGGAGCCGCAGTACCGTTCGCCGGGCGTGCGCGAGCTGCTCGCCGCGGTCGCCAAGGCCAGGGTTCCGTGCATGTCGATCATGAACATGCCGCCGCTGCCGTATCTCAAGCGCATTCCGGGCATCGATGCGGATGCCTTGCGGAGTTGTTACACCGACGCGAGCGTGTGGGACGCCTTCGACCCGAAGCTCGTCACGCTGTGCAGCCCGGACCCGCAGGCGTTCCGCCCGCCGGAAGAAAAGGTCAACGTGCTGCAAGTACGGCTGCCGACCAACTTCAAGTCGGCGCGCTTCCATTCGGACGCGCACACTGCCATCCTCCGCCGGCTCGAGGCGGACATCGAAGCGTCCCGCTTCGACGGGATCGAGCTGCCCGTCAAGCTCAAGGTGCACGATTCGGTCTTCGTGCCGCTGGCGAAGTGGGCCATGTTGCTCGCCGGCAACTATCGCTGCGTGCAGAAAGACGGCATGCGCCCCATCAAGGACGCCGTGCACAGCGACCTGGAGGCCTCGCGTTCTGTATACAACTGGGTGGTGAAGCTGTGCGTGTCCCTGGGCGCGAACGAAAAGGACCTGGTGCCGTTCGAAAAATACGCCAGCGCGGCGCTATCGCTCCTGACTCCGTCCTCCGCAGCGCGGGCCCTCGCCAACGGCGCGCCCAACATCGAGCGCACCGACCGCCTGGTGCAGACCATCGCGGCGCAGAAAGGCATGCGCCTGGCTGGGGTCGATCAGACCGTCGCCCTCGTCGACGGCTGGCTGGAGAAAAACCGGAAGAAGGCGGCCTGATTCCGGCGATGCCGCCGGGCGGAACCGAACCCGGCCGGAGCCGAAGTTCTCCGAAAAGGCCCGGAAACCCTCCGGGCCTTTTCCATTCCTGAACGTCAGCCGAGCACCGTCACCGTGATCGACGGCATGCGCGCAACCTGAAGGTTGACGTCGAAAAAATAGTATTGGAGGTAGGCCAGCACCAGGGCAAGAAGCGTGAAGGCCTGCCTTGCAAGCACGCGCCGGCTGGGGGCATTCCCGCCGTCGGGTTGTCGCGCCGAGCAAGCGCTGATGGACCCTCGAGCCGTTTTCCGTTGTCCGGCTGGTTCCCTTGAAGGCTTTCCCGGGTCCCGATTCGATTTCTCGGTGCGCTCAACCGATCCGGCGGCCGGTTCGGCACGCTTCAGTTCACTGAGAGCGGCACGTTCCCGGCGGCAGTGGGCGCGCGCCTTCTCGAGGCAGACGTTGGCGTCTGCATTGGTTCGGTCGCCGGCTGCCTGAGCGAGTTCGGCCTCTGCTTTGGCGAGGGCAGCCTCAAGTTCTTCTCGTGTGCCCATGGCTCCTCCCTGCACGAACCTGCTTATACTACACTTGTAGTGTTTTCCCGACAGATTTTGTAGTGACGTCCCTGATAGTGCGGTGCGATCCCGCATCACGATAATAGGCGCCGGCAACTCGCGACTCGGGGAGGGGTCCGCCATGCCAGAGCAAAGCGCGATGCTTCCAGCGGCGTTCGCCGCGTCTTCGTTGCTATCTCCCGGTTCCGATTGCAGAAACCCCGGGGCTCGCCGGAGAGCTTCAAAAACCCCGAATTGCCGGAATAGGGGTGTTCACGCGGTCGTCCTCATTGCCGGCGGCGTCTGCACGGAATCCTTGTGGGCGGAGATCTCATGGCCGATCCGGACGTAAAGCAGATCTACACAAACGCCCTGCCGCTGATTGCGGTCGTGTTCATGGCTTCGGGGATCATCGTCAAGAGCGTCCCCCTGGAAAGCAGGCGGCCGGTCGACCCCGAGCGGGTCAAGTTCTCGCACGCGGGCCGTCAGGATGTCGAAGCGCGGCTCTGGCAGGACCCGTTCGCGGCGATGCGGCACGTCAAGGGTCGCTCCCCCGAGGACCGGTGCAAGGAAGCGATCGAGGACCGCGGGCATCATCCAGGCGCATTGCATAGATCCATCGCAAACCGCGCCAGGCGCAGCGAGGTCTCCGTCCTCCCGGTGATGGTCCCGAGCGGCCCGTATTTCGAGGACAGCGAGGCACGGCGGCGATCGCGGTACGCCGTGGTCTCCGCATTGCTCCAATCGGGCTGGACACCGGCCAGCGAGGACAAGCTCGGCTACGTATGGACGCTCGAGAGCTGCCAGGCCCCGAGGGATCGCCGGGCGCCGGAGCTGCTTCCCTACGAGTGGTTTCGGTCCGATAGAATCGGCGAAGGCACGGCCGGCGGGACCCAGGCCCCACGCCGCGACCTGCTGGTGCTCTGGGTCGACGAGGAAGCCGTAGAGCGACAGCCGCTGCATGGAATCGAGCGGATAGTCGAGCGACTCGCACTGGACGGTGTCCCCTGCCCGGCCGCGAAGACAGCCGCGCTTCGCGACTCGGAAGAAGCACGGGCATCGCCTCTCCGCGCTTCCGGCTTGTGCGTGGAACGTGAAAAGTTGCGACCCCTGGAGGCCAAGGCCGAAAGCTGCGGTTGGCTGAACAATCCCCGCGACATGGAATTCGAATTCGACCGCCGGCAGAATCGTCCGCGACCCTGGTGCGAAACGCGGGTCATCGGCCCGGCCACCTCCGGCACGCTTCACAGGCTCGCGCATGAGCTGGCGCAATCTTCCAAGTCCGCCACGACGGCGGACTGGCTGCGTTTCTACTCCTCCGGTGCGACGGCTGCACTGGACAAATCGAGCTTCCAGAGCACGATCGACGATGTTCGCCGCTTCCCGCAGACCGACAGGGCCGACAAGCCTGAAAAGCCCGAAAACGCCGATGCATTGCAGGCGCTGTTCGCGGAGCGTGTCGTCCGGTTGACGGCGACCGACGACCAACTCACGGAGTCCCTCGTGGCGGAGTTGAGCCTGCGCCTCGTCGATCCGACGCCCTTCTGGCGTATTCGCAATTTCCTGCAGAACCAGGATCCGCTTTGTGCGAGCACGGTGGTCCTGGTCTCCGAAGGCGACACGAGCTACGCGCGGAACTTCCAAAAACGATTTACCAGCGACCGCTTCAGAAAATGCAGCGACGGCCGGACGCCTCGAGTCGTCCCCATGCGCTATCTGCGCGGACTCGACGGCGTCCTGCCGGAGGGCGTGGGGGCGCCCGTGCCGGCAGCCGCCGGACAGAACGCGCGGGCACCGGATACCCGCGACACGCTTCTCGACCAGATCGCGCTCGAGCGTGCAGAGGGCCGCAGCCAGTACGACTACCTCCGGCGCCTTGCGCAGCAGCTGACCGAACTCGATCGGGAGGAAAAGCGCGAGGGTCGCAACGGCATACGCGCAATCGGGGTGCTGGGGAACGATGCTTACGACAAACTCCTGGTGCTCGACGCGTTGCGCGCCAGCTTTCCCGACGCGGTCTTCTTCGCCGCCGATCTGGACGCACGGCTGATCGGCGGGGCAGGCGTCCGTTCGACACGCAACCTTGTCATTGCGTCGGCCTACGGGCTCACGCTCAATCCGGGCATCCAGGACAACGCGCCGCCGTTTCGCGACACCTACCAGACAGGCACCTATCTCGCGACCCTCGTCGCGCTCGACCCTGAGACAAAGCGGCGGCCCGCCGAGGCGTTCGAGCACTGGTTCAAGGAACCGCAGCTCTTCGAGATCGGTCGCACCCACGCCGTTCCGCTTTCAAAGGGGGCCGCGGACAAATGCGAAACGCCCAACCCGAAGAGTTGCGCGAATGTCCATGCCTTCGACGAGTGGCACGGCGCCACGCCATTTCCGGGGGCTCCGGTCTCGCTCGCCCTTGCCGCGATGGCGACGACCGCGACGGCGCTGGTCTTGCTCCTCTCGCGACGTGCCCGCCTCATGGCGACAGGCATCCGGCGAGGCGCCGCTCCCGGCCGCGTTGCCGTCGCCGCCCTGCTGCTGTTCGTGCTGTTGTTCGTCGTGGGATTTTCAGGCTATGCCATCTGGGGCGACGCCCGATCCGGCCTGGGAGAACCCCTTGCGTGGTTCGAAGGCGTCAGCACCTGGCCCACGCAGATCCTGCGGCTGGGGATTTTCCTGCTGACCATCGCGCTATTGGTCTTCGGGCGATGGCAGCTCCGCCGCAACATCGACAACGTCGCCGAACACTTCCGCCTCGCGACCCTGACCGCGCAGGAAGCGAAACCGCTCCCGGCGTTCCGTAGCTGGAAAGCGAAGTTTCGGTGGCTTTGGTCTCTGGAGATGAAGGACGCGGGAACGGCTGAAGGCGTGCAAGCGCCCGCGGAGACCGGCCCCTGGGTCGAGTATCTCGATCACATGCGCTTCCGCCCGAGCGCGATGCGCATCGCCATCACGAGCGCGATTTTCTTCGCGTTCAGCGTCGCGCTCACGAACCTGGACTGGCCGCACTCGCCGCACCGCGGCGAGTTCGCGGCATGGTTCAACCACCTTCTGCTGCTCCTGCTGCTCGGCGGAATGACGGCCTTGCTCTTTGCCGCGCTCGACGCGACCAGCATCGCAACACGCCTGCTCGCCCGCCTTGGACCGGACGTCGCGATACGGGAATCGGCCGAACCCAACGAACCGGATCTGCGGCTACGCTATCCGGTCGGCGAGCGCGCGATCGGGCTGTGGCTGCGTTTCCGGCTGGTCGTGCGCGTGGCCTCCGCAGTGAACTGGTTCATCTACCTGCCGTTCCTGACGCTTCTGCTGATCATTCCGACTCAGAGCCGCATCTTCGACGCCTGGGATTTCCCGCTGCCGTATGCGGCGCTATTGGCGATCTCGATCGTGCTTGCGGCGCTTTGCGCGCGCCGCCTGCGGCACGCCGCGGCCACCCTGAAAGGAGACATTCTCGAGGCAATCGAGACCGAGGCACAGAACTGCGAGCTGAATTTGCCGGCCGGACAAGCCGCGGAGAACGGCGATCAACCACGGGAACCCGGATCGAGCACGCTCCAGGTGCCGCGCCAGGTCAAGGCGGAATTGCTCAAGCGGATCGCGGAGCAGATCCGCGCGGTGCGCGATGGCCCGTTCCTGCCCCTGTCGCAGGAACCGGCCGTGCGCGCGATCCTCGTCCTGCTCGGCGGGGCCGGCGGCATTTCCACTGCCGAGTTCCTGTTCCTTTCGCGGCCATGATATGCACGAGCATCCCCAACTACGGCGACATCATGGGTGAACGCACCGCGGCGGAACCTACGGATACAACACCTCCACATTCTCCAGCCTTAACCACTCGTTCATCGACTTCATCAGCGCGTCGTCCAAATTGACGCGCCACTTGAAGAATCGGAAGAAAGCGGCGTAAGGCCCAGCCCGACAAGGCGCCCCCGCCAACATCCCGCGGCTCAGACTGTCGCCTGCGAGCGACAGCCGAAGTCGTCGTGTGGAAATACGTCACGCGAATTTCCAGGTAATCCCGGAATCTGATAAGAATTGCCACCTCGCTCGGGCTTCCGCGCGGCGATAATGCGTGCGACACGGAGTTTGCCGGCGCCGCGTGACGAGCGATCGTTCGAGATTCCACAAAGCAGGTCGGCGGTTCTTCGTGCCACCTGGGATAGCGCGACCAAAAGAGGAGGCCCCACTTCGAGGGTGCAGCGATGTTACGACACGCAACCGCGCCGGATTTCATGCAGCGCCCGGATTCGGGCTCTCCTGCACTGCAGACAGGGTGCAGCCCCCGACTCTGCGCCGTCTTCTTCGCCGTCGCACTGGCCTGCCTGATAGGCGGCTGCTCCAAAGGCGGCCCCGAAGCGGAAAACACGGGCCCGCAGGGGAGTGGGGTCGATCTTTCGAGCGTGCCGCCTTCGGCCTATCCCTTGCCGAGCGCCGCGGACGCAGCGCGCTTCCTCAACCAGGCCTCCTTCGGCGCGACCGAAGCCGAGATCAGCAAGGTCCGGACCTACGGCTACAGCGCGTGGCTGGAGGACCAGTTCTACATGCCGGGCGCCCTGCACGAGTCGTATATCAATGCCGTGAGCGCCGCCGGCCTGAGCCTGGACGACAGCTACGTGATGAACACGTTCTGGAAGGAGGCCGCGACGGGTCAGGACCAGTTGCGCCGGCGGGTCGCGTTCGCCCTGTCGCAAATCTTCGTGATCTCCCTCCAGGACGCGACCGTCTCCGAGTTCCGGCGCGGCGTCGCTTCCTATCTGGACATGCTCGGCCGCGACTCCTTCGGCAGCTACCGCACGCTGCTCGAGGACGTCACCCTCCATCCGATGATGGGCCTCTATCTGTCGCACCTGCGCAACCAGAAGGAGAATCCGGCGCGCAACCGGGTGCCCGACCAGAACTACGCGCGCGAGGTGATGCAGCTTCTCTCGATCGGTCTCTACGAATTGAATCCGGACGGCACGCTGAACCTCGTCGGCGGGCTGCCGGTAGAGACTTACGACAACGACGACATCGTCGGCCTGTCGCGCGTGTTCACGGGGTTCAGCTGGGCGGGCCCGGACAAGTCCGACACGCGTTTCTCCGGCGGCGGTACGCAGGATCCGAACCGCGCAGTGCTCCCCATGCAGAGCTACCCGCGCTTCCACTCGATCTCGGAGAAGCGTTTTCTGACGACGGTGATCCCGGCGGGCGCGACCGCCGACCCGGACGGGGACCTGCGCATCGCGCTCGACGCGATTGCGAGCCATCCGAACGTCGGCCCGTTCATCGGGAGGCAGCTCATCCAGCGCCTGGTGACGAGCAACCCCACCCCGGCGTATGTGGCGCGCGTCACCCAGGCGTTCGACGCGGGCCGCTTCACCTCGGGGCTCTGGAGCGCCGGCACCGGCCAGCGGGGCGATTTGCGCGCCACCATCGCGGCGATCCTGCTGGACCCGGAAGCGCGGACCCCGGTGCGGCTGGCCGACCCGACTTTCGGCAAGGTTCGCGAGCCCATTCTCAGAGTCGGGCACTGGATGCGCAGCTTCAACGCGCGCTCCGCGTCGGGCTGGTTCTTCCTCGGCACCACCGACGATCCGGCTACCTCCCTCGGCCAGTCGGCGATGCGCTCGCCCTCGGTGTTCAACTTCTACCGGCCGGGATACGTGCCCCCCAACACCCCGATCGCGACGGCAGGGCTCGTCGCCCCCGAGGTGCAGATCATCCACGAGACCTCGGTGGTCGGCTATTCGAACTTCATGCGCTCGGCGGTCCAGAACGGCCTTGGGTCGGGCAGCCCGCGCGATATCCAGCCGGACTACACCGCCGAGCTCGCGCTCGCCGACAACGCCGATGCATTGATCGACCGCGTCGACCTGCTGCTCACCGCCGGAACGATGAGCGCGGACACGAGGACGCAGATCCGCACCGCGGTCAACTCGGTCGCGATGCCGGCCACCAACCAGACGAACGCACGGCTGAACCGCGTGCGGCTGGCGGTGCTCTTCGCCCTGTCCTCGTCCGACTACCTCGTGCAGAAGTGACCACCGGAGCCCAGCCATGACCACGCGCGCATCCCGCCGCCACTTCCTCAAGACCGCGTCGCTCATGTCGATTGCGGGCGCAGCCAGCCCGTTCGCGCTCAACCTCGCCTCGATCGGCGCGGCCTGCGCGCAGTCGGCCCCGGGCTACAGGGCGATCGTGTGCCTGTTCCTCTTCGGCGGAAACGACCACACCAACACCCTCATTCCCTACGACCAGCCCTCTTACGACGAGTACTTCGCGTCGCGGGACTCGATCGCGATCCCGCGCGATCAGCTCGCCGCCACCGCCACCGGTGCGGTCGCCTCTCAGGGCGGCCGCGAGTTCGCCTTCCATCCGGCGCTGACCGCGTTCAAGGCGCGCTGGGACGAGGGCAAGCTCGCCGTGGTCGCCAACGTCGGGCCGCTGGTGGTTCCGACGACCAAGACGCAATACAACAACCGCTCCGTACCGCTCCCGCCGAAGCTCTTCTCGCACAACGACCAGCAGTCGGCCTGGCAGGCGGACGAGCCGCGCGGAGAAGGCGCGAATTTTGGTTGGGGCGGCCGGCTCGGCGACCTGCTCGCGAGCCAAAACATGACGAGCGCGTTCACCTGCATCTCGGCGTCCGGCAATGCGGTATTCCTCTCGGGGGCGAACGTCATCCAGTACCAGGTCAGCTCCAGCGGCGCGGTGGCGATCTCCGGAATCTCCGCGAATCTCTTCGGCTCCACGAGCGCAAGCGCCGCCTACCGCACTCTTCTCACGCGCACGAGCGCGAACCTCCTCGAGAATGAGCTCGGCGTCATCACCAACCGCTCGATCACCGCGAACGAGCAGCTGCGCACGGCGCTTCCCGCGGCTTCGACCCTGATCCCGGCGATACCCGCGAACAACGGCCTCGCGTCCCAGCTCAACGTCGTCGCCCGGATCATTGCCGGGAGGGGTGCGCTCCAGACGAACCGGCAGGTGTTCTTCGTCAGCCTCGGCGGGTTCGACCATCACGATTTCCTGGTCACCAACCATACCGAGCGGCTGACGCAGGTGAACGCCGCAGTGAACGCGTTCTACAGCTGGCTCCTGCAGCTGGGCGTCCAGGACCAGGTGACGCTCTTCACCGCCTCCGACTTCGGCCGCACGCTCACTTCGAACGGCGACGGGTCCGATCACGGCTGGGGCTCGCATCACTTCGTGCTCGGCGGATCGGTCCTCGGCCGCGAGGTATACGGAACGTTCAACCCGACCGCCTTCGGCACGAGCGTAGACGTCGGGCAGGGAAATACGATACCGGGCATCGCGGTCGACCAGTACGCGGCGACTTTCGCGCGCTGGCTCGGCGTGAGCGACCCCGACGTCCCGCTCGTCCTGCCGAACGTGGTGAACTTCGGCACTTCGCGCTATCTCGCCTTCCTCTGACCGGCCTGACCCCAAACCCCTACGGGTACAACACTTCCACATTCTCCGGCCTTAGCCACTCGCGAAGCGACGTCATCAACGCTTCGTCCAGATTGACGCGCCACTTGTCGCCGAGCTGCATCTCGACGCTTGCGCCACCGTTTCGATAGCGGACTTCCACCGGGCAGGGGCCGTTTCGGTAGGGCTCAAGCAGCGTCTTGAGTTTCACCGAGGCGGCGGCACCCGCCTGCGAAACCTCGCCGTTCATCGACAGCCGCACGCCCCGCGCAAACCGGCTGCGCGCGCCGGCGACGTCGTAGATCCGCTCCGCGGCGACGCGCATGAACACGGCCTCACCCTCCTCGCCCACGGAGCGGCGCACGTTCCTCACCTTGGCTTCGATCACGACGACCGCGTCTTCCTTGACGAGATCGCGGTACTGGTCGAACACCTCGTTGTATACAGTGACCTCCTGCGTCGCGGTGCCGTCCGAGAGGTTGACCACCACCATGCGGCCCTGCTGGGTCCTCTGAAACCGTATCGATTCCACCACCCCGGCGATCAACTGCGTGCGCGTCCCGCTTTCACCTTCCGCGGAGGCAGCGAGGCTGCGCAGGTTCGTGCGGACGAAGCGCCCGATCTCGGCGCGGACCGCGGTGAAGGGGTGCCCCGAGAGATAGAACCCGAGGCTCGCTTTTTCCTCGCGCAGGCGCTGCGCCTCTTCCCACCGCGGCGCGGCGACGAGCGCCGGTTTCTGCTGCGATCCGCTCTCGCCTGTGCCGAAGAGGCTCACCTGTTTCGCGTTGCGCTCGGTCTGCTCGGCCGCCTCCAGCGCGATTCCCACCGAGGCGAGCAGGCTAGCACGCACCGAGTAGTCGCCCGCGTTCAGGCAATCGAAGGCGCCGGCGCGCACCAGCGCCTCGACCGTGCGGCGGTTGACGGTGCGCTTGTCCACGCGCTCGCAAAAATCGAACAAGTCGCGGAACGGTCCGTCCTTCCTCGCCGCGAGGATCGCGGCGATCGCCGATTCGCCGGTGCCTTTCACCGCGCCCAGGCCGTAGCGGATGGTCTTTGCGTCCACCGGGACGAAGCGGTATTCGCCCGAGTTGACGTCGGGCGCGAGCACTTTCAGGCCGTTGGCGACGGAGTCCTCGTGAAACTGGTGCACCTTGTCGGTGTCGTCCATCACCGCGGAGAGGTTGGCCGCCATGAACGCGGACGGATCGTGCGCCTTGAGATACGCGGTCTGGTAGGCGATGAGGGCGTAGGCGGCGGCGTGTGACTTGTTGAATCCGTAACCCGCGAACTTCTCCATCAGGTCGAAGAGCAGGATCGCCTTGGCGCGCGGCAGGCGGTTCTTCTCCGCGCCGGCGACGAACACGTCGCGGTGCGTCGCCATTTCCTTTGCGTCCTTCTTGCCCATCGCGCGCCGCAGCAGGTCGGCGGCGCCAAGCGAATAGCCGCCCATCACCTGCGCGATCTGCATCACCTGCTCCTGGTACACCATGATCCCGTAGGTGGGTTTCAGGATGGGCTCCAGGCGCGGATCGAGGTATTCGACGCGCTTGCCGTTCTTGCGCTCGACGAATTCGGGTATGAGCTCCATGGGACCCGGCCGATACAAGGCGACCAGCGCGATAACGTCTTCGAAGCGGTCGGGCCGCGCGCGCTTGACGAGGTCGCGCATGCCGCGCGATTCGAACTGGAATATCGCGGTGGTGTTGGCGTGGGCGAACACCGCGTAGGCGGCCGGATCGTCGAGCGGGATCTTCTCGAGCGAAAAATCGGGCTTCCCCATCGCGCGGATAGCCTGCACCGCCCAGTCCAGCACCGTGAGCGTGGTGAGGCCGAGGAAGTCGAACTTCACCAGGCCGATGCGCTCGACGTCCTTCATGTCGAACTGCGAGATCGTGCTCTCGGTTCCTTGCGCCGCGTAGAGCGGGCAGAAATCGGTGAGCTTGCCCGGGGCGATCAGCACGCCCCCCGCGTGCATGCCCACGTTGCGGGCGAGGCCTTCGAGCTGCCCGGCGAGCGCGAGGAGTTCCTTCGTCTCTTCCTCGGTCTTTTCGCGCTCGGCGAGGCGCGGCTCCATCGCGCGCGCGTCGGCCAAGGTGATGCGCTTGCCGGGCTGGAAGGGGATGAGCTTCGCCAATTCGTCGGTGCGCGTGTAGCTCCATTCCATGACGCGACCGACGTCGCGCACCACGGCGCGCGCGGCCATCGTGCCGAAGGTCGCGATCTGCGAGACCGACTGCGCGCCGTACTTGTGCTTCACGTATTCGATCACCCGGTCGCGCCCGCGCTCGCAGAAATCGATGTCGAAGTCGGGCATCGACACGCGCTCCGGATTGAGGAAGCGCTCGAACAGGAGGTCGTAACGCAAGGGATCGAGGTCGGTGATGCCGAGCGAATAGGCGACGAGCGACCCGGCGCCCGAGCCGCGTCCCGGACCGACCGGCACGCCGTTGGATTTCGCCCAGTTGATGAAGTCGGCGACGATGAGGAAGTAGCCCGCGAATCCCATCTGGACGATGGTTTGGGTCTCGAGCTCCAGGCGATCCCGGTAGCGCGGTTCCTGTTTGGCGCGAAGCGCTGGGTCCGGGTAGAGCGCCGCGAGCCGCCGCTCGAGGCCCTGCCCGGCCGACTGCGCGAGGTAGTCCTCGAGGCTCACGCCGCCGGGCGTCGGAAATTTCGGCAGCCGGCTCTTTCCCAGCTCGAGCGCGAGGTTGCAGCGGCGCGCGATCTCGACGGAGTTGGCGAGCGCCTCGGGCAGATCGGCGAAGAGCTTCGCCATTTCCGCCTGGGACAGAAAATAGCTGCCTTGCGTGAACGGCCGCGGGCGGCGCTGGTCGCCGAGCACG
>Ga0137350_1000014_pt1 | contig 24838 bp, 45 predicted proteins | sample EasRivERMLT660_2_FD_104765 | JGI IMG/M metagenome (GOLD analysis project Ga0137350, IMG submission 104765) | Soil microbial communities from meander-bound floodplain in the East River, Colorado, USA - East River MetaG ERMLT660_2 | ecosystem: Environmental > Terrestrial > Soil > Floodplain ... | reverse complement strand
TCACACCCATCATCATCACGAAAGATGTCACCATGTGATGTGGAATTATATGGTGGGTATGCCGACACTGAAAGTGCCAAAGGAGATCACTACAATGCTAGAACTAGCTTGCACAAACGAAGAGAAAGTCCACATTTCTCTTACCCCAGTCACACCAGGTGGAAAGCCAATCGCAGTCGAGAACTTCAACGTTTCAGTTCAATCAGGTGACGGCACCTTTGAGGTAGATCTCGACGGTGCTTTCGGCTTCTGGGTCCTTTCGGGGGCAGCTGCCGGAGACACGGCATACGCAGTCAACGCCGATGCTGATCTTGGTGAGGGAGTCCAGAACGTCGCGGATTTCATCACACTAAGAGTCCACGGAGCACAAGCTGCTGCTCTTGGAATGGTTGCTGAAGCGCCTGTTCTCAAGTAAAAAGGGAGATAAAGGGCGGTCAGAAATGGCCGCCCTTTTTTATGGGACATTTATGGGACAAAAGCTCTATTTAATCAAGAACGACAAGTATAGACTAGACATCATAGCTTTCGACAAAGAATTCGATAAAATTAAATCCGGCCGAATTAAATACAACTACAGATTCTCGATCAAAGAGAAGCTCTCTGAGGGAGCGTTGGAGTCATATCCTGCAAATGTAATGGATTCCGGTTTGGGATTCAGTCTGAAGAGTCAACTGAATTTCGGGATGTATCTATACGTCATTGATAAGATCGACGTACGGGGAGAATCTGTCAAGGAATTAGCGTACGGGTTTATTGAGATCCTTCCAGATGTTGCCGCCATTCCTCTTTAACACATCAGCATCCATAGCGTACAGATCTATATCGCACTGCAACGCCACACTTTGGTCAGGACCCATCATCCCTTTCTGAATGTTGGATTCTATGATGCTGCTATCATCGGCGTCCAAAAACGAAAAGATGACATCTTCTGCATTTTTAGTGTAGTTTGCAACGTCCTTTTTACGTAGTTGCTGATACTTACTAGATTTCGTTAACCAGTTGTCCCAAGCGACGTATTTCACAACGGTGTAATAGTACTCGGGATGATCTGCTAAATAGCCTCTGAGATGAGCATAATGAGTATTTAAGTAGTCTTGAACCTTCTTTTTTGCCTGCCTATAATTCCCTGAATAAATGAATGCTTTTCTGTTTCCCCTTGCAGGGATCATCATGCTATTGACGCTACCTTTTAGCTCATTAAGCTGGATTACCAACGAGACTGATTTCAATATCTTCTGGCTCATTCTTGAGTAACTCCTTAATATTCACAATGCCGCTGAGGAAGAAAGTATTGGCAATTGCTTGCATCTGAATATGATTCAATTCGAGGCAGGATTCCTGATCCATAGCTTCAACGACTTCATGAATGAAAACCTTTTCTTTCTTTTCATATGGAAGATCAACGTTCAGATAGATCTTCAAGCACTGAGCATCACAAAGTCCTGAGAAATTCTGACACTGATCACCAAACAGCTTCTTAAGAGACTCTACATGAGCTGTCCCTTCGAATGTATCCATCAAGCCCTTCGGCGTAAGTTGCAAGATCTCATAATTGATGCCCATGATAGCGATTTGCTTCATAGTTTTACATCCCTTCAAGTTGATAAGACTATCATATCACAGCGCTTCAAGATTGAAAACAAAAAAAATGTGAGCAGGTTCGGAACGTTCTCGTTGATCCGATTTAATCTCCATGATAGGGGAGAACCTGCTCACACCTTACTTGTGTGGATTACTTCTTCAAACGGCCGCTTCGAACCTCAAGAATATTCTTCTTCTCCGCCCTGAGGATGTCAGCAATCTGCTTGAGACCCTTCCTGAGTCGACCACCAGCTGCATTCACTTCCTTATCATAGAACTTGTTGATGTCTTCCTGAAGACCGTCCACGACCAGTTTGATCGCTTCGTACGACTGCTTACCTGTTTGTGACATGAGTGTTCCTCCATTGGATGGTAGATGGCTCAGCTAGCCGAATAGGCTAGTGATTTACCCCTCGTTTATAGAGAGTACCGTCTGTTAGTCTTCTTCTTTCACGAAGAAATTTATTACGTTCGATGGGGTGCTAATAAAATCTCTAAAGGTATAATCAATTAAATTAACTGAATAAAGCACAGAAAGGGCCGAGTAAAGAGTTCTTTTTCCCACGAGGCCACCCCAAACATGTTCAGAGAATACTTCAAGTTCTCTTAGCAAGACCGGACGATCAACCATACGAAGAATCTGATATATTGCCGTAGGTGGCCCAGATTGAAGGTGTTTTAACGACTCACTTTCGTCACAGTACGTTGAAAGTGTTGGCCCAATATCTTCCACGTCCCTTAGAAATGCGATGAATTCAGTCATAACAGAGGCATCATCTTTAAACCGTAAAAGAGTGTCTCTCCTAAACTTGCTGAACCTCGTAGATGCCTTGACTTTACCTCTCATGCGATACTCCTTATTGTTTTATAATTCTATTATACACCATTAACGCTGCGATTGTAAACTAAAAATATTCAAACGCCAATTTTGGATTCGCATGTCCTTCAAATAAGCGCTTCTTAGAATCACTGATGAGAGCATCTATATAGGGATATTTAGTCTTCGGCTTTTTAGGCTCCGAGGGGACGGCGTTGAATGGGCCAGCGTTGAATAGTGCACTGTCCATCATCTGCTTGTCTATCATCTGCTTCTGTCTAATCTCATTTGATGTAAAGGAAAGAGAATTGATAGTCAGCCCAGATATTGAATCTGAATATATGTACGGATTCATCTGATTAGCCACAGGCATGTCCTTTGTGAGTTTTTCTATTTCGTGCTGAAGATCTCTAGCCATTCTTTGAAAAACATGAGAAAACATAACAGCACTCTGTGGTGATAAATCACCCTTGAATCCGTAATGATATAAATCCATGCGACTCATAGATTGCTGAACAGTCAGAGATTTCTGCAAACCGTTGCTATAAATCTCTACGGCGAAATTGTAAGAATTATTTATACTCGAAACGACAGACAGAACACGTTTGATTTGAAATCCGTATGTGGCGAGAAGATGACCACATTCATTCTCTACAACTTTCTGTAGAGCGCTCTTTAGTTCATGTTCTGTCTTCTCACCTGGTGTATAAGCCACTCCACCGATACTCTCTTTCAATTATTTCGTCTTGATGTTCCCGACAGTAACGGTAGGGAGTCTCTCAAGGATTCCAGCCATCGTGTCCTTCAGGTCTTTCATGTGAGCAGCAAGAAGCCTCTGGTTCTCTGCATCACGAGCTTCGATGATGACCCTGAGTTTTTCATTGTACTTAGCACCAAGCTCAACTTCCTTCTCTTTGATCTGGAGGTCAAGCATCTTCTTCTCATGTGCTAGCGTCTGATCGGCATTTTCCTTGTCGAGCTTGATCAAGTGATTGATGTCAATCTTCTCCCGATTGAAGCCTGCATCCATCTTCTTCTTTTCGAGTTCGTTGTCAGACTTGACGGTCTTGATGGCAATCTCCAGATCGCGCTTTTCGACCTTCAAACCGTCGATCACGGTCTGCAGGGCTTCAATCTTTTCCTGTAGGGATTTTTCCTTTACTTCTTCATCACCGATAGAAGTGGCGAGATGATCTACAACTTTTGTCAACTTTGCTTCTAGCTCTCTATTAATAAACATATGCATCTCCTCCTGGAGGGATATTAGTTACATTATACCACATGCTACGTCGTTTTGTGTGCGGCTGACAGGAATCGAACCTGCATGGCTGTTAACCACTGCGTTCTAAGCGCAGCGTGTCTCCCGTTCCACCACAACCGCATTCTTTGAGGCTTCTCTAGCTTTCTCTACGCACTTACATTCAATATCGATGTTACCATTGAAAGTCTTGAAACCCGTTTTTGGATCACGATAAACACCGTCTGTAATTCTTCGTCTTATTTCGGTTCCACAACACTTATTACACGTCCTTACAAACTCGGGCTTCTGGTCTTTCGGTAATCTTGATTGCCATCCCATATCTATACCTCCCAGTATTTACCAAGACTTTTTCTAAATTGTTCCCAATTTAGCCAATCAACATACAAGCACCCACAAAAAACACAAGATATAGGACCAGGAAAATCTCTTGTGAACTTCTTTTTGCATTTCTGACATTGATATTTCTGTGTATATTTTTTCATGTGCTCCAGACGGGAGTCGAACCCGCCCTTTACAGTTTTTGAGACTGCCGACTCTACCACGTGGCCTACTGGAGCATGCGCCCTCGGGAGGATTCGAACCCCCACACTCAGGGTAGAAACCTGATGGTCTATCCATTAGCCTACAAGGGCGTTTTGATGCATTATTTTCTTATCGTCGTTGAAGAATTTCATCTCTTTTAGCCAATAACTCTGTATAGCTAATTTCGCCTAATTTATGTAGCTTTCGAAGAGAAACAATTCTAAGCTGTTTCGTACGCATTGAAATATCTTCAGGATTCGAGTTGATAATGTCATTTAGTTCGGCAATTAGAGCCGCCCGAATTGCTGCCTGTCTGGCAACCTCATCTGCAGCTTGTCTTTCGGCTTCTTCAGCGGCAAGTCTTGCCAGTGCTCGCTGTCTTATAAATTCTTGTTCGGCAAAGATCCGATTTCGTTCGGTTATCTGTTGCTCTTTCGATATTCGATCTGCTTCTTTCTCTGCTTTGATTCGATCTCTTTCAGCCTTTTCAGCTTCTTTTACAATATCATCTTCTATTTTAAGTAAATCATGATGCTCTCTAATCGCAATTTTTTTAGCATCTTCAATCCCCTGCAGTCTAATAACTAACCAGTGCTCCCAGCCTGAAGGGTAAGGCCAATCATGCGGAACGGTCATGAGAGTCTTTTCAATGTACTCTCTAACTTGCGCCTGACGTTGAACTATGTTGTCAGAAAGCTGTTGTATTTTTTTCTCAGACTTAGCTTTCTTTTCTTGTAAGCTCATATTTACTTACGGAGATCCGACTCTCCACCCTTTCCAATTACATCATTTGATGCAACTTTCGAAAGGTCATCTGATGGTCTACCGGCACCCACAGGAATCTCCCTCGAAGGCGGCTGTACGGCGACCTTGTGCCGATTGATCATTCCCTGAAGCTCTTTAATCTTTTTAGCGTCCATTTCCTACTCCCTACTCTAGACCAAAGCCTGAAAGCTTTGAATTACAGCCATATGGATTTTCATGACTCCAAGAAGCCGCCATGAATGGATCTGCGACAGGGTTATTATATTTGCACAACTTCCCGCAACCCTCACAGCCGGGAGGAATGACTAACGTGCTGGGTCTCTTTGTCATGGGACTTTTCTTTTTTGCCATACATGCTCCTCCTTAAGAAGTATTAAGCTTTTCTTGCCAATTCTTCCTTGAGTTTCTTGATTTCTGCACTAGCTCTTTCAAGAGCAGCTTCAAGGCTAGCCGCGACGATCTCCCCCTTTTCAGGGTTATTTCTAAAAACAAGTGCCCCCGTAGCAAAACCTACTGCGAGGCAGAGAAATCCAACAACAAGAAGATCTAACATAATATCACCGCCTATAATAGAGTAATGCAATTTATGAGCCGGTGAGAGGAATCGAACCCCCATTAAACGGGTACAGGCCGTTTGTAATGAGCCATTATACGACACCGGCATGAGGCGCTTACAGGAATCGAACCCGTTTCCACTGCTTTGCAGGCAGGTAGCTAAACCAGTCACTCAAAGCGCCGTAAACTTGCTAACCATTTATCAGACCCTCGATTTGTGCGTGGCCACCGCATATCGGCCAGAGCCGGAAGGAGGTTGTTAGCTGACCAATCTTATGAGCCAAGTAGGGGAATCGAACCCTTGTTTCCTCCTTACCAAAGAGGCGTCTTACCACTAGACTAACCCGGCAAATGTTTACCTTTTATCTGACCGTCTTTCTTCTTGACAAACTTCTTGAAATCATCGAAGGTCTTACCAATGACCCACTTGGCAATCGGCGGTGCCTCGATTACTACGCCATCATGTACTATTATACCATAACATGCGTAGTGGATATTTATCCAGTATAAGTATTTCATGCGCCCTCAGCCGGACTCGAACCGACATTTTCAGTTTCGTAGACTGAAAGTTTATCCAATTAATCTCATAAGGGCATGCGGAAGGTAAGGGATTCGAACCCCTGTGAGTGTTACCTCAACTACGGTTTAGCAAACCGTTACTTTACCAGACTCAGTCAACCTTCCATTAGTATCAGATGGCCCTTCACACAGGCGGCTTGCACGTTCACCATAACTCCTAGTGGCCCCTACAAGGCATCTGATATGCGGTAGGAGTGAGACTCGAACTCACAGCACATTCAAGTGTTACTAGCTTTCGAAACTAGCTCCTCATCCAGCCGGATCCCTACCATTTTCTATTCGGATCTATCTTTCTGTGAACTTTAGAAAATGCACTCATGATCTTAGTGTTGTTACTGCAAATAGCCCACCAAATACGAGCAATAACAAGCCACTGAGCAACTTCATTCACAATGCGCCAATTGATATTCATGCGTCCTCCTTTTTTATGCGGTGGCTGTAGGATTCGAACCTACGTAACTGTTACGTGTGCACGACCTTTCCAAGATCGCCTCTTACCAGACTAGAGTAAGCCACCAATTTGGTGTAGCCTCATCCCCTCTTTCTGCTTGCTACACATGACTCGCCCCTTTGCACCTGCGAGCTAGCCCAACGTCGTACTTGCGATAAGGAGGAGAATCGAACTCCTGAGCCTTTTACAGCCAGCCGGGTTCAAACCGGTGTCCTCGTCCATGCCGGACCCTTACCGTAAAAGATGGGCCCCGTCTGGGTATAACGGTATTTAAGCCAGTATTTCAACACCTGGCACCCTCTTGTTATCTACCTATTCGTGGTACGTTGACACCTCTTATCGCATCAAATACACCAAACGCGTCCAAGGTAACTACTGCTACAACCGCAATAACGGCAATAACCAAAATCTGCTTTATCTGCGGATTCATTGGGATGTAAGTAGTGGCTGCCCACAAAAGTACACCCGCAACAATAATCAAGATTGCTAAAGCTAGTAGTGTCATGTTCACTCACCCCCTCTGAAAGCCGATGAGTTTATGCCTATGTGAAACTCTTCTATGACCACATCTTAAATCGCCGACAAACTTCCCTGTCTTCTCCCTTAAGAGGCTCTGTTACAATTGAAGTGTAGCCCGTATCATAATCGGGTTCAAAGAACATGTAAGTTTTTATTCCCCGACTCTTCAAATATTCATTCGTCTTAATGAGATGCTCTTCATTCTTCACTTCGAAAAGAACGATACTATTCACGGTTTTCGGAGCGACAGATTGCAAACAGGCATGGGCTGTCTGAATGATCTGTGCGTGAATAGGAATATCCTTACGAATGAAGCAGTAAGTGTATTCCATCACTTTAATCTTTGATCGTCCTTTATTGCTGCCCATGCTCGGTCTATGACCTCTTTATTTATCGTTTCGCCAAAAGGCTTCAACAATGCCTCCAACCCAGATCCATAAACAGCAGCTGCTCGAATTCTCCATGCAGCATCCCTAAAGCCTGTCCACGGATTCATTCCATTCTGAAGCTTTACCGGCTTCGTTATTGGAGTAAATCCTTTATCATACGGTCGAGATCTCAAAATGTTATACAGCAACATATGCGATCCGTTCATTGTTCCGCCTTCGTTTACAAATTTTTTCCAAGCTGTACAGATAGCGATGTGCTGCTCTTTCGTCTCTATAAAATAAGTCTTTTCCATTTTCATTCTCCTTATCAAAAAGTTGACGGTTGATTGTCAGTTCCGATAAAGAGAATTTCAGGGCGGCCTACAAGCCTACGTAAAGCCCTAGCAGCAAACTGTTCCCATGACTTACTCCTTTAAATTGGACCCCGTGGCGGGGGTTAAACCCGCGTATACCGTTTTAGAGACGGCTGCATATTCGTTCTGCCACACGAGGTTATGCTGGCACCCTAGGAGTCGAACCCAGATTGAATGGTTCAGAGCCATTTGTCCTACCATTGAACGAGGCGCCAATTTGTGTTGATCTACCAGGATTCGAACCTGGACTAAGTGGTTCAAAGCCACTTGACCTGCCGTTAGTCTATAGATCAGTATGTGGTGGCTTACCTCGGTACCGCCCCGAGTAGGCCGCAGTTATGAGCCGCAGCTGAATACTTATTCGTAAGCCAATATAGTCATCAGAGGTCACCACTCTCCTATTTCCTTTCGGAAAATTGTGCAGAAACATAGGGAGGGTGCGCTGCGCCCCGTGTTTTACTCCCCAACCCTAAGCCAAGGGGAAACTGCTTATTGGTAGCGGGTACTGGAGTTAAACCAGCTGTTCTAGCTTATGAGGCTAGTATCTGCACATCCGCCGATTCACCCGCTAATCTATTACCACTGCTTAATCTTCGCTCTGTCCATCATGAGCCTGACGACATTATCATTACTTTTTACAGCCTCATGATTGAATAAATTAACAAAAGATGCGCCTAAATGACAGTCATTACAATTTTTATCGGTCATAACGACCATTTTAATGTGTTCTGCTGCGACTTTCACGTTATAGCTTTTAGCATCTATCTTTTGAAGAACCGAAGGAACTGTCGCAACAGTCACTCCTGCGAGAAAAACAATGAAAAGAATGTTCTTCTTAAAAAACTCGGTCATTAGAGCCTCCTCAATACATTTTTTAGTTTAGCCTCATAAATAGCTTTTGGTTCACTATTAAATGAATGATAGGCGGCTAAATCGGTCTGCCCCATGCTTTTGTTTATGTTGATAATTTTGCATGCCACTTCGACATTCTTGTAAATGTTGAGTAGGTCTTTTGGATCTCTTGTGAATCTGTTCTTCCAGGTCGGCCAATTGATCTGCATCAATCCATGGTCACCAGAATCATTAATTAGGGTTGGCTTGAAAGTTGACTCAACATAGGCTATAGCAACGAGATTCTTTGGTTTGATTCCATAATATCTAGCGTGTTCAGCTATAGCAAGCGCCACTTTCTTTTTAGTATTCGCCGGGACAACTGCTCCCGTTTTGTCTATCATTTTCTCTACACTTATCACATCTGGGTGATTTGCCGGTTGATTCATTATGGGACTCGGCATAGCAACTAAAACCGGTATGAAGTCTAGACTAGACACAAAGGCTAGTCTCATCCCTAAACTTACAAACCCATACGTAATAAACAGCATGCATGCAACAATTGTGATTAGTATCGTTTTCATTTCGGTGGGTTTTACCTCCCATCGTGGGTTTTTTAGACTCCTTTCAGTTGATAGATATACTATACCACAGATGCACCAGATTGTAAACCAAAAAATGAGCGGGTAGAGGTAGTCGAAACCTCGTCATCAGCTTGGAAGGCTGAGGTAATTAGCCGTTATACGATACCCGCGTTATTCAATATCCAAGTACTTGATAGTAACATATGTGCCAACAAAACACCCTAAGCCGGCTGGAATAAGGATCCATGCATCTTTGATAAACTCGCCAAATGTGAAAGCGCCGATAACATAAATCAGGATAGAAGAAAGTCCGGCCTTTAGAGCCTTACCTTTTGCTGCCCATCTAATGTAGAGAGCCCATACAACGTCAGTAAGAACTAATGCAAAAAAGATCACGATGTACTTTATCATAATGCCATTATCCTGTCCGTATGTTCATCATACGAAGAAATAATACCGTTTTGTCCTCTATAGAACAGAGAGAACTTCAAATCTACAGCCATTGGAAATACTTCGTATAGATTACTTGCAGCCTCCTCGGGTTTTGTCATGATGTCCCACCTGGTGTTTGTGTGAGACGGTCTCCTGAAACGTCCTGAGAGGAGGAGTCTAAAGAACATTATATCACATAACGTACCCTCAAGCCATGGCGTCCATTTGGAAAATCCTGCTACCCATTTGAGAGTCGATATGTTGTTCAACAGCATTTCGGCAGTTTTGTTATTTACAAAGTCACAGGCTCCAAAATAAAGTCCATCAAAATTAGTCGTTTTTATTAGAATGTTTCTAAGCCTCACTCTATTGATAGGCTTCAGCGCTTGAATCTTGTCCTTCTGACCGTGAACTCCAAAGTATCCTATTTTCAATCTTGCGTCTAATCCAACATCAAGTTTATAATTAAGCGCCGCTTCTAATCCTTCTGCAATTCCGAACACATAATAGGAAAATAGAGCATCATGTCCAGACTCATCTTCATCTAATTCCCTCTTCAATTGAGCAAAAAACGGCTTGACAGACTCATCATGCTTATTATCCCATTGAGCCTCGTACAGCTTGATGACATACTTGACGTCTGTTCTGTTCTTCATGAGCCCCCACTCGGAATCGGATCGAGGTTTGCTGCTTACGAAACAGCCGTTCTGCCACTGAACTATGAGGGCAAATCCGCAGGGTACCTGGCGCCAAGTATCTCCCCCTAGGAGGGTGTCCTTTATTTAGACGAACCCTGCTGTGTGCTCCCGAGTGGATTCGAACCACCACTGTGGCGGGTTTAAGCCGCCTGACTCTTCCGTTGGCCTACGAGAGCATTCGGTTTTACAATTTTCATTCTCTTTTCGAAATCTTTCGCCTTACTGTCGTTCTTTATCCGCTTGATTTTTTCATCTCGTTCTAATTCTGTCGTAAAAATGAGAGGTTTACCATTTTCAGCTGCATCTAGAAAAGGATGATTTGCATATTTAATTTTTATTCCGTAGTTGGGCTTGTCAGTCTTCATATTATACCAAGTAGTCTTTTTGAATCGCATGCTAGACCTCCTCTTACTTGTTGAACCAAACAACGTGAGTAAACTCGGCTGGAAATGCCGAGACGTTTTGTGGAATAATCCCTTTACAAAACTGGTGACAATCAACTGGAATATTATATACTACTACACCATCAGACAAATATCCAATTCCGTCATCATTCATGACACCATAGTCTTTACACATCGACATGAAATCTTCCATAGTGAAGAGGTCACCACCAGATTCTTCAACGCTTTCATATCTAGTTATGCCATCCATGCTCAGACTCCTTATTCCTTACCATATTTACGCTTTTTCCATTCAATGTACTCAAGCGCTCTTTGTACCTTGCTTTTAAGAAATTTTTTAAGTTTTCTTTTTTTAATCTGTCTGACTGAAACTTTATCAGCAGGTTCGAAAATAAATTTAGTTTCAACTTCATCGGCGTCAGACGAGAGTTCATCTTCTTTAATCTTTTTAGGATCTGGTTCTAGAATACCGCATTCTTTATATCCATCTGACCAGAAGTACATAGGTTTTATCTTGTTTTCAGACTTCTGCATGTGACCCCCGAGGGATTTGAACCCTCACTGTACAGCCTCTCAGACTGTTGACTCTGCCAGTTGGTCTACAGGGCCTCATAAATACCATTTTTTAAGAGCCGATTATTGATAAAAACACTGTCTTGCCAAACTGGTGTGTTGTTCATGTTGTGATATGACACATAATCTTTATCGCCAAAATATGTGAAACCAAGTGACCACATCAAATAGAGTATATCAGTAAACAACGCCTGACCTTTATATTGTGGCTGAAACATCGTCTCAATCACACAGAGGTTAGCGTGACAAAACACGTTCTTGCCACCACGAATTACCCTATCCTCGAATCCTTGAGTGTCGCTCTTGATAAAAAGAGATTCACCTAATGAATGACCCTCAAAGAACTTATCTAACCTCACCGTATTAACAGTAATAGGCTTTGATTCGACATCAATTGAGAAACCCTTTTTGATATAATCAGTCGTCAGCTTATTGATTTCTAATATCGAACTTGCCGGACCAAAATTGCACACGTTGAAGGCTTCTTCACCCTCTTTATCAGACAGTGCAATATTATAAGCCGTAAACTTAGTGTCATTAGCAAAATTTGAACACAATAACCTAAATTCAGCTGGGAGAGGCTCAAATGCGTATATGAAAGCTTCTGGTCTGTACTTCCTGAATTCACGTGAAAAATCACCAATGTTAGCACCGATGTCTATCATTGTGTCAAACTTAAGATCATGAATCCAAGTCTGTTCAGGCTTGCACATGATTACCTCGAATTTTATTAGTCGGTATAGGATTCGAACCTATATTGCTCCCTAATCGGGGGACTGTGCCGCTTATAAGGCGGGGGTTTTGCCAGTTAAACTAACCGACCATATGGTAGTCGCAGAAGGAATCGAACCTTCATTACTCGCTCATCGGGCGAGAGTTCTTCCGTTGAACTATACGACCGTTGGTCTCTAGAAGAATCGAACTTCTGTCTCCTCCATGTCACGGAGGCCGTCTACCATTAACATAAGAGACCCAATGCTTAATATATTTTTAGTTTGAGCCCGGTCATCCAATAATACTCAGATACATGTGAAGAAGGTCTTGCTTCAGTCAAATAATCCCATTTATTATGCTCCACAATCGCCTGAAGAATGTTCTTGTATATATCAACCCCAAGCTTAAAGTTATAGTCTATTCTAGCACGTTCAAAATTCCAATCACTACCCTGCCATGCATCGGGAAAACCATGACCCACTGTATCTGGAGTACGCCATTGTTGTAAAAACCAAACTTTCGTGTTAATGTCGAAAGTAACACGTTTCAAAAATCTGATTCCACCGTCGAACTCTAGCTTATATCTAGCTACCATATCTTGCACGATGGGTTCATTGTGCGGAGGCGTGAATGCCGCTGAAAGCTCCAGCCGTGTAAATCGCGGGCTTAAATCGCTAGCATGAGCATATCCCATCAAGGACAAAAAGACCAATAAACACAGAGCTAATCTCTTCATTATTTCTCCTCCTACAAATAGATTTACTGAGCGGTATATGAGAATCGAACTCATCACTTAACCTTGGCAAGGTTATGTTTTACCAATAAACTAATACCGCATTAAATTGGAGCCCATGTAACATCGTCATGCTCTACCCGAACACTATTCTTTGAGCCGCATTTTGGACAACGTTCAAAACATCTCTTAGATTCGTGAGCAAAAAACAATTCACCAGAAATATATATGCCATTTTCATCAAACTTCGGAAGGAGTTTCTCTTCTTTAAAGTACAATTCGTCAAGGCGAACTTTCTTCATCTGTCTGTACTTTTTTAGCCAAGCACCGATATCGCCATGACAATTTGTACATCGCATAGGAAAACCCCCCTTGTTTAAATTATGCTCCCCTACGAGGATTCGAACCTCGATTGAGTGATTAACAGTCACCTCTCCTGCCGTTGAAGGATAAGGGAATAAAGTATTCGGTGCAGAATCTCTGTCTGCATCTCGTCCTTACCTCGAGGACGATGTTTTCTTAAACTAACCGAATGTGGAGCTAAAGGGGATTGAACCCTTGGCCTTTCCGATGCCACCGGAACGCTCTCCCGCTGAGCTATAGCCCCAGGAACCCTGTATTTATCGAGCCAGGGAACACACTCGGGCAGGGATTAGCCTCTGCCATTTTGATTAGGCGTTGCGGGACCGTCTTTGACGACCGCCCTTCACACCTCTTTTTTTGCCTCTACGGAGACGGCTGGGATTAGACCCCATTTCTCCGTAGTTCTTGGCGTTAATATCCCTACGAGGATAGTAACTCATGATAGCCTCCTAAGTGCAGGCTAGCTGCACTAGATACTCTCTATCATGTGTACATCCTCCTTGGGTTTAATTACGGGTAGACAGTAGTAACCTTAAGCAATCATTTATCGGGCTACACGCTGCAGACGGTGTCCGAATCAAACTGCTGTGTCGGGTTTCCTGAACTACCCATGTGGAACTAAGCGGTTTCGATCCGCTGACTCTTGCCTGCAGGCCAAGATTTCCTACCCATTAGGTAGCCCCATGTATAAGCAGCATCAAGCAATCTATTGAAGCTTGCCGTAGTAAACTACGGATTTATCTTCCTCGTCGACTGCTGTATCTGCTACTTATGTGGACCGACAGGGAATCGAACCCTGATCTTCCGGGTGCAAACCGGAGGCTCTCCCGTTAAGCTATCAGCCCATTACAAATACATTATACCACAACTCACGACAAGCAGCTGAACTAAATGCCATGCTTGATCTACATGAAACAGCCACTTTAATCTAGACAAAACATCTGGATTACTTTCATCTGCTCCATCAAGATGCTCTTTATTAATCAAACGAATCTTGTACCAGTCTGCGAACCAATGTCCAACAAATAAAAATGGTGGTGCCCAATATGGCATAGTACCAAAAAATGCGGCAGTCATACACACAGCCCATGTCCATACGAATATGTGGACAAACATCACGAAGGGCAGCTTTCCCTTATAGTCTGACATAAACTTCGACTGCAAACAAAAATCAAAAACGAAGTGCACAAAAACCAGTGTGAAAAAAAGTTCTAGCAACATGCATTTCTCCTTAGTTAATGTGTGCCATCGAGTGGTACTGCCCCACCGTCGGACGGTTATCAGCCGTCTGCTCTGCTTTTGAGCTACGAAGGCAATGTGCAGAGTACTCGAATCGAACGAGTTTCTTCCGCTCTTCAGGCGGACGCTGAATCACCAGACTAGCTCACCCTGCATTTAGTCCCACAGACTTCTGAAGTGGGTTCCAAATAAAATTAATCCCTTCTGAACTCTTTCCTCTACTGCATGAAGCTCTACATAATCCTCTTTAGAGGGTTTTTCAGGCCAAGTCTTTTTCGGATAATAATCATGCTCACGACAGTTTGCAATGTAATCCATCGCAAATATAATTTCGTCAAGAGTTTCATCCCACTTCTTCTCGGCAGCTGCCATCTGTTCTTTATCGTGATTATACTCACCCTCTGGAAGCGGTTCGAACATTGTGTTGGGAACACCGTGCATTACTTCCTTGAGTCTAATGAGTCTGGGTAATGCAAACTTAGCAATAGTATAATCCAACGACCAGATATCTCTATCACTCCAATGACCGGGTCTCGATATAATCTGCCATGCACGCTTTAGATAGCCCTTTGCAATAGCTGGCACCCAAATGAAATCAAAGTTCCTCTTGAACCAGTAATAAACATTCAAATAATGATTTTCAAATGTCCGTGCCTTACGATATTCAAGATTCCCAAAAACCTCGTCCATGTCATAACAAGGCTTCTTAGGAAGCTTCGGCGCCCATGTGAAATATTCTTTAAATGTCACAGTAATCCCAGACTTCTTTGAATGTAAATCTTTTTTCCCACTCTTTCGGCTTTTCTTCGTCATACACCCTCTCTTTGTAGGTGTCGTCCCTGCCACAGACGGGACAATAATGCACTGAAGTCTTATACCAATACTTTTTTCTTATTGCGGGAAGCGTAGGAATCGAACCCACATTTGCCGGTTTGGAGGCGGCAGTCTTTCCATTAGACGAGCAACCCATGCAGTTCTCCTTGCGCCCTCTGGAGGATTTGAACCCCCAATAATTGGTTCGAAGCCAATCGTGATATCCGTTTCACTAAAAGGGCGTGTAATCAATCCGTAGCCAGGATTCTGTTTTATGCCATCATTTCTCTATTGGCCGCAACCCGACCTCATTGAATGAGACTTATCTCAGTCTGTTTGCGTTGCATCCCGCTTTCGTATCAGTGGTTAGTCGGCCGGACCGTTACTTCTCGGGCCACGTGCCTCCCACAGGTCTCCGGGATGTCCTGAGCTTCCTCACCGTAGTGCGATGGCTCGATTGATTATTTGAACATTGAAATAATTGTTTTTAGAGCCTCTGCATTTCCTCTCGCATCATCTACGGGGTCATGAGTATGCTTTGTAATTCTGTACTTCCTTTTCCAATCATTAGACGCCCTGCAGTCTTTCACTAAACCGCTATAAAGATCATTTATTCTTCTTCCAGAGTGTCCGAACGGATTCGATCCTAAATATCTATGAAAATAATAGTTTATCCACTGCCAATCAAAAGCTAAATTGTCTGACCAAAAAATAGGTCTCGATTTAAAACTACAATTATTGTTCAGCCATTCAGCAAATTTTTTCATCTCACCTTCTGATGAATAGAATCCTAAATGATCTTCTCTAGTAAATCCTGAAATCGCTAAAGCTTCTGGAATCCAGCTTTCTGAAATTGGTTTTACTCTACCGCAAAAACTTACACCTGTACCGACGTTCACGGCACCAAAACACACCATAGAATACAATCCTGGGCAAGGGCCATCTGATTCGACGTCTACGACAAAATAATTATTATTATTATCTATACTCATGCTGCGTCCTCTGTAGGAATCGAACCTACAATTCAAAGTTAGGAACATTGCGTGATGTCCATTTCACTAAAAGGACTTAACGTGGAGCGTCCTTCCATTAGACGACCGAGAACTGCTGGAACGGTAGCTAATCGTTCAACATATTTATCGGCGGGATTCGAACCCGATCTCCCCACTATCTATTTGTGAACCGCCCCGGTACTGCCCCGAGTTCTGAAGGTTAAGAGCCTCCTGCTTCACTTTATAAGCTTGCGGTCCATCAGTTATTAGGCCTTGATGGTTCTGCCCCATCGTAGACGGTTTAAAAGACCGCTATTCTACTATTGAATTAAAGGCCCATGTGAGTAAGCTGAGATTTGCACTCAGAAGCCGAAGCGGGGGTTTTACAGACCCTTGGTGTCACTAGTCACCACTCTTACTCGTGTGTCCCTGAGGGGATTTGAACCCCTGTAATTCGGCTGAGAACCGAGGATCCTAAGCCACGCTAGATGACAGGGACATTTGTATATGCTCGGCGATGCTTTAGCCTGCACCGGACTGACGAGGAAAATAGGTTATTCGGGCAATCTACTCAACGTGACCGTCGCCACTTCTCATCGTAGATGAGGGATTTTACCCTCAAGCGGCCGCCTTCTGCTCATTAGAGTGAGCTACCGACCGACTCCGCGCTTGGACCGGGAAAGAGTCAGGGTTGTCCCGATCCTCCACGCCTTTACCGTCTAATCCCACGTCATGCGCCGCTTCCTGACTTCCTAAGCGCCCATTGTGATCGATGGACATCACACACTCTGGCACCGCGCATATGCGTAACCGACCGGATTCGAACCGGCATTCCACAGCTTGAAAGGCTGTTTTCCTAAACCATTAGAAGACGGTTACGTACCCCGTTTTGATGCCGAGATCGGGAAACTCGTCTTGCGGGTATCAACAATGATGAATCTACACTCAAACCACTGAATAACCACATTTAAATAAACCGGTTTTTCGTCATGAGCTCAAACCCGTTCGTCGCACTGGACTACTTGGGGGGATTACCGGAAACCTTATGTTCTAAACAAGCCGGTTTTCAATTTGGCTCCGGCAACCAAGGGCTATAAATGGGATCGCTTCTATCTCGGTTTTGGATCCCTGCCAATTTTGGACCAAGCGGTTGATCAGACCGTGAAGGTAAGCGGCCGCTATCCCTTCCAGAATCCCTCCACCGTGATCTTACGAGTACGGCTTCACTGGGTAATCTGCCGAGTCTTGCCACATAATAAGGTTTTAACCGACCGAACCGCCGGAGGCTAACCAGCAACCCTTTCAAATAATCAGGAGGTTGTTTAGGTTATTTATTAACGCTCACCAACCATGGGCTTCCTGACTATAGATCTATAATAACACAATTAAAGACGATTGTAAACAGCTACCTACGTTTGATCTATTTCCGTATTCCAGTAGAGATACGAACGCCAATCCTCTGGAACGTTCTTGATGTGTCGGTGAATTGTAAACACCAAGAAATCAGGCTTCTTAGGCTTCTTTCTAAGCATCATACCAGCTTGCTTTGGAGTCTTGCAGTCCTTTTCACTGTTACATGGGATACATGCAGCAACGAGATTGGTCCACTCACTCTTACCGCCCTGAGCCTTTGGCACAACGTGGTCGATATTGAGGCTAGCAGGTGTACCCTGCTTTGCACAATACTGACAAGTATAAGCATCACGAAGAAGAATGTTCTTTCTGGTGAGCTTTACAATGTTTCGAAGACCGGTAAGTCCTCTGACATAGTTGACAAGTCTGACTACCGAAGGAACCTTGATCTGAACAGACATTGATCGCCATGTGATGTCGCGCTCAGCTACAATAGTAACCTTACCCGAGTACCACAATACGATAGCTCTCTCTTGACTAATAAGACTTACGGCTTCATAGCTTTGATTCAAGAGCAATACTCTGTCGGTCATGTTTCCTCCTTTTTACTGGGTGATAGGCGGGATTCGAACCCGCAAGATAACCGGTTCACAGCCGGTTGTGTTCAACCATTTCACCACTACCACCACGTGCTACTGCTATTAGCCCTTGACGGTTCTGCCCCGCCTTTTTCACGGTGTAAACGTGATGTTATAACTAGTCTACTAAAGGGCCATGTTGAGCCGCTCTGCCTTTACCTGTACCCAATCTAAGAGGTTATTCCCTGAGTGATGGCCGGGTCTGCTCGAATCACGAGCGCACTCATATCGTGCTTGTGTCTGCTAGAGTGGATTTGAACCACTGTCCTCCCGCTTCCAGGGCGGGTCGTCTTGATCCTGGCTGACTTACTAGCAGGTGATAATGTCCGAGTAGCTGGCTCCGCCCCAGCGGCCTCTGCGCCCCAAACGCAGCGCTCTCCTAACTGAGCTATACCCGGATACTGGAACCGCCTTTGTAAGACGGCCCCGATCGCTCCTCCCACTCGTGGTGGGTGAGATTATTGCTTTCCCTAGGTGGCCATTTATTCCCTGCCAGGGGCCACTCCACGCCAGGCAGGCCAGATGTCTCTTTGCAGGAAAGCATGAGAGACCAGCGCACATATTTGCGATCACGACCGGATTCGAACCGGCATCCACTACCGTGACAGGGTAGGACATTAAGCCGTTATGCTACGTGACCATCTAATACTATATTAATGAGATCTAACCGTTTTTTGGGTCTTGCTTCTTATTATGTCGTTTATCTAATTCTCGAGTAACGTCAGCCTCGAAAGTTTTTTCCGCTAAAGTGGTAGTAATAAAACCCTTTTTATTGTAAGGACATGAGATTCTGTCGCATCTCAGCATGCAGACAGTATCGATAAGGCCCGAAGCACCCTTCGGATCCCAAGATTCACAGTAGAACCTGACAGTACCTATTATATCATACTCTGACGGAAGTTCGACATTGAATTCAGGATGAATCTCGCCTACGCCTCTTTTACCCTTCTTTCCAAAACACGCATTCTTATACTTGGGATGTAGGAAAACCTTCGACAGAGACCGGAAGCACAAGATGTAATCCTCAACATCACACGGATGGATTTCATCGTATCCCGGCCAACGTCCACGTTTTGGCGTGGACTTTATCTTACGTCTAGCCTTGTCTAATGCTCCCTCGGTTACACGAACTCGAGGTCTCTTAGCCTTACCTCTTCCCACTATTTCACCTCACTCAGTTTTTTGAACTTGGCACCGAACTGTTCGGTCACCCACAGCGGAACACGGTTATTCGGAAGATACCACTTGTTCACCATGAACGATCTACCCGCAGTTCCCATGTCAACAACCTCAAGAACCTCATATGTCGTTTCAGGAAAGGGACCATACGCAGGCGATGTAGCGTAGCCGATAACCTTCAGTCCAAAATGTTCAGCGGGAGTCTTCAAGCGGCACGCCTCCTAATTGATATAAGATCATTATATCATCGGGAAGCCAGATTGTAAAGGATTATTTTAAAGGCGATAGAATCTTTTTACACTTAGCGCAAGTGGTTTCCCATAGCGATTTTCTTTCAATGAACGATGAATTTTCAGGAATGCGTTTTCCGCACACAGTATTTTTGACGCAACGATATGTTGAAACGTGAATGATGCTGTCTATTGTGACCGTTCTAATAGACATCGCCATTTTCCTCAATCTTCTTGTCTTCGTATGGAGAAGCCAGTCTCCTGTAAAGCTCTAACTTGGCACACTCGAGAACACCAATAACATCATTTATCATCGCATAAGAAAGAGGAGGAACTCCACTTGCATAATCTAAAACAAGACTTGTTACGGCAAAGTTCAGTTCGCCCGAGGAAATCATGTCTCTTGTCCTGATATACATTCCAGTAGCGTCGTATTGAATCAGCTCTACTCTGCGGTCTTTCTTAATGTATGGCATGCCGTCTCCTATTCCTCTTCTTTAAGAATCTCTTGAACAGTTGCACCACCACAAACATGTGCTAAAAATCCTATCCCTGTTTTAATGCACCGATGGCAAATAGCAGCCTTTTCTTTTAATCCTCGAAGATTCTCAAAATCAACTTCTTTAATGTTGCTGATAATGAAATCATGAACATATCTATCTGTGACACAACATTGAACCACATTACTAAATTCATCTATAACTAAAATTTCGTATTGTGGACATTTCCAATCTGCCGGCTGTATCTTATAGATCTTGTCCCATATGTCTGTGCGAAAATTATTCGGTTCGACAAGTGGAATAGTATCGGGCATCGTGAAGCCAGTACGAATAGCCCAGATCGGATCAATCTTCATATTTAATTTTCTACAAAAATCAGCTGCAGCTCTAAACTCATCGCCACAATTAGATTTATACACATGATAAATAACTGAAAATGATGTTCTACTGCTTCTTGTTGCAACCGATGAAACAATCTTCTCAATGTTCTGTTTAATTGTGCTAAAATCAAAGCCATGCTGCCTGTCATAACTCTCTTGACTAAAGCCCGGCATAGAAAATTTAATCTCGTGGAGTGATGTTAGTGCAAGATCTGATATTTCTTTTGGTGTTGAGGCATTTGTACTCAAAGAATAACCAAATCCTAATTTTGCAATAATTTCGATCATCTCTTCGAACCTAGGGTGTAGAAATGGTTCACCCCAGCTATATAGCCCAATGTGAGTCCATTCAGTACTAATCACACCCTTATTTCTAAGAAAAATTAAGCCATCATAAAAATCTTTGGGAGATAAAAATCCAGCTCGACTCTTATGAAGATTACCTAAGATATTTCTACTTCCACTCGGACAGTACCGGCAAGATGCATTACAAACTCCAGAAATATCCCAGTACAAAGTCCTGTATGGCTGCATTACGATACCTTAGCGATATTCTTGGCTATCTCGCAAATGAAAGCTGTTGCTTGAATGTGGCTCTTGAACATCATGTGACTGTGAGCAATAGCCCAAATAGACGGAAACTCACATGTGCTGAAAGCAATTACCATCTTGCCAGTAGTGAAAGCAATATACTGTTCCATCGGAGTTCCCCATCCCGGATCAGTCGCATTCACAATAACGACATGAGACTTGGCAATCTCCATTTTGTCCATTTGAACTACATATCCGCCGACACGGTCTAGCATCGGCCCTTTTTCATACCACCGATCACATGGATCCAAAATATTGAAGCGGAAAAGATCTTTCGCACCATATTGGCTCTGCCACTGGAGCAACTGATGCTTTACATCATCTCGCCATCCTGTAGCCTGATCTTTACCAAGATACATTGGGCCTGATAGATAAACGTTTATGTTCTTCATGCCTTTTTATTTCTCCTGAATACCTGAATTGCTCTGATTTCTTCAATCAGTCTGACAAACCAGTTTTTGTCTGTATAGAGAGCTGGATCGTTGAATTGATGGGATTTCTGAAGTGTGCCATAATAATTAGCGAATAATGTCACGTCGACATTAGCCTCTACCGGCGGAGGAAGATCACGGAGATGACGACTAGACCATGCAGTCTTTTCCTTACTATTCATTATCATGCGAACCTCCAATTAGTATAGTTACATCATACCATTTGCACGATAGATTGTAAACTAATGAGTTGTAGCTTTTATTTCTAGATCTTCGGGATCATTACCTCGGGCGAGAAAATGTCCCATCCACTGACTATTTGGATTACCCAGCTTGAAGACAGTGTCTTTCGTCATCGCAACTTTGTTCTCGAGATCTAACCATAATAGAACGTCAGCTTTGACTCTTCTACCATTGACAGTCCCGTTTATGACAGGGGCAGAATAAGTCATGCTATCATCTAGAAAGACATGTTCAATCTGCCAGTTATCAATTTGTTTTAAATCTTCAGGCTTCCCTTGCATGTATAGCAAGCTCCATTCGTGTTTTCAAAATTCAAGCATGTCAAACATACAAGAGGATATTCAGAGTGAAGGTCTACTTCTTCATCCATGACTCTATGAAATTGTCTATAGTTCTTGTCTTTAAGCACTACTCTATTCGTAAGATCTAAAACCATGTCGGCTCGGTCAAACATAGCCTGAGATGGGAATCCTCTCTTGTGAGGGGCTTGTATTCTAAATCTTGGACCATCTGGATATTTGATAACAACACTGTAGATGATCGGACCTTTGTCCATTTAATTTCCTCTTTGAAGATATGGATTAGAACTCTTCGCCTTTGGAGAGTCTGTCATAATTCCCTGATGAATACTTTTGGCCGCTTCTGACCTATAAGTAGTTACGGCTTCATCGATGTCTCTAAGATCATTTTCAAGGGCTATCTTCTGTGCCAAAACAGATTCTGGCATTCTAGTTCCCTTAAACTCCTTTTCAAGTGCCCACAACCTAGACTGAACATCAGCCCGACGCTCTTTCAGCTCTAAAATAGAAATTTTGCTGTCTAGGTAAACATTGGTGGCAGCCTGCACCTTAAAGACTTCTCTTATTTGTTCTTCTTTCGGATATCGACTATCAGCTCTTATAAGACCACTCCAAACCATGCCTGCTAAAATCAAGCAGCTAATGATAGTTGCTACAACTTTCTGTGTCTTATTTAGCAGCGGTTCGTTTAATGCCGGCTTTCTCTTTTTTAAAGTTGCTCTTGACATTTTTTTCTCCCTTTGCTTCAGTATAGAGAGCACCAAATTCAACTATTAGGCGTTCTCTAACCATATCATAAAGGCCCTCGGCAAAGTTTTTTGAGCTGCATTTCTCTGGAAACAGAGAGGCGTAGATCCCAACGGCATTCTCTATAAACTTGTCATAGAGATCATACGCGAAGCCCTCAAACACTTTGTCGATTTTTTTTTGCGTCAGCTTTTTAGTCATTACGTCCTCATAAGTTATAAATTAGCTAGTTCAGCAACCTTTTCATTGGTTTCTGCTGATCTATTAGACTCTCTAGATAAGCTCTATAGTCTAAATCCTCTTCTTTTACAATGGCCTCCATCACTTTAATCCAAGCTTTCGCAATATATCCATCCGACATCACATGACGTTCTGCCAGAGAGGTGTCGTCAGCCTCAGTAGCACAGAGAAGAGCACAAAAGTCAAGAAGCGCCGAATATTTCATTGTTTTCTAATTACACCGATTCCCATGCACTTCGAAGGAATTTTGTCGGGCATTCCTGGATATTCGTTGTCATCGATAAACTCCCAGTGATAGTGTTGCTGCTTAAGCTCATTCCAAAACTGCGCTACAAAACATCCTCTCGATTGATGGTCTTCGGTGTCACGAATATCGTGAAAAGCAATCCAACCACCAGGCTTGACTGTCTGCGAATAATTCAAATAGTCTAGTTTAACACCCTCATAAGAGTGGTCTCCATCAATGAATAAGAAATCAATGTTCGGACCACCAATCTCGGAAGCCACTTTCTTGATGAATTCGGGATCATGAGTGTCGCCCATGAGCTCTTTCACAAATTTGTTGTATGGTGTGTGACTGTATGCCTGAACACTATACTCTCTCAAAACATTATATCCAGGCTCAAGAGCATAATGTTTTCCATAGTAAAAACTCTGGTCACAGCAATAAACAATTCCCTGTTCGTGTCTCGAGACCATTTGAGCCCAAAGAAGAGCAGTTCCCCCCGTCCAGGTCCCTATCTCGAGAACTCTTTCAACCTTGCTGTATTTCATGAGCTCTTGAAGCATGAGCATCTCGTATTTCTTCTGAGCTACGGGCCAATTAGGTGTGATTATTTCATTTATCATAGAACACCGCTCTTTCTAAGTTATTTACAGTTCCATTATAACACAAAAAGATTGGTTTTGTAAATAGAAAGAGCTCTTTCCATCCTCAAATAGAAAGAGCTCTACATACTAGAATCTAATCTTGACTCCGATAGCATAATTGTTGCGCACTGCATCAGCCGACTCTAGCAGTGTCACGGATTGAAAAATGGCTCGTATGTGATATTTCTCAGGTAATACGTGAGTAATTAGAGGATGTAAAATTGCTCGAACCGCAAAAAAAGTGTTTATTGTCCGCTCGCTTGGATATCTGCCCATGATCTGGTTCTTTTCATAAAACCGATCAGGATGCTCTGATCCATAAGTCGTTTGACGCCAATCTAAGATTGAAGTAACAAGGTATGCACTCTCGAGTGCGATATCCATTGTCTGCCATTTGTCAAACTCTAGTTTTCTAGGATCCCATGCCTGTACATCATTTGGAACAATAAACAAGAACAACAGTGCTGCAACTACAACGACGAAAAATTTCTTGATAATCGAAGATCCTCCTTATGTTTAGCAACATTTACTAAATTAAGGAGATCTCGGAGTTTATTATTTCTTCTTAATGGTGTATTCTACAACAGTGTCGTGAACGCGTTCTACAGGGCCGGCGCCGTTAATTATGGTCATTTTAGTTTTCTGCTCAAGTTTATACTCGGTAGCTAGCTCGAGCAACTCTCTTGCTAGACGTCTAATGTCAGATGCGTCAAGAAACATGACTACTTGCCCAAGTTCATATTCCCTACGATCGGAACGCCCATGGGACCGACTGGAATATAGATAGTAGTGTGGTTTTGTGATCCAACCATCAGCTTCTGTGCTTCAATTGCTTCGTGCTGGAGGTATTGATTTGTCAGCTTCACCTGGATAATCTCCATCGCTCTGGCAATACCCTCAGCTTGAACGATACGCTTTTCCTTCTCCATCTTTTCAATTTCAATTTCGGTCTTCTTTCGTTCGAGGTCC